>JAEEGL016944685.1_pt1 | contig 12146 bp, 5 predicted proteins | sample 9134231 | NCBI WGS metagenome assembly JAEEGL01 (sample SAMN16246548, study PRJNA631951) | gut metagenome | biome: gut microbiome; feature: rumen; material: fiber-attached | host: Bos | place: Iran: Karaj | collected 2018-10
AATTGACTATAATAAACCGTATATAGTCAATTTTTAGTTGTCAAAGTGCAAGAAAAATTTATAATATCGAATATTTTTCTTGCACTTTGTTTTGCCCATAAGGGCAAAATGAGCTTGACATAAAGAAATGTGATGCGCAAATTCCCTATATTATAAAGAATTTGCGCTCCCCGAACTTTGTTCGGGGACAATAACCGCCTTTAGGCGGTTATTGAGGACACATTTTTTATTATTCATTCTCTGTGGCGCTTGCGTCTGTCCTTGTCGGGGTTGAGGCGGTAATACTCCTCCTTGTCCTTGTACATTCTCTCGTCGGCGAGCTGCATTGCCTGACAGATGTCGTATTTGCCGGTGAAATAGGAGGTTCCTACTGCGAAGCGGACATCGGCGGTGTTCTCGGTGAGGGCGCGGAGCTGAGCCGCCTGCTTTTCGATGACGTCCTCGGAGGTATCGGGCATGAAGATGACGAATTCGTCACCGCCTGCGCGGTATATCTCGTAATCGCCGAATGCTATCTTGAGCAGTCCCGCGGCTCGTGTGAGGAGCCTGTCGCCGGCGTCGTGACCCTCGTCGTCGTTGACGTTTTTGAGTCCGTTGAGGTCGGCAAAGACTATGCCCATTGTTTCCGGAAGCTCCTCCTCGCCGGAAACGAGCTTGTCAACGCGGTCGTTCATGGCATTCCTGTTGCTTACCTGAGTGAGCCCGTCGACCGAGCTTCTTTCCTCGAGACGGTTTATGAGCTGGTGGTTCTGTATTACCGCTCCGAGCAGGAACGATGAGAGCTCGAGGGTTTTCTTTATCTGCATCAGCTTTTCCGTGTTGAAATTGGCAGCCCATACAAAGCCGACAAGCGACTGCTTGTAGCGTATCTCGTACAGGATGATGTTGTGTATGCCGCGGCTTTTGAGCGAGGCATACCATTGCGGGTCGCGCTCCTTGATGACTGCAAGGTCCTCGAGAAGCAGGCAGTCGCTCATTGCGAGGACTTTTTCCCAGCGCTCAGCAAGCTCGTGCGGCGAGCATTCCATATCCGCGGCGATGCCGTTGAGGAGCTCGTCCTGAATGCCGTCGGTGTTGAAGAAGCAGCATTTCTGATTGCTGTTGTCAACGGTGTAGATAGAGCAGTTTTCGGCTCCGCAGATACTCTTGATATCTGCTGCGGCGGCAGTCATCGACTGGTTGAAGTCCTGCACCTCGTGGAGCTTTATGCTGAGGTTAGTCACGGCATTTGCGACGTCAGCCGAATGCTGTGACATTGAGTCTGTTTCGATGTCGTCTGCGTATTCGAGTATGTACATACAGTATACCGTTTTTACCGCGTCCTCAGACGCAGGCACGTCTAAGCTGCTGACCGGTATATAGAAGCCCTTTAGCCAGAATCCGCGGGCGTATACGTAGGAATAGAGCGAACGCCTGGTGCTTCCGCTGTTGTAGAGATAGCGCTCGAAGTTGAGGTCCATCCAGTAACTGCGGTAGGGGATACCGGGGTAGAATTCCGGTGCGTCGGGGCTGAAATGGAGCATTCCCTCGTTCTGCTTGTTTACTGCCATAAGGCGTATCTCGCTGAAGCTTCCGTCGGGAAGTATGTCAAATGCGTACAGACTTGCGAGTCCGTCGATGCCTTCTATCCAGGACTGATGATCCATATATTAATCCTCCTTTTGTGTTGCGAGTTTTTCTGCGTCTTCTGCGGACATCGGACGTCCCCATATAAATCCCTGTATGTAGTCGCAGCCGATACTGCGCAGAGCTTCGAGCTGTTCGGGCTCTTCGACGCCTTCCGAAAGGACGTCGAGTCCCATGATGTGACCCATTGATATCATCGCCGCCACATACTGCTTCGATGACTCGCTCGTGGTTATCTTGTCGATGAATGATTTGTCTATTTTCAGCAGGTTTGCGGGTATCTTGTTAAGATAGCTAAGCGAGGAATAGCCGGTCCCGAAATCGTCTATCGCGAGCTTTACGCCCATGTCTCTGAGGTCGTTTATGCACTGGAGCGCCTTGTCGGCGGAGTCGATGAGTATCGACTCGGTCATCTCTATCTCTATCTGCTCCGGAGCAAGACCGCTGCTGCTGAGGAGGTCGCGTATCTCGCTGATGAAGCCGTTTTTCATGATGTGCCGCGCCGAGGCGTTGAGGCTGAGAGTGAGGTCGAGACCGGTCTTTCTGAGCAGCTCGCTGAAAAATGCAGCTGCCTTTCTGAATACCATGCTGTCGACCTTGTCGATGAGACCTACTTTTTCCGCGGCGGGGATAAATTCTCCGGGCGAGATGAAATTGCCCTCGCTGTCCTTCATTCGTGCAAGAGCCTCAAATCCGCGGAGCTTGTGCTCAATGTCGAACTGCGGCTGAAGGTTGAAGTAGATAGTCTCCTTTTTGAGCGCCTTTCTGATGATGCTCTCTATCTCGAGAGTGCGCTCGTTTTTGAGGATATCGGCGGTGAATCTGAGAATTTGGTCGCTGCTGCGGGCATTTTTTATCTCGTTCATGGCGAGGTCGGCGTGAGACAGGATAGAATCCGCCGTGCCTGCATCGGTGGGATACTCGGCATAGCCGAAGCTCGCGGTCATGTAGAGGTCGCAGTTGTCGATGACCATGCTGTCTGTGAGGGCGTCGGCGTAGCGCTGTACCGTGCTCCTGACCGTTTCCTCGCTGCTGTAGCCGTGTATTATCAGCAGGAACTCGTCGCCGTTCAGACGGGTGATGTATTCGGACGCCTCGGAGGCTTTGCTGTCGGCGACTGCCTTCCAGCGCCGCGAGACCTCTTTCAGCACCTCGTTTCCGGCTTTGAAGCCGAAGGCGTCGTTGATGCTCTTGAAGTGGTTGAGGTCGATAGATACAACGGTGAATCTCTGGCCGCGCCTGATAAGGTCGTTTACGTAGTCCGAGCTCGCGAAGCGGTTCGGCAGCTTTGTCAGCGTATCCGTGTAGCTCAGGCGTTTGAGGTGCTCTATCATGCGGTAGCTGTAGAGCTCCGACGCGAGTATGAACGTTGTCAGCTCGAGGACCTCCTTAATGGCTGCGGCTTTTTCCTCGGTGAAATTTATCGCCCATATATAGCCTAAAAGCTCGTTTTTGAACATGAGCGGGAAGGGCACTATCGTTTTGCCGCCCGCACTCGTGATAGAGTTGTGCCATACGGGATTGCGCTCTTTTATGAGCTCCATATCCTGCTCGTTCTTGACGATGAGACAGTTGCTTCCGCCCAGTGTATCGAGCCACGAATAGGCGATATCGTAGAATGCGTCGTCAACGTATATTTCCATGGGCAGGAGGTCGGTATTCTTCGAGAATGCCTCGCACAGCACCGAGCAGCTCCGATTTGCGGTGTCCATGAGGAGTATGCAGCAGTGCTCGGAGCCGCATAGTTCGCGGATATCGGCGCATACCCCGTTCATTGCCGCGTGGAAGTCGTCGGGATTCTGGAGCTTGATGCAGGTCTCAAGCACGAACGAGGCGAGGTCTCCGGAGAGTGAGGAAAGCCTGCGCGCGTCGGGCATGAGGCTGATATCCATGACATACAGGCAATAGCAGAGGTCACTGCTGTCGGAATCAAGCGGCAGGAAGGTGAGGTCGAACCACACATCGAAACGGGTAGGGTGGGCGTAGGAGTGTACTATCTCCTGCTGAATGGCAGCGCGATAGCAGGCAGCCTCGAGGTTGATGTCCTTTTCCATATAGTCGGTGTATAAAGTGTCGGGCACGAATTTGTTACTGAGCATATGCACCCTTTCCATAGGCTTTTCGATAGAGTCGATGTACGGGCGGTTGCCAGTTACTATCCGTATTGACCCGTAATTGCCGTCATCAAGCTTTTCTATCGACAGAACACAGGCGGCTTTGCTGATGCCGTCGACGATAGTCTGGAAGTCCATAATTCAGCTCCTCTCCGATGAATATAGAAACGTTGCTGTCTTAACCAATAAATTAATTTTAACATTTTAGCATCAAGAGTTCAATATATTATAGTGAAAGTTTACAAATTAGATGATAAAATCAGCACTTCTCACAAATCGCGAGCTTTGAATTTGTGCGTAATGCGTTATGCAGAAAATCGCGCTGGATTATTTGCAGCGCTGCGGGTGAGCTGTTTGTCAGCAGCAAGGAAATCGGCAAATGATTTGATTATATTTACAGTTTGTCCACCATATATGCGTATTGTGGGTTTACAATTTGTACGTACATATGTTATAATAAACCGGAAGAATGTATTGACGATGGATCAACAATTTTTGGGAGGTAATCACAATGAAGAATAAAGGAAAATTTTCGCGACTGCTCTCAGGCATCGTGAGCGGCGCGATGCTGCTCTCCGGAGCGTCGGCGTTCGGCGGAAAGACTCAGACTATCGAATCGTCTGCTGCTTCTGCCTGCACTGTCAACACGAACAAAACCTATCAGAGAATACGCGGCTTCGGCGGCATAGACCTGCCGGAGTGGCAGGGCTATTCTCTGTCTGACGCCGAAAAGGCAACTGCCTTCGGCAACGGCGACAATCAGCTCGGACTCACTGTTCTCCGCGTTTATGTAAACCCGAGCAGCAGCCAGTGGAGCAAAGCTCTTCCGACTGCGCAGTATGCATCAAAGCAGGGCGCTACTGTTTTTGCAACTCCGTGGGAGCCGCCGTCGAATCTCGGTGAATCGGGCGGAAACAACGGCAAGCTCCATCTTCCGTCGAAAAACTACGGCGCATATGCAAAGCACCTCAACGATTTCGGTAATTACATGAAGAATAACGGCGTAAACCTTTACTCTATCTCGGTCCAGAACGAGCCTGACTACGCCAAGGAGTGGACTTACTGGTCTCCCGATGAAACAACGAATTTCATCGCAAACTACGGCGATCAGATCACAAGCACAAGGCTTATGTCGCCTGAGACATTCCAGTACGGCGCATGGAACAATTCAAGAGACTACTATAACAAGGTGCTGAACAATTCAAAGGCTATGGCTAACTGCGATGTCTTTGCAACACATTTCTACGGCACTCCAAGAAATAAAATGGACTTCCCCGCTCTCGAAAGCTGCGGCAAGGAGATATGGATGACAGAGGTCTATGTTCCAAATTCAAACGCTAACTCCGCAAACAACTGGCCGGAGGCGATAGAAGTCGCTGAGAATATCCACAACGGTCTCGTTGTCGGCAATATGAGCGTATATACATGGTGGTACATCAAGAGAAGCTACAGCCTTATCGAACAGAGCGGCTCTAACGGCGCTATCACAAAGCGCGGTTACATGATGGCTCAGTTCTCGAAGTATGTACGTCCCGGCGATGTACGTATCGACGCTACAGAGCAGCCCGACAGCAATATCCTCGTATCAGCCTACAAGCACAGCGATACACAGGTCGAGATCGTTGCTATCAACAAAGGCAGCAGCGAGGTTACTCAGCAATTCAACATCAGCGGCAGAACTATCAAGAATGTTGACCGCGTAAGATCCTCAGGAAGTGAGAACCTTGCCAAGACAAAGGGCATGAGCGCAAGCGGCTCTACATTCTATTCGCAGCTCCCCGCAAACAGCGTATCTACCTATATCGTTACTCTTGAGAGCGACGGCAAGGACGTTCCGCCCATGTCTGACGGTCCTGTTTCTTCCGAGCCTATCACTCCCGACGCTAACGGCTACTACTACCACGACACATTCGAGAACGGCACTGACGACTGGGAGGCTCGCGGTTCTTCCGAGCTCGCACTCAGCGGCAGGATCCCCTATCAGGGCACAAATGCTCTCCTCGTTCAGAACAGAGAAAAGAACTGGAACGGCGTTCAGAAAACTCTCGACAGCGCTACCTTCAAGGGCGGTCAGGAGTACAGCTTCAGCGTTATCGCTGCAACAGCCGGTTCCTCCGCAAATATGATGCTCTCTCTCGAGTACACGGACGCATCAGGCACAACTCAGTATGCACACATCGCTGACGGTCAGTCCATTACTGACACATACGTTCAGCTCGCGAATAAAAACTTCAAGCTCCCCGAGGGCTCGGGCTACAAGCTCTACGTTGAGACCGAGGACGGCACCGACAGCTTCTACATCGACGAGGCTATCGTTGCAAAGGCAGGAACAGCAATAAACGGACCTGCGGCTGCCGTTGTCACAACAACTACGACTACTGCGACAACTACAACAACAACTACAACTACAACTACAACTACAACTACAACAACAACTACAACAACAACAACTACAACAACTACCACTACTACTACTACTCCTACAACTACTCTCGCAACTACAACTACCGCACCGCCCGCTAATATCAAGTACGGCGATGTTAACCTCGACGGCGAGGTAACAGTTGCTGACGCTGTTGCGATACTCCAGTACCTCGGCAACAGAGACAAGTACAGTCTCAGCGATGAGGCTAAGGCAAATGCTGACGTTTACAATACCGGCGACGGCATCACAGCAAACGATGCTCTCACTATCCAGAAGTATGACGCCAAGCTCGTTACACAGCTCCCCGCAAGTGTTATGCAGGGCTATGTGACAACTCAAAAAAAAAATAACGACACAACTACTGTGAAAACTACAACTGCTCCTGTAACAACAACTACAGAAGCTCCCAAGCCCCAGCCCCTCACTGAGGATTCCTTCGAGAACGGTTCGGGCAAGTGGACTGCAAGAGGCGACGTTACTATCGGCTCCGACAGCGAAAGCTGCTACAGCGGCAGCAAGTGCGTGAAGGTGTCGGGACGCTCAAAGGCGTGGAACGGTATCGCCTGCGAGCTCGGCAGCGAGTTCAAAGCCGGCAATACCTACAGCTTTGCGGCTGCTGTACTTCAGGCAAGCGGCGAGGCTGAGGAGATTCGTCTCTCTCTCCAGTACAAGGACAACACAGGCACAGTAAATTACGCTCATATAGCTTCTGCAAGCGCAGCAGACAAAACATGGACAAAGCTTGAGAACACTTCCTACACAATACCGGAAGGCGCGGAAGAGCTCCTTCTCTACATCGAAACGGCTGACAAGACCTGCGACCTCTACATCGACGATGTAAAGACAGGTACGGAAGGCTGCAGGTTCGACATCACTACAGGCGGCGGAAAGGTCGGCGAGATAAAGGCTCCCCAGAGAGCTGAGGGCGTTGATATCTCGTGGATAGACCCCAGCAAGCCCATGGTAGCTATCAGCTTCGACGACGGCACAAGAGATGCAACTCAGGAAAAGAGAATAATCGACGCTCTTAACGAAAACGGCTTCCATGCTACATTCTTCTACGTAGGAAACTGGATATCAAGCCCCGATACAGTAAGATACGCTTACCAGAGCGGTCACGAGGTCGCTAACCATACGACAACTCACCCCTATCTTACTAAGAAGTCAGCAAGCGAGATCCGCAGCGAGTTCGACCAGACAGACGCCAAGCTCAAGAGCATTATCGGCGCAGAGCCCTCAAAGCTCATGAGACTTCCCTATCTCCAGTCAAATGCAACTGTTGAGCAGACCCTCTACGATGTACCGCTTATAAGCTGTGCTATCGACACGGGCGACTGGAACGGTGCTTCAAAGGATCAGATAGTAAACACTATCAAGACAAATATGAACAATGGAAACCTTAAAAACGCCATTGTTCTCTGTCACGAGAACTACAGCACTACAGCAAGCGCTATGGAAGAGGTGCTTCCCTATCTCAAGGCGCAGGGCTGGCAGGTAGTTACTATCTCTGAGATGTTTGCCGTGAACGGCAAGGAGCTCAAGGGCGGACAGATATACAAGCGCTGCTGATAAGGTCGGTACTGATACAGAAGCGTACACTATGATTCAGGAGTCCCTGCAAAAAAAGCCAGTGCTTTCGCACTGGCTTTTGCTTATATCAGCGGCTGCTTGAAGAGGTTACGGTAGTGCAGAGCAGGCATACCCGTGTTTGCCGAGAACTGCCGCTGGAAGTATTTATCGTCGATGTAGCCGCATTTTTCCGCTATCTCCGAAAGAGAGAGCGCAGTCGCGGCAAGACAGTATTTCGCCCGCGCGATACGTGCGTTTATGCAGTCCTGATGAAAGGTTATGCCGAAGCATTTCTTGTAGTTGCGGCGGAAGAAATCTATCCTGTCGGTAAACATATTCTCGCTGTCGTTGTCGAAGGTCACCTCCGGCGAGGAGTATATCTCGCTCCGGACGTCGAGAAGCTCGACATAGGCTCTGTTGCAGCGGCTTTCGACAATAATGCGGTGTTCAGCCTCGACAAGCTCCGTACCGCGCGAGATGAGCTCGTCTGCTCCGGACTCGCCGCACGGGAAAGCTGTGCATACAAAGGAGCTCATGCCGGCGTAGTCCATGTACGCCTTTTCCTGAATGAGGATAGAAGCCAGCAGGTCGGAAAGCACCTCCGCGCCGGCAGTGTTATGCACAAGGCAGACGAAGGTATCGTCGGTGATACGCGCCGATATATCGTGGCTCCGGCAGAAAGCCGAGACAGCCCTTGAAGCTCCGAGAATGGCGTCGGTCTTTCTGCGTATCTCCTCGTCGCTGAACTGGTGGGGGAAGAGGTTTATCCTCAGCATCACGAATGAGCAGGGCTCTCCCGAGCGGGTATCACGCGCCTGAAATGCGCGTTCAAAGCCTTTTTTATTGTTCAGTCCCGTGAGCGTATCGCGGTATTCCGAGATGTTCTGACAGCTCAGCAGGTAGCGGATATCGTTCTTCAGGCGGAGAAATTCAAGTCCTATCGAGACCGATTTTATCCAGTGGCGGTAGACGTCGTCGTATGTGTCGGGAGAATCGTACAGCATCGCCATATAGCCGAAGAATTTCTGTCCCGAAAACACCGGAGTAAGAAAGCAGACCGCCACTTCGTGTTCGCGCTCGAAGAAAATATGCAGGTCGTGGTGTCCCATTTCAAAGACTGCTTTATTGTCCGGACTTGTGATGCTCCGCGAGTGCATCACCTCCGAGCTTTGCGACTTGGGGTCATACCAGTCGGAATACAGGCAGAGGTACATATTCCGTTTGCGCTCGATGAGCCAGTGGAAATTGCTGACGATGCGGATAAATTCGTCCATATCGCGGCAGAGCGTGAGCTTGTGCTCCATTGTGCTGAAAAGGCTGAGGTCGTTGAAGTTTTTGCGGTGCTCGGCGTCCTTCAGTTCTGATATCGAGAGCTTGCCGTCCTGTCTGCATGGACAGCTCCTTCCGAAAACGAACCTCCCGCGCGGCGGGATAAACTCCTCAGGGGTCACGCCCTGTATCAGACAGTGGAGCCGGTGCGCGGCGGCTCGTCCGAGTGATTCGCGGTCGCGGTCGAACGAGGTCAGCGGCGGATAGTAGTACATTCGCATATCCGAGTATTCGTAGCTCACCACGGATATCTTCTGCGGCACCTGAACTCCGTTTTCCGCGAAGCACCGGAGCATTCCGTAAGCCATCATGTCATTCGCGCAGACGACCGCCTGCGGCATGGGGAGCTCGCCGCTGACGTAGCGTCCCGCGAGAGCTTCTCCGGAGGTGAACCAGAAATCGCCGTAGTATATCTTGCCGGTATCGGGCGTGATGCCGTGCTTTTCGAGCGCACTGACAAAGCCCTCGGCGCGGAGACGCGAGCTCTCTATCTCCTTCATGCCGGTGAGGAAGGCGATATCCGTGAAGCCGTGCTCCTCGATGAGGTGCGAGGTGAGCTCCTCGATGTCGTTTTTGTCGCTTGTGTTGAGGAGGGTATAGTCAAGACAGCTGAATTCCTCAAGGCGGGCGCCGGCTCCGATAACGGAGACCTTCTTCCTGCCGAGCACAGAGGCTATCATCTGCCGGATACTGCCCTCGACAAAGGACTCGCAGAGCAGTATCACTCCGCATATGTCCTTGGAGGCGACAAGGTCGTATATCCTCTTTTCAGCGATGATGTCGTCGTCCTTCTGGACCATGTTGTAAATATTTGAAAAAACTACAGTTGCGTATCCGTTCTTCATATTTTCGGAAATGATACCGTGAAGAAGCCTTTTTTCGGCGTATCCGTTCGCAAGAGCGGTTATAACAGCTATGAGCGGCTTATCGGCATAATTCATAATTCGACCTCCATTCCGTCGATATAATTATACTATATTTTTTCTGTAAAATCAATACCTGAATGCTGATTTTATCCACTGATGCATAAAAAAATCGTGCCCGAATGAGCCTGTACTATTACTGATGCCTGCTTTACAAACGGGCGCTTTTCGTGTATAATTATTAGGGTATGTAACAATTTAGGTGGTCGATGGCTGTTGGACGTTTGCGTAATTGCCCAAAACTACAAATGTGAAGTCTGTCAAGACCGCCATTTATGGCGCTTGTCTTGGTCTTGACAGACTGAGCATTTGTGGTATCATTGGCAATTGCGAACGTCAGACTATATTAAAGCCACCCAAAAAGTTATTTACCCTTATATTTTTGATATTATAGCACTGAACAAGAGCGTTGTCAATATGCCTTTTTCCGGCGGAAAAAGTTTTTTGAAAAAATCTTTTTTTCTTGTGACATTCTGTCGGAAAGACTTGAATGTTATTTATGAAAGCACAATTCCATGGAAAACTTTCAAAAACAGGAGGAGAGTTCGGTATGACCGGTAAAGAATACAGCAGGCTTTATGCCCAATCGCCAAACAGAGCCTATGACGCTCTTTTTGATGAATACTGCGATTACGTATATGCCATTGTCTACAACAAGCTGAGAAGCGTCGCAGCGCGCGAGGATATGGAAGAATGCGCGAGCGATATCTTTTCGGACGTATTCTTCGGTTTTGACCGCAGCGGCGGGAACTCCGGCGATATGAAAGGCTACATAGGAACTGTTGCAAAGCGCAGAGCTATAAATGCGTACCACAGTCTCACGGCGAGGGCAGGGCACTTCTCCGGCGAGACCGACGAGGACCTCGCACTCATAAGGTCGGAAACGGACATCGAAATGGACTCCGATAAAAACGAGACCCGTGATATCCTGATGAACAAGATAAACGAGCTCGGAGAACCGGATTCGACCATTATCCTCCAGAAATATTACTACGACCGCTCCTCCGGCGAAATTGCCGAGATGCTGTCAATGAAGGCTTCGGCAGTCCGCATGAGGGCTGCAAGAGCTCTCGAAAAACTGAGAAAATCACTGGCGGCTGCCGGAATAACACTTTAAGGAGATGATACTATGAGAAAGGATCAGGGATTTGATATGCTTGAAAATGCTGATGACAGAACCATAGAACGCCTCTCGGAAGTGCCGGTGCTCACCGAAAAGGAAAAAGAGAGGATACTTAAAATGAGTAAGGACAAATTAAAAAGAAGATACAGAACAGAAAATATCGAGGCAGAGGTCAGCGGAGTTGAAACATACCGCCGCCCTAAGTGGTATTCCTTTGCAGCACTTGCCGCAAGCCTTGTGCTCGTGTGCGGTATCGTGGGTACGGGAGTGCTCATGAACAGAAACGGCATGGCTCCGGACGAAAACGAGAACAAACTCCCGAAGGCGGCTGTTACGACTTCCTCGGTCACGGTAACGACAACTGCCGGCACTGTTACTACTGCAAAAGCCGAGACGAAAACTACTGCCGCAAACGAGAACAATACAGTCGATACAGTGGTTTCTCCGGCGGATACAAGCCTTTCGGCAACTCTCATCGCTCTTTTCGAGCAGCAGGAAAAGCTCAATGATATCGTCTGCGGACGAGGCGTTGATACTGACTCGTCAGACCGCATCACCTTTGAATTCGACGGCACGGGCTATGTGTATGAGTGCGTTACTGACGCCCGATTCAGCACTGTTGACGAGGCAATGTCTTACTTCAAGCAGACCGTTACCGGCACTATATGGAGCGAAAACTTCCAGAAATGCTTCTACGACAACTTCTCTCCTGCCATATTCAGGGAATCGGACGGCAAGCTCTACTTCCTTGTCGAGGACAGAGAGGCAAACCGCCAGAAGCTCGGCAATTTCGGCGAGCCCCAGATAAGCAATGTCACCGACGACTATTTCGACTTCACACTTACAGCAGACCTCAGCGGAATTAAGACCAGCATGACCGGAAATGCCGTTTGCGAGAACGGAAAGTGGAAGCTCAGCTATTATCAGCACGAAAGCGTAACTGACGGCAATACCGGCGGCGACGCTCCGTCCGACCCTCAGACAAACGACAGCCCCTTCATCTCCGACTGCAAGAACGAGGCAAAGAGCCTTTGGGA
>JAEEGL010529673.1_pt1 | contig 12145 bp, 13 predicted proteins | sample 9134231 | NCBI WGS metagenome assembly JAEEGL01 (sample SAMN16246548, study PRJNA631951) | gut metagenome | biome: gut microbiome; feature: rumen; material: fiber-attached | host: Bos | place: Iran: Karaj | collected 2018-10
CGCGATGAGCAAGTCAAAGATTTCAAACGTCAGCGGAAACACGATCCGCGAGTACAAATACAAGGCGGTCTATGAGGCGAAGGACGCCAAAGCCACCTCAGGCAAAAACTACAGCGCTGAGGCAGAGCTTGAGTCGATTTCGCTCAACTGGAACAAGATTACCATGGGCATAGGCGAGAGCTACGTCTATTCAATTACCTCGTCGCCTGCCGAGGCAAAGACCTGCTTCATGTGGACAACAAGTGACCCGAGCGTCGCTCAGGTTGAGTACGACGGCAGGATTCGCGCCGTAGGCAAGGGCTCATGCGAGGTCACCGTCACTTCTGGCAACGGAGTTTCGGCGTCGAGCTATGTACGGGTTTTTGATGCGCCGGACAGCATTTCGCTCAACAAGAATATGCTCACGCTCGGCGAGGGAGAGCAGTTTGATTTGAACAGCTCACTTCCCGAGGGCACGGCTGCTCAGAAGGTTTACTATTACACAAATAATTCCGACAGCGTGTCTGTGGAGAAGATCGGCGGATTGGTTACCGCCAAAAAGGTCGGTACCGCTACGGCTGTAGCTAAGACCTACAATGAAAAGCCCGCAAGCTGCAATATCATCGTAAAGAAAGCGCCTAAGTCGATAAAGCTCGACAAGGAAAAGCTCAATATCGGCTCAGGCGAAAGACTCACGCTAAAGGCGACAATCACCGAGGGTTCCGCTTCGGCGATCACCTTCTCGTCGAGCGATGAGAGCGTTATCAGAGTCGACCAGAAGGGCAATATTTTCGCTGTAACAATGGGTAAGGCGACAGTAACTGCCTCGACCTTCAACGGATTCAAGGCGACCTGCGAGATCACAGTAGGCCCGCCGCCAAAGTCGATATCGCTCAATAAGACAAGTGTTACTCTCAAAACAGGCGAGAAAGCTCAGCTTGAGGCAGTCCTCGAGGACGGTATGTCGACTGTGACCTACAAGTCAAGCGACCCTAATGTCTGCAAAGTCAACAGCGAAACAGGCGAGCTGACCGCTAAGTCAACGGGCGGCGCGATCATCACGGCGACCACACACAACGGCAAGTCTGTCAACTGCGAGGTCAAGGTTATCAACATAAGTTAAAATTCTCGAACGGTTGGATTTTTCCGGCCGTTCTTTTTTTGTTTGATATTTGGGATAAATATTTTGAAAATGCTTTGACTTTTACGCTTTTATATGGTAAAATTTTAGAGTATGAAAATATTTGGAATACTCCAAGGAGGCAACTATGAATTCCAAGCTGAAAAACGACGCTACGGATTTTTTGTTTGACGCGATACTTTCCCTCGAAACCAAGGAGGACTGCTATCGGTTTTTTGAGGATTTATGCACAAGCGCTGAGCTCAAGGCGATGTCACAGCGTCTTGTAGTAGCGAAAATGCTCACCGAAAAGAAGGTATACACCGAAATCGTCAAGGAAACAGGCGCTTCCACCGCGACAATCAGCCGCGTCAAGCGCTCGCTTTTTGACAACGATACATACGGCTATTCTCTCGTCCTCGACAAGATGAACGGCAAGTCATGATGGACAGCTACAGCGATTTCGCGAGGTTTTACGAATCCCTCATGGAGGACGCGCGCTATCCCGAACGCGCGGATTACCTGCTCAGTCTTTGTGCGCGGTTCAATCACGAAACAGGTCTTTGTCTTGACCTCGCCTGCGGCACAGGTTCGCTGACGCGTGAGCTGCAATCGCGGGGAGTGGATGTTTTCGGTGTTGACGGAAGCGAGGATATGCTTTGCGAAGCGATGCGCGGCGACGGCATACTGTACATCTGTCAGGATATGCGTGAACTTGAGCTTGCGGAAAATATCGACACCTGCTTCTGTACTCTCGACAGCCTCAACCACCTGACCGAGCTGTCTGACGTTGAGGAAACGCTTTTTCGTGTCGGAAGGTACATGAACGGCGGCGGACTTTTTATATTTGACGTCAACACCCCTTACAAGCACCGCGAGGTTCTCGGCAACAACGCCTTTACAATCGAGAACGACACAGTTTTCTGCGCGTGGCAGAACGTTACCGAGGACGGCGTTCTCACCGAGATTCTTCTGGATTTCTTTGAGGAACAGGATGACGGCTCATATCAGCGCTTCAGCGAGCAGTTTTGTGAGCGGGCTTATTCGGCCTTGGAGCTGACAAATGCGCTCGAGAAGGCATGCTTCGAGCTTCTTGCAGTCTACGGTGATTTCACATACGAACCGCCCGCGGATGATGAACAGCGCGCGGTCTATATCGCGAGAAAGAAAGGTTAATTTATGGATAAAATTATACGCTGTATAACAAGCGACGGCGCGATAATGGCTTCGGCTATCGACGCGTCGGATATTGTTTTTACCGCAAAGAAGCTGCACAATCTCAGCCGCAGCGCGACGGCGGCACTAGGCAGACTTCTCTGCGCTACCTCGATGATGGGCAATATGCTCAAGCAGAAGGACGCATTTATCAATCTCCGTGTCCTCGGCGACGGCGAGATGGGCGCTGTAGTCGCTGTTGGCGACAGCCGAGGCAATGTTCGCGGTTATGTTGAAAACCCCGACTGCCCGACAGAACACTATAACAGCGGCAAAATCAATGTTGCCAAAGCGGTCGGCAAAAACGGCACCCTCAGCGTCATGCGCGACTACGGTACAGGCGACCCTTATATCGGTCAGGTCGAGCTGTGCAGCGGTGAGATTGCCGAGGATATCACAAACTACTTCGCTACATCGGAGCAGATTCCCACGGTTTGTGCGTTGGGCGTTCTTATCAACAAGGAGGACGGAGAGGTTCTTCTGGCGGGCGGACTTCTTATTCAGCTTTTGCCCGGCGCGTACGACGAGGCGATCGACAGGCTTGAGGAGAACGTGAAGAATCTCGAGCCGGTGACCACAATGCTCGCAAAGGGAATGAGCATTCTCGATATCTGCAAGACTGCTCTTCAGGGCTTTGAGGTTGAGGTGCTCGACGAAAATCCCGTAAACTATGTATGCTCCTGCTCGCGCGAAAAGCTCGAGCGCTACTTCATGACAATGAGCGACGAGGAAATCCGCACACTTCCGGACGAGAGCGGAAAAACCGAGGCTGTGTGCCAGTTCTGCAACAAGCGCTATGCCTTTACCCGCGACGACCTCGAACGCCTTATTGCCGAAAAGAACTCATAAAAAGATTTTGGGCGACCATCGGTCGCCCTGTGTTTTAACACTCACTGAAATCGTAATCGGATTTCAACTGAAAGCTCCTGCAGTCGGTGCAGGGATATTCGGCGGGACGTGTGTCGTGAATGCCGACGGTGATTTTCTCGAGCGAGCAGAAATCCTTCTTGTCGTTGTGATGCTTGCAGCTCGACACCGTGCAGGCGATACATTGATTCGCGTACTTGTTATCCACCATATTCACCTCGATTTATAATGTATTATTAGCGTGCCCTTGTTTGTTTCAATTATTCGCACCTTATTGAAAAAAATCAATAAACTGTAGCGAGGTGATTTTTATGAACGTCGTTTCGGCTGTCATACTGGTGGTGCTCGCCGTAATCGGCGCAGCGTCCGTCGTCAGGGAGCTGTCGCTGCGGCTGTTTTCGTACAGGGAGGAGCATTCCGTTTTGCTCGTTACTCCCGTAAACGACGGCGACAATGCCGAGTTTGTACTCAGGAGCGCCGCAGAAAAGCTAAGATGGGGCAGAGGCAGGCGCAGCTGTGCGGTCTGTCTTGACTGCGACCTCGACGAACATACGCGGAAAATTTGTGAAACAGTATGCAGGGACTACGGCTTTTTGAAGCTGATGACAAAGGAAGAATTGAAAGGCGAACTGTTTGGATAATTCTATGGAAGAAAATAACCTGCTCCAAATTGTAGGGAGCGTTGAAAGAATAGTATATCGCAACGAGGACAACGGCTACACCGTGCTCGAGATTGACGTCGACGGCGAAGAATTTACCGCCGTGGGCGTTATGCCGCAAATCACTGCGGGCGACAGAGCAAGAATGCTCGGCAGCTTCACCGAGCACAAGAGCTACGGTCTGCAGTTTTCCGCTCAGACCTGTGAGGTTGAACGCCCCACGGGTGCCGCGGATATCCTGCGCTATCTAGCATCGGGCGCGGTCAAGGGTGTCGGCCCGACAACAGCGAGAAGGCTGGTTGACGCCTTCGGTGAAAATACGCTTGAGGTCATGGAGAACGAGCCCGAGCGCGTCGCCATGCTGCGCGGAATCAGCTCTGACAAGGCGGCTGACTTTTCTATACAGCTCAAATCGAACGAGGGTATCCGCAAGCTTGTACTTTTCCTCGGTGAGTATGATATCTCAAATGCCGCGGCGATCAGGATATTCAAAGCGCTGGGGCCGATGGCTGTCAGGCTGATAAAGGAAAACCCCTATATTTTGTGCGACGGAGACTTCGGCATCAGCTTTGAGAGTGCGGATAAAATTGCTGTTCGTGAAAACCTCGGCGGTGATGCCGAGATCCGTGTAAATGCAGGTATTCTTTACATTTTGCGCCGCAACGAGGGTAACGGACACACCTGCCTTCCGCGCGACGTTCTCACCGACACGGCGGCGCGTTTTCTCGGGGTTGAAGTGCAGAGCGTTGAAGAAAGTATGGAGCGTCTTATATTTGACCGCTCGCTTGTATCCGAATCGTTTGAAGGGCGTGAATTTATCTTCCGCCAGAGCATGCATCTGACAGAGCTTTACATATCGTCACGTCTGAAGCTGCTCAAGGGCTTTCCCGCCGAGAGCCTTCGCGGAATCGATAATGCGATCGAGCTATGCGAGAAAGCTGACGGCATCGTTTACGATGATTTGCAGAAGTGCGCGATCAAAATGGCGCTTTCCGAGGGCTTTCTCGTGCTGACGGGCGGCCCGGGCACAGGCAAGACGACAACCCTAAACGCCATTATCAAGATATTGCAGCGAAATGGTCAGCGCGTATTTCTTGCGGCTCCAACGGGCAGAGCGGCGCAGCGCATGACCGAGCTTACGGGAAACGAGGCAAAGACTCTGCACCGCCTCCTTGAGGTCGCGTGGGACAGAGAGGACAAGCCTGTTTTCGGCAAAAACGAGAAAAACCTCCTCAAATGCGAGGCGCTGATTATCGACGAGATGTCGATGGTTGACGTAAATATCTTTGAGAGCGTACTTCGCGCTTTGCCGGTGGGCTGCCGGCTGATTCTGGTAGGTGACTCCGACCAGCTTCCGTCCGTAGGCGCGGGAAATGTTCTGGGCGACCTGGTTGATAGCGGAGTGCTTCCTGTTGTAAGCCTTAATAAAATTTTCCGTCAGGCGCAGCAGAGTCTGATTGTAACAAACGCGCACCGCATTGTCGGCGGCAGTATGCCGATTTTGAATTCGGCAGACAAGGACTTTTTCTTTATGCCGCGCGCAAACAAAAATGATGTTACAAATACCATTCTCGAGCTGTGCACCACACGTCTGCCCAAGGCATACGGCTATTCGCCGATCGATAGTATTCAGGTGATTTGCCCTTCAAAAAAAGGCGAGCTCGGAACTGCGGAGCTTAACCTAAAATTGCAGGATGCCCTTAATCCGAAGATGGGCGGCAAGGATGAGGCGACTGTCGGCGGCAAGACCTTCCGCGTCGGCGACAAGGTTATGCAGACCAAGAATAATTACGACATACGCTGGGAGCGTGATGATGGAGAGACGGGTGAGGGAGTCTTTAACGGCGATATCGGCGTTATCCTCTCGATCGACCGCAAAAACAAGCTGTTCAGGATACGCTTTTTTGACAAAATCGCGGCGCTCAGCTACGAGAATGCGTCAGAGCTCGAGTTTGCATATGCCGTGACTGTCCATAAGAGCCAGGGAAACGAGTTCGACTGTGTGATCATTCCCGTTTTTCCGGGACCGAGCAGGTTATATTACCGCAACCTGCTCTATACCGCTGTTACACGCGCGAAGGAAAGGCTTATTCTCGTGGGCAATCCCTACACGGTTGAAATGATGGTCAACAACAACCGCCAGACGAAGCGCTACAGCGGACTGCGTTATTTTCTGAAAAGAGACGACAGCATTTACAGCAACAAATAAGAATACGGCTCAGGGAGATTGCTCTGAGCCGTCTGCATTTTAAAGATTATTTCCTAGTGTGATGATTTCAGCCCATTCCACAGGGCCTATCGCGCCTGTTTCCTCAATGCCGAGGTACTGCTGAAGTGCGATTACCGCACCCTTTGTGAGCGGGCCGAAGATTCCGTCAACAGCAATTGCGGGGATTTCGGGCACATTCTGCCCGATTTTGTTGAGGTAACCCTGAATGATCCTCACGCTCTCGCCGCGGTCACCTTCGGTAAGGAAACGTCCCGGGTACGGCTCGCCGATTGCGCTCTGGTAATTCGCCGGAAGCTCCGCGACCGCGTCGCGGTACACCTGCTCGACCTTTGCGAACACGTTTCCGTCGACGACTCCCGTAATAGGAAGTCCGTAGTAGCTCTGGAACGCGAACACCGCGTCGCGCGTCATTTCGCCGAAGTAACCCGTAATAGGAATCGGCGGCAGGTACGGATAGAAGTAACCGATGAACGCGAGGTAGTATTGAAGCGCCTCAACGTCCAGACCCTGACTTCCGGGACGCAGCTCGCGGGTATAGCGTCGCGAGATTTCAGAGATAGTCAGTCCTTCGCTCGTGAGGTCTGAAAGCTGCTTGACGCTCGCAAAAATCTGTTTTATCTTGTACCACGTCGCCTTGCCGACGATCCCGTCAGCGTCGAGGTTAAAAATCTCCTGGAACTTTTTGACCGCATTCTCAGTCTCGAGGTCATAGACTCCGTTGATAAATTTAATTTTCGGGATAGCGGGGTAGTTCTGGGCAATACGGTTGAGCTCGCGCTTGATTATTACCACATCGTCGCCGAAGCTGCCCTTCCTGAGTGCTACACCGGGGTATGACTGAGTGTTGTCGCTGATAGGCGCATTGAACACGATGCTCACGTTGTCGCCAAAGTAGAATTGAAGGATCTCGAGCGGACTCATGCCGTTGTTAGCGAGGGTGACGGTACCCCATTGCGACAGTCCGGGGCAGGTTGTGTTGTAGCCGTCGCAGAATTGCGCGAACAACGGCTCTACGCTGCCTGTGCGTACGAGATAGTTGTTGAAGATCTCGTCCGTAATGCGGCTGATATTCTCGTACACCTCGCCGTCCTTTGTGTACGCCTGATCGAACGCGGTTGTGTTCGTGATGTCAAAGTCGTAGCCGCGGCTGCGGTAATACTCTGTGTATACGCGGTTGAGTGCAAATGATATCTGAGCGAGGATATTCGCGCGGATTGCCGCTTCAGGCCAAGTCGGGTAAATCTCGCTCGAGGCGACGTTCTTGATGTAGTCGGTAAACGGAACAGTGACGTTCTCGGCATTGGAGTTCGGTCGTCCCAGATGAACCGTAATATTGGTGGGAATAACGGGAGTAGTCGCCATACTCAGTCCTCCGTCTGTCCGTTGCAGGGGTTCAGGCTCAGCGGAAGTATTGTTTCGACCCTGTCGTGGATAACCACGGGTGCGTCGATTATTTCCTCGAACCCCGGGTGGAATACCGAGATAAGGTACTCCGGCTCACCCAAAGCGGCAGATTCAGGCGTCTGAGTCGCCGCTGTCAGCCGCGACGGCAGGACGATCTCGTCGACAATTCCCGAATTGTCCGTCACGTCGTTGTATATTGAGTACCTCTTGCCCTTGTAGATGAGCGCCACGTCCACAAAGGCGTTTTTTATCGGGAAAGCCTCGCGCGCCACGCTGGTCTGAACCTTAAGCGATCCTCTGCCGCGGTATTCGTTAATAAATTCGTCGTACTCGGGCTTGAACGGCGTTTCGCCGCTGATTTTCTGATTGTTCACAGGCATAAAAAATCTCCTTTCATCGCTCTATAATATGATGAAAGGAGAGTATTGATTATTATTTTTTTATTTTGCGGATTCTGGGAATCAAAAGCTGCGCGCACAGTCCCGTGAACAGACCCGCTAGACAGCCCGATACGAGCAAAAAAGGATAGTAGGCAATAAGTCCGACGGTCTGAGTGACAAGAATTGCCGCCGCCATCTGACCTGTGTTGTGGAGAACAGCGCCGAATACGCTTGAGAGCCAGATGTGCCGTTCATCAATCACGTTTCGCAACAGCAGCATTCCGATAAGGCACAGCGTGCTTCCTGCCGCGCTGTAAATCAGCGCGGAGACGTTCCCGCTGAATACCGAGCCGAGTATCAGCCGCACCGCGACAATCATCGCGGTTTCATATGCTTTGTAGTGGTACACGGCGTAGACGGTTATGATGTTCGCGAGCCCGAGCTTAACGCCGGGAATAGGGAAGGGGTTTGGTATCTGAAGCTCGATGATGAAGATAATCAGCGATACCGCCGTCAGCACAGCGAGCTCAGCCAGTCGTTTCGGTTTCATAAATTACTCCGCCAGCGCGTCAATTTCGCTGTTTTCGTCCGCGAATTCAATGATCAGGTGATTGGGCAGGCACACGATAGGCATTGCAGAGGAACTGAGCCAGCCCGTGCGCACGCAGGTTTTGTCGGGGCATTCAGCCTCTGACACGCGGATTTTGCCGTCCTTTATCTCGACGGTGTTGCTGCTGTCGCCGTATTCGATGACAAAGCTGCGGTTTTCCTCTTTTGATAAGTCAAAGGAGTACAGCACTTCTCCGTCGCGGACGATATTGACTATGCTTTTTGAGGGGGAGCACAGCACAAATATACTGCAGGCAATGCCGATTACGAAAATCAGCGCGGCTGCCGCAATCAGAACCTTGATTTTCATATTTTCTCGAAGCGTTTGATCTGTCTGCCGTTGTCCCAGATAGTCTCAACAAACATATTGTAAGGTCTTGCCCAGACCTCGCCGTCTGAGAGCGACTTGTAGATCACCAGCCTGTCGCCTGATTCGCTGTGCTTAGCAAAGCCTGTTATCTCGTATTCATTGCCCTTGAAGTGGCGGTAACGCGCGCCGACGGTGACTTCTTCCTCAGCCTTTTTCGGTGCTTCGTTCTTAACGGGAGCGCAGACGTTTTCGCTGTCGAGGTTTACTGTGAAGCTGCCGTCGTTGACAACAAGGATTCTCGTCGAGTACGCGGGAACGGGAAGCTCGCACCAGCCGTTGCAGTCAAATACCTGATTGCCGTTGAGCACGTCTGTGAGCTTTGCGTTGCAGCGCGAGTCAAAGCCGACTCTTTCGTCGTGGTCGGTGAGGTTGAAGAGCACAAACACGGTCTGGTTGTCGGTGTAACGCTTGTAAACGAGCTTTTCGTTCATGATGTTGACGTTCTCGAACTTTCCGTATTTGAGAGCCTCGAGAGCCAGTCTTACCTTGCCGAGCTTGATGATGTGGTCGCAGAGCTGATAGTTTGCGTTGGGCACGTTGTTGAGGTCGAGACAGGGACGAAGGTCATAGTCGGAGTCGCGAGTGCGCTTGCCTTCAACGGCGTACTCGCTGCCGTAGTAGATTGACGGCACACCGGGCATGGTGTAGAGCATGGTGTAGATATTGTAGAGGTGGTTCTTATCGCGGAGCACGCTCGCTACGCGGTTGACGTCGTGGTTGTCCACGAAGTTGTAGGTATAGATATTCTGATAAATACCGCCGTTTGCGAACTGACGGTTCATGGAATGCGCTATTTCAAAGTAGTTGTGGTCGTTGTGGCTTGAATAAATGCCCTTGTAGCACTCGTAGTTCGTAACGGAGTCGAGCATATCCTTGTTTGCGATTCTGTTGTAGTCGCCGTGTGTGATTTCGCCGTAGAGCCAGAAATCGGGCTTCTTGGACTTGCAGAGATTCTTGAGCTTCTTGAAGAACTCGGGGTCGATAACGTCCGCCGCGTCAAGGCGCAGTCCGTCAATGCCGAACTCGTCGATCCACATTTCAACGGAGCCGAGAAGGTAGTTGACAACCTCGTCGTTTCGCAGATTGAGCTTTACGAGGTCGTAGTGACCTGCCCAGCCCTCGTACCAGAAGGGATCGCCGTAGCAGCTTCTTCCGTCAAAGTTAAGGTTCTGGAACCAGCCGCAGTAGCGTGAATCCCACTTTTTCTGCTGAACGTCGTTGAAGGCGAAGAACTCTCTGCCTACGTGGTTAAATACGCCGTCGAGGATAACTCTGATTCCGTTGGCGTGAAGGGTATCGCAGATTTTCTTGAAGGACTCGTTGTCGCCGAGGCGTTTGTCAACCATTCTGTAGTCGATGGTGTCGTAGCCGTGGTGGGAGCTTTCAAAGAGAGGGTTAAAGACAAGCGCGTTGATGCCGAGACGCTTGAAATGGTCAATGCAGTCGTATATTTTTTCAAGTCGGTAATTGAGCTGATGGTCGTTGTCACGAGGCGCGCCGCAAAAACCGAGAGGATAGATGTTGTAGATAATGCTTTCGTTGATGTAACTCATAATGGGGTCTCCTTTGTAAATGCATAAAGTATGGATTATTAAAACACAACCGAAAAACAGGGTTATGGAATGATCAGATTTATATTATATCACAAAATTACCTATTGTGCAAATTAAAGTTTTGTGATACAATAACTATTGTAAAAATTTGTGATTTGGAGGACAATATGAATAAAATTCCCGAAAATAAAACCCGTAAACGACTGAGAACCGCCATGTGGGTGTTCTATCTGCTTGAAATCGTGCTCTGTTCATTGCCGTATTATCAGTACAGCATGGACGGCAAAATATATTCAAACTCTGTTTTCGATATGCTCAGCGCACTCGGCGCGGGCAACGACATCGGTTTGCCGTCGTCTGAATATTCCGCTATCAACACGATGATTCCTCTGAACTTCATCTTTCTGGTAATCCCTATCGTCGGCTTTTTCTTCTGTGTGCTGGACAGAAAGAGCAACATGAAAAACATCGTTTCAATTCTCTGCTGTCTGCTCGGCGTAGTATCGATCCTGACAATCGTTACTATCAATCTGATTTCGCTCGGCTCGATGCTCGCGCTGCTCCTCTATATCTTGACCAGCTTTCTCACGGTTTTCTCGATCTTCGCGCGTTTCTCGGCTCCTTCAGATGCGGAGAAAGCTGCTGATATCCAAAAATAATAAAAAATAACGGCGGTTCGTTCTGTGAACCGCCGTCGGCATTTTAAATAACGTAATTGTTGATGTACAGCTCGCGCTGATTGTCGAGCAAATCCTGAAGCGTGATGCTGCTGAGATAGTCGTCAATAACCTTGTACAAGCCCTTCCACAGCGGAAGAGTAATGCAGTCGGCAGCGCGCTCACACTCGATAGGGTCGTGGTCAAGACAGGCGACAGGCGCGATGCTGCCCTCGGTCAGCTTGAGAATATCGCCGATTTTGTACTGGTTAGGCTCCTTAGCGAGCTTATATCCGCCCTGGTAGCCGCGGTTCGCGCTGAGAATATCCGAGCGGTTGAGAATAGGAATAATCTGTTCAAGGTATTTCTTTGAAACATTCTGACGGTTTGCAATGTCTTTGAGGGCAATGTAGCCGTCATTTTTATGCTCGGCCAGATCGAGCAGAAGCCGCAGCGCGTAACGTCCTTTTGTCGAAATCTTCATATTAATCCCACCAAATTACTAAGTTTTGAGTGTATTATACCATATAGAATTTGATTTTGCAAGATTTGTTTTAAAATTCCGAAAAAATCATATGGGCTTGCGCATTATCGAGCTCGAGCGGCTTGTCGTAGTCTATTCGGTTGATAGTGCCGTACAGCCTTCCGAAAATCACGGTGGTGTTTCCGAGCTTTGCCGCCATAGCTTCGCCTCTGACGGTGAACGGTTTGAACATGATATCGAGCGCCGACATTCCGCCCTTGTAGTAATACGGTCTGTCGTTGCGGTTCGGCGTGCCCTTGACGGTTATCTGCGAGAGCTTTTCGAGTTTGCCGTCGTAGAAGAAGCAGTTTTCGTTTCCGTAACGGTTGTCGCCGACGCGGCTCGCGAGGTTGAGCGAAAACCGCTTGCCGCCGAGCATGCAGTCCGCCGAGAGGCGCTGATACTGGTGCTCGCGGGGCTTGAAGTACCTCGTCTTGTCGATATAGGCACGGGCGGTATTTTCTTTTAAGGAATATTCAATCCCGCCGAGCTTTATCGCGCCCTGTGCGGTGTAGCAGGGCATAAATCTTTTGAAGTAGTAGTATTTGCGGTTGCGTTCAAACGGCGCGAGTTCGCTAAG
>JAEEGL011884737.1_pt1 | contig 12145 bp, 6 predicted proteins | sample 9134231 | NCBI WGS metagenome assembly JAEEGL01 (sample SAMN16246548, study PRJNA631951) | gut metagenome | biome: gut microbiome; feature: rumen; material: fiber-attached | host: Bos | place: Iran: Karaj | collected 2018-10
CGGGCGATGATCTTGCCGCCGATGGCGGCCTGGACCGGGATCTCGAACATCTGGCGGGGGATGTTCTCCTTGAGCTTTTCGCAGATGCGCCGGGCTCTGGCATAGGCGCTGTCGGCAAAGAGGATGAAGCTCAGCGCGTCGATGATCTCGCCGTTGAGCAGGATATCGAGCTTCACCAGTTTGGACGGACGGTAGCCGTCCATTTCGTAATCCAGGGAGCCGTAGCCCCGGGTGCGGGACTTGAGGGCGTCGAAGAAATCGTAGATGATCTCGTTCAGGGGCATGTCGTAATGCAGCTCCACACGGCTCTGGTCGAGATAGGTCATGTCCCGGAATTCGCCCCGGCGCTGCTGGCAAAGGTCCATGATGTTGCCCACATAGTCCGGCGGGGCGATGATATTTGCCTTGACGAAGGGCTCATAGGCCTGCTGGATCTCGGCGGGATCGGGATAATTCAGCGGCGTGTAGACCTCCACGGTCTCGCCGTTGAGCTTTTCCACCTTGTACACGACGTTGGGCGCCGTGGTGATGAGGTCGAGGTTGTATTCCCGCTCCAGCCGCTCCAGGATGATCTCCATGTGGAGCAGGCCCAAAAAGCCGCAGCGGAAGCCGAAGCCCAGGGCAACGGAATTCTCCTGGGTATAGGACATGGAGGCGTCGTTGAGCTTGAGCTTTTCCAACGCGTCGCGCAGATCGCCGTACTTGGAGCCGTCGGCGGGGTAAACGCCGGAGAATACCATGGGCTGGGCGGTCTTGTAGCCGGGCAGGGCCTCCGGCGCCGGACGCGCGGCCTCGGTGACGGTGTCGCCCACCCGGGTGTCGGCAATGGTCTTGATGGAGGCGGTGAGGTAGCCCACCTCGCCGGCGCCCAGGGCATCGCAGGCCAGCATGCCGCGGGGATGCAGATAGCCGCACTCCACGACCTTGTACTCGGCGCCCGTGGCCATCATGCGCACGTCCATGCCCGGGCGGATCGTGCCGTTCATCACGCGCAGATAGACGATGACGCCCCGATAGGAATCGTACTGGCTGTCGAAGATCAGCGCCTGCAGGGGCGCGCCGGGATCGCCCTTGGGGGGCGGCACGTCCCGCACGATCATCTCCAGCACGGCGGGGATGTTGATCCCGTTTTTTGCAGAGATTTCCGGGGCGTCCTCGGCGCTCAGGCCGATGATGTCCTCGATTTCCTGCTTGACCTGCGCCGGCCTGGCCGCGGGCAGATCGATCTTATTGATGACCGGGAGGACCTCCAGGTCGTTGTCGATGGCAAGATAGGTGTTGGCCAGGGTCTGGGCTTCCACGCCCTGGCTGGCGTCCACCACCAGCACCGCGCCCTCGCAGGCGGTCAGGCTGCGGGAAACTTCATAGTTGAAATCCACATGGCCCGGGGTATCGATGAGATTCAGCACATAGTCCTTCCCGTCCAGGGCATGGTAATCCAGCCGCACGGCCCTGGCCTTGATGGTGATGCCGCGCTCGCGCTCGAGCTCCATGGAATCGAGGATCTGGTCCTCCATATCCCGGAGCTCCACGGTATTGCACACCTCCAGCAGACGGTCTGCCAGGGTGGACTTGCCATGGTCGATATGGGCGATGATGGAAAAATTACGGATCAGGGACTGGTCTGTCAAGCTGCTCAACTCCTGCCTGGCGGTTAATCACGGTGAATACTACTATTATACAGATTTTTCTTAGAAAGTAAAGGAAAACCGACGCAAACGGGGCTGCCTTCCGGGAAGGCAGCCCCGTTGGGGTCAGGGTACTTCAATTTCCACGTTGGGATCCGGCTGCGGCTCGGGTTCCGGCTGCGGCTCGGGCTGCGGCTCAGGCTGCGGCTCGGGCTGCGGCTCGGGCTGCGGCTCAGGCTGGGGCTCAGGCTGGGGCTCCGGCTCGGGCGGCTTCTCCTCGGGATTGTCCTCGTCGGGCTTCTTTTCTTCCTCGGGCTTCTCCTCCTCCTTGGGCTTGTGCGTGTGGTAATAGCTCGAGGCCTCACGCTCCACGGAGATTTCGTTGCCGTCGGCGTCGATCTTATGCTTGTAACTGATGACGCTGGTGCCGTCGGCGGTACGGGAGGTGACGTCATAGGTCATCTTGATGGTGTAATTCTTGGTCTCGGTGCCCCAAAGCGCGATGTGGACATAGCCGTCAGACACGCTGGCGTCGATACGGATCGGATAGCCGGTGTTGTTGCGGAACTGGAAGTCCAGCGCGCCCCAGTAGATGGTGGCGTCCATACCCAGCGGCACATAGGAGACCTCAAAGTAATGGCAGGAGCGCTCCACGATCTCCAGATCGGCCAGCAGGGCACAGAGGTAGATGGTGGAAGCCACCTGGCAGCAGCCGCCGCCGAGCTCGTCGACGGTATCGCCGCTGACGTAGACCTGGGCCTCTCTGAAGCCGCGGGCCGCCGTACGCTCACCCACCACACGGTTGAAGGAGAAGACCTCGCCGTCGTTGATGATGGTGCCGTCGATCTGCTCGCAGGCCAGCTCCAGGTTGACGGTGCGGTTGTAGATGGCGGTATGGGGGGAATCATAGGAAGCGAGCTCGTCCTTGAACAGGTATTCCTGCAGGTCGTTCACAGTGACCTCGGGCTCCAGCTCCACGAAAGCGATCTCCAGCTGTTCGCCTTCCTTCGCCGCGTCGAACTGCTTCTGCACTTCCTCCACGTCAAAGCCGTAGCCGGGGATCTCCTTTTCGAGGGTGGACGTCTCCTGGTTGTAGGCGGCGTTGACGGGCTTCTTGCAGTTTTCATCGAAAACCTTCTGGAAATCCGGCAGATCCGGCTGGGCTTCGGTGAATTGGAACTCAATGGGGTTGAAGTCCGCGGCGACCAATGCGCGGGACACTTCGGCGGAAAGCGCGTCGGAATCCAGACTGCGGGAGTGTTCGCCCTTGGAGATGAGCATGAATCTGCGATGAGGAACGGTCTCGGACGCCTCTTCGCCCTCCTCGTCCTCGTCCTCGGTCTCTTCCTCCTCCGGGGTCTGCGTGCCGTCCGCGTCCTTTTCGATCCGCTCTTCAAAGCGGATCTGCGTCTGCTTGAGCTCCGCGAACACCTCGTCGGCCTTCTGGTCGATCAGGTCGCGCACCGCGTCCTGATTATAGGTGAAGCACTCAGACAGGTCGATCTCCACCGGCTCCTCGGGAACCTTGGTGATGCCGGGCACCTTCACAAGGCCCATGACGCGGCCGTAATTCCACGCCTCGTCCACGGCGCGCTCCACGTCCAGATGCACATTGCTGACGTCGGGCGGGATGACCAGGGTGTCATCGGGCAGCTGGACAGTCAGGTCGCTGGACTGATAAACGTCGTTGGTGGCGGCGTTGACCTTCTCCACGGCGGCAGCCTTGGTCAGGCCTCCCACCGGGACGCCGGCGACGTAGAGATTGTCCACAATGATGCCGCCGTCGAGCACGAACAGTCCCGCCGCCGCGATGGCCAGCACCAGGATCACCGCCAGCACCGCATACAGGGCGGTCATGGCGCGCTTTTTCTTTTTCTTCTTTGCCATTTCATCCACCGGCTCCGGGCCGTTTTTCGTCTGCTGGGCCTTGGCGCTCTGAAGCTCCGCCGCAGGGATCGCCGGGAGCGGGCCGGTTTCCTGCTCGCCCTTTTTCACCTTGGCTTTTTTGCCCTTCGGCTTTTTGGCCTCTTCCTTTTTCTCCGCGCCCTTGTCCGCCTGCTTTCCGGCGCTCTTTTCGGCCTTCTGCGCGGCTTTTTTCTCCGCCTTCTTCTCGGCTTTCTTCTCGGCCTTTTTCTCCGCCGTCTGCACGGGCGCTTCGGCCGGGACTGCCGGGGCTGCAGGCACCGCCGCCGCCGTCTGACCGAACTTCACTTCCGGCGCTTCGACCGGGGCTTCGGACGCCGCGGCGTCGGCATTGATGCGGGCAAGCTCTTCGTCCATGATGGCGTCGAACAGGGCGTCTTTCCGGGCTTTCTCCTGGGCGGCCAGATCGTCGCCTGTCTGCGGCTGTCCGGTCAGCTCCTCCGTAAAGCGTTCGAGGGCCTCCATATCAAATGTATCGTCGTATTCCGGCGCCAGCTCCTGCGGCTCCGGTTCAGCGACACTGCGTTTCTTTCTGCTGATGATAATCCCCTCCCTGCATCGCCGCCGGGCAGCGGCAAATTACAACCTTGTCTTTTATTTAGACGGAATAACACGTCATACCGTTGCATGCCTGTCTTATTATTATAACGGAATTCCACCGCAAAATGCAATCACAATTCGACACGAATCTTATGATTCTTTTGTTTTTCTTTTGTATCTATTGTTGCTTCGGCTGTCATTTTTCTGTTCCCGCCGCAAACAGCTCCACAACGCCCTTGGCAAGCTTCAGGGGGTCCTCCTCCTTCAGCAGGCGAACCGTGAGCACCGGCTTGTCGCCGGAGGCGCTCAAAGCGGCGCGTTTTTTGATCTCCGGCCGGGCGCAGACCGCCGCCACCGTCTCCGGATCGAATCGTGCCAGGGTGAAGCACACCGCCCGCTGGGACTGACTGACGTCGGTGATGCCCGCGGCGGTCGCCCGGGTGCGCATCAGCGCCACGTCGATCAGATTCAGCACGCCCTTGGGCGGATCGCCGTAGCGGTCCACGATCTCGTCGAGCAGCTCGTCGGCGTCCTCCCGGGAGCGGATGGCGGCCATGCGGCGGTACAGATCCATGCGCTGTTCCCCGTTTTCCACATATTCCGGATCGATGCTGGCGGTGATGGACAGGTCGGCGGTGCAGTCGGTCTGATCCGGACGGCGCTCGCCCCGCTCCTCCAGCACGGCGTCCTCCAGCAGCTTGAGATACATGTCATAGCCCACGCTCATCATATGGCCGGACTGCTCGGCGCCCAGCAGATTGCCCGCGCCGCGGATCTCCAGGTCGCGCATGGCGATCTTGAAGCCGGAGCCGAATTCGGCAAAGTCGCGGATGGCGTTGAGCCGCTTTTCGGCCAGTTCGGAGAGCACCTTGCCCTGCCGGAAGGTGAAATAGGCAAAGGCATGGCGCCCGCTGCGGCCCACGCGTCCCCGGAGCTGATGCAGCTGGGACAGGCCGAAGCGGTCGGCGTATTCCACGATCAGGGTGTTGACATTCGGAATGTCGATGCCCGTCTCGATGATTGTGGTGCAAACCAGAATGTCGATCTGGCCGTCGGCCATGCGCTGCATGACGTCGCCCAGCTGATCCTCATTCATCCGGCCGTGGGCCACGGCAAAGCGCGCCTCGGGGATGCGCTCCATGAGCCCGGACGCCACGGCGTCGATGGACTCCACGTGGTTGTGCAGATAGTAGACCTGCCCGCCCCGGGCCAGCTCGCGCCGGATGGCGTCGTCAATGACCGGCGCGCTGTACTCCATGACGAAGGTCTGCACCGGATAGCGGTCCTGTGGCGGCTCCTCCAGGGTGGACATATCCCGCAGGCCGGACAGGGCCATGTTCAGCGTGCGCGGAATGGGGGTGGCCGAGAGCGTGAGCACGTCCACGCCCCTGGAAATCTCCTTGAGGCGCTCCTTATGGCTCACGCCGAAGCGCTGCTCCTCGTCCACGATCAGAAGCCCCAGATCCTTGAATTCCACATTCTTGCTCAAGAGCTTGTGGGTGCCGATGACAAGATCCACGGATCCGGCGCGCAGGGCGGCCAGGGTGCGCTTCTGCTCCGTAGCCGTGCGGAAGCGGGAGAGGACGTCCACATTGACCGGGAAGCCCGCAAACCGGCGGACCGCCGTGGCATAGTGCTGCTGGGCAAGCACCGTGGTGGGCACCAGGATCGCCGCCTGCTTGGAATCCAGCACGGCCTTCATGGCGGCGCGCAGGGCCACCTCCGTTTTGCCGAAGCCCACGTCGCCGCACAGCAGGCGGTCCATGGGCGTCGGCCGGCACATATCGCCCTTGATCTCCTCCGTGCAGCGGAGCTGATCGTCGGTCTCGGCATATTCAAAGCCGGCCTCGAACTCCGTCTGCCAGGGGCTGTCGGCGGAGAAGGCGTAGCCCGGCAGACGGCTGCGCTCGGCATAGAGCCTGACCAGCTGATCGGCCATGTCGCGCACGGCCTTTTTCGTGCGGGCCTTGGTTTTTGCCCAGGCGTCGCCGCCGAGACGATTGAGCTTGACCGCATGGTCTTCGCCGGCGCCGATGTATTTGCTCACCATATCCAGCTGGGTGGCTGGCACATAGAGCACGTCCGTGCCCTGATAGGCGATCTTCACATAGTCCTTCAGCGCACCTTCCACGCGGATGCGCTCCATGCACACATAGCGGCCGATGCCGTGGTGCTCGTGCACCACGAGATCGCCCGGGGACAGGTCGGCAAAGGAGCTGAGCTTCTGGCGGTTTGTGGCGCCCCGGCTCTTGGCGGCGGGACGGGGCTTCCGCGCCTCGTGCCGGACCATCTGTCCCTCCGAGAGCACCGCAAAGCGGATCTCGGGATATTCCATGCCGGCGCTCAGGCTGCCCTCCACCAGGAAGATCTGTCCCTTTTCGGGCAGGCAGTCGCAGGGGAACATCAGATGGGCATGGATGCCGCGGGCCTCCAGCAGCTCCTGCATCGTCTCTGCGCGCAGGCGGCTGGCGCACAGCACCAGAGCGCCGTAGCCGTTCTTCTGATAATGTGCCAGATCCGCCGCAGCGGCGTCCAGGTTGCCGCCGTAGGAGGGCAGCTGCTTGGCCGTGACGCCCAGAAGATGCTTCGGCTGCAGAGCCCTGGGAAAGGCCGAGGACAGAAAAGAGTCGAAAAAAACGCAGAACCGGCCCGTCAGGTCCTCGCAGAAGTCCTCCCAATCCTTGCGGTAATCGCACAGCTCCCCGGCCAGGGTCCCGGAGGCAAGCATGGAATCAAGATACAGTCCCAGTTCCTCGGTGCGCTCGCGCTCGGCGCGGCGCAGATTGCCGTGATCGCAGAAAAATACGGCGCTGTCAGCGGGGACATAGTCCGCCAGCGTGGCAAACTCGGGATAGATCAGGGCCATATACCGATCCGCCGCAGGGAACGCGAGCCCCTGCTCCAGCTTCTCCAGATCCGCCTCCAGGGTGGCGATCAGGGCGGCATTGGGCTTTCTGCGCCGTTTCTGCCGGGCGATGAGCGCCCGGAGCTCGCTGCACAGGCCGGATACGCCGCCGGGGTGCAGCTGGGTCAGGGTCTCCGCCACGGGCAGGATCGTCATCTCCCCGATGTTCTCCGTGCGGCGCTGGGTGATGGGATCGAACAGGCCCATGGCGTCGAGGGTATCGCCGAAGAATTCGGCGCGCACCGGCTGATCGTGGGCCGGCGAATAGACGTCCAGGATGCCGCCGCGCACGCTGAACTGGCCGACGCCCTCCACCAGCTGGCAGCGGGTATAGCCGCTGCGCACCAGGCGGTCCGAGAGCTCCGTCAGGCTGTATTCCCCGCCCATGCGCAGATCCACAGCGCAGGCGGCCAGGCATGCGGGGGGCATGGTGCGCAGGCTCGCGGCCTCCACTGAGGCCACCAGCAGTTTGATCTCGCCCCGGGACAGGGCATGCAGCACCCGCAGCCGCTTCTGCTCCCAGCCGCGGGAGGCAGCCGCCGCATCATACAGGGTCAGCTCCCGGGCGGGCAGCACGGCAGGCGGCGTCCCCATCAAAGCCTCCAGCTCCCGGGCGGTGCGGTTGGCCGCCAGATCGTCCTGGCACAGGACCACGGCGCTCCGCCGGCCGGCGGCGCAGCAGGCGGCGATCATATGGCTGCGGCAGATCTGCGCCGCGCCGGAAATGCCCGCATATTCGCCGCGCGCTTCTGCGCGCATCAGGCCGCGGAAAGCCTCCAGCGGCTCCAGGGCTTTGAGCAAGGGTTTCATGGTTTCCTCCCGATTGATATTTTACGATTATAGACCAGGCGCGTACAGACGGCCCTATAGATGATCCGGATCCCCCCGCACAGCGCGGAGGAATCCGGGAATGGTATCAGTTTCCGTTAAAGCGGTTCATGGCCTGCCGGACGCCATCTTCGATGACGGCGGCGGCCGCCTCGACAGCCCGCTCCAGGACGGGGGCGAGCTGCTTCTCCTCCTGGGCCGAGAAGCTCGACAGCACCCAGTCCGCCAGATCGTAATCCGGGTGGGGCTTCTCCCCCACGCCGATACGAATGCGGGGGAAATTCTGCGTGCCCAGTTCGGCGATCAGAGACTTGGCGCCGTTGTGGCCGCCGGCAGAGCCGTCGGGCCGGACGCGGAGCTTGCCCACCGGCAGGGACACGTCGTCAAAAATCACCAGGATATGCTCCGGCGGGATCTTGTAGTAGTCCGCCAGAGGCCGAACGGCCTGGCCGGAGAGATTCATATAGGTCATGGGCTTGACCAGCAGCACCTTCTGTCCGCCCAGCTCGCAGAAGCCCGTCAGGGCCTTGAGCCGCAGGCGGTCGGCACGGCAGCCGCGCTGACTGCAAAGCAGATCGATGGCGCGGAAGCCGACGTTGTGGCGCGTACGCTCGTATTTCAGTCCCGGATTGCCCAGGCCGACCAGCATCCATCCCGCCGTGGGTTTGCGAAACAGCATGACTCAGAACAGGCTGGAGATGGGCGTCTCGTTGTAAATGCGGGTGATGGCCTTGGCGAACAGGGGGCTGACGTCGAGCTGACGGATCTTGCCGCCCTTGCAGTGCTCCGGCAGCGGGATCGTATTGAGAAGCATGACCTCCTTGAGGGGGCTGGCCTGGATGCGCTCGAAGGCGGAGCCGGAAAGCACGCCATGGGAAGCGCAGGCATAGACCTCCCTGGCGCCGTTGTCGATCAGCGCCTGGGCGGCGTTGCACAGGGTGCCGGCGGTGTCGATCATGTCGTCGTAGAGGATGCAGATCTTGTCCTTGACGTCGCCGATGACGTTCATCACTTCGCAGAAGTTGGCGCGCTGACGGCGCTTGTCCACGATGGCGAGGCCCATATGTACCTTGGCGGCAAAGGCGCGGGATCTGGTCACGGAGCCCACGTCCGGGGAGACGACCACAATGTCGTCATGGCTGTATGCGGGGGAATCGAATTTCTGAAGGTAGTATTTCACGAACACGGGGTTGCCCAGCATGTTGTCCACGGGGATATCGAAAAATCCCTGGATCTGGGCGGCGTGAAGGTCGAGGGTGAGCACACGGTCGGCGCCGGCGGCGGTGATCATATTCGCCACCAGCTTGGCGGAGATGGGATCACGGCCCTTGGCCTTGCGATCCTGACGGGCATAACCGAAGTAGGGGATCACTGCCGTGATGCGGCCCGCGCTGGCGCGGCGGAACGCGTCCATCATGATCAGCAGCTCCATGAGATTGTCGTTGACCGGCTTGCAGGTGGGCTGGACGACGAAAACGTCGCAGCCGCGGACGGATTCGTAGACGGAGACGGAAACTTCGCCGTCGGCAAAGGATTTGACCTCCACCTCGCCGATATTCAGTCCCAGCTCTTCACAGATTCCTTTGGCGAATTCCGGGTGTGCGTTGCCGCAGAACACCTTGATTTCCTTGCCGTGTGCAATCATAGAAAAATACCTCTCTTATACATATATGGTGTGGATTCCTTCTTGCATGGAGACTCTTTTTCATTTTGTCCTGTCCCGACGGACAGACTGACGGGCTTTGGCCGCAACCAAAGCCTGGGGCGGTACATCCCTTGTAAGGACCGTACCGGCGCTGACGGATGCGCCGCGCCCGATGGTCACAGGGCACGCAATGGTCGCGCCTCCGCCGATCTGCGCTTCCTCCTCCATACGAACCGGGCCGTCTGCGCAGGTCACGCCGGAGCCGATGATGCAGCCGCGGCCGCAGGTCAGTTCGCGCAGGGCGCACAGCGCGCCGACGCGGGTGGCCTCTCCCAGCTCTACGCCGCCCAATTCCGTCCCGCTGCCCACGCGCACCCGGCTGTCCAGGCGGCTGCCGGAGCGAATGCAGACATAGGGGCCGACGGCACAGTCGCTGCCGAGGCGGCAGTCGCTGAGCTGGGAGGCGTTGATGCGGCATCCGCCGCCGAGCTGGGCATTCTCCAGCAGCGCGTCCGGTCCGATGACGCAGTCGCCGCCGATCACTGTGGCGCCGCGGATCACGGTGCCGGGCATCAGCACGGTACCCGCGCCGATGACGGCGCTGGGGTCGACATGACAGCTCGCCTCGTCCCAGATCTGCACCCCCTGTTCGCGCAGATTGCGCAGGGAGGCGCTGCGGATACGGTCGGAAAGCCCGTCGAGTTCGGCCGGATCATTGACGGCCTGGATGCCGTCGAGCTGTGCGCAGGCGCTGCCGCGGGTCAAAAGAAACCGGCTGAACGAAAAATCCTCCTCGTCCAGCGCAGTCATCAATTCATCACAGCGCACCTGGCATGCGCAGGGCGCACGCATTTCGTCGCCTTCGCCGGGTAATAACACGCAGGCGCCGGTAATGACCAGAATCTCCGCCTCATCCTCCCGTGCACTGGACAAAAAAACATGCAGCGGATTGCCCGCCTCGCGATCTTCGCAGGCGGTCAGCTCGCACCCTTCGGGGAAGCATAGTCTTGCCTCTGACAGGAAGCTCTTCTGACAGACCAGAAGCCAGCGCTCCACCCCGCGGCCGGCGAGGGCATGGGTCAGCCAGCGCAAAAGCGGCGTACCCATGACAAGCGCAAGCGCCAGCGGTCTTTGGCGCCCGGTTCGGGTCGGATCATTCGAGATCACGATAACGGCGGATCTGCTTTGCAAGGCGAAGCGCCCCTTTCCTTGATCCATGCATCGGCATGGATGCTCTCTTATATTATATCAGACCAAAAACGGCTTGTACATTTGGCAAAGCGCCGAAAAAGCGGGGAATGGTTTGGAAAACTTGTGGAATTCGTTATACGCCGAATCGTCTGCTAAAAATTTCTGGAATCATACACATCGTCCGGCAGAACATCCGAGAGCTCTATCAGCATCCGGCTGAAGCCGCCGCTGCGGTCCACCTGAACGGGCGACACACGCAGCGTCTCCGGCGCCCGGTCGCAGGGGATCCGCATGACGGCGGAAAACTCCCCCGTCGGGAGACATTCCAGAAGCAGTACGCCGCCGTGCAGACCGGCGGCATTGCGCACGCGGTGCAGACCGAGGCCCAGGCCATGCCGGTCCCCCGCATCCACGGGCCTCGTAAACGATCCGGCCAGATCCGTGAGAGAAATCGGCCCGTCCACGGGATTGCGCACGGTAAACAGGCATTGCCCGTTCTGCTCCTGCACGTGCAGGGTGACGGTGCTGCCTGCGGGGCTGTAACGGATGGCATTGGACAGCAGGCCGAGGATCGCCTGCTCCAGCAGGCCCGCGTCCGCCGATACAAACACGGGCCGCTCCGGCAGGATAAATACCGGCGTTCTTCCGGCTGCGGAAACAAGCTCGCCCAGTCTCTGCTCCATCTCCTTCAGCCAGCGCCGCAGCTCCAGGCGCTCCGGAGAGAAGGTCCGTGCACTGCCCTGAAGATCCGTCAATGCGGCGCTCATGCGCAGCAGGCGGAAAAAGCTCCGGTTCAGGCGGGCGGTCCGCGCCTGGATGTCCGGGTCCTCCAGTTCTTCAAGGCGCTCAAACAGGGGGCGCGCGGTAAACAGGATATCGTCCACAGGTTCGGACAGAATGCGGCGGATCTGTCCGATGGCGTCATAGCTCAGCGTCGGCTCCCCATCGTCCAGCACCAGCACAGTCAGATCGCCGCAGGGGCATATCTGCGCGCGGACGGAGCTGCCCAGCGCGGGCAGGGAAAGCATCCGCACCCCGTCCAGCGACGACGGCTCGACGCCCTCGGGCAGGAACGAACGCGCCGCCATGCCGGACTTCAGGCCGAGCCGGCCGGCACGATCACTGATCCAGACCACGGCGCCGTCCCGGATCACCGCAACCGCGCCGCCCGTGACGTTGAATATCTCCAGGAAATCCTTGTCCATAGAATCCCTCCTCTGCTATCTTATGCGCAAACGCTGAAAAGCAACCAAAGCATTATTTTCCAATGTTAATATCATCATAGCCTTATTTCCCCAAAAAAGCAAGTGCTCCGCCCCTGGATCATTTTGGAAGCTGCTCACCGCAAAACCCCCTTGCGGAGATCCGCAAGGGGGTTCGTTATGTTGGCGTTACCTATTTTCCCGGCCAGTCGCCCGGCAAGTATCGTCGGCGAATGCGTGCTTAACTTCTGTGTTCGGGATGGGAACAGGTGGACCCACGCAC
>JAEEGL013748031.1_pt1 | contig 12145 bp, 8 predicted proteins | sample 9134231 | NCBI WGS metagenome assembly JAEEGL01 (sample SAMN16246548, study PRJNA631951) | gut metagenome | biome: gut microbiome; feature: rumen; material: fiber-attached | host: Bos | place: Iran: Karaj | collected 2018-10
CGCGGCTGCCGTTACCCTCTTCGATGCGGAAAGCGATGGTGAGGCTCTCGGGGTCCTGACCGTTGACGAGACGGATGATGGGCGAGGTGATGGGCTCTTCCTTCACCTTGTGGAATGCAGGCACGTTGCCGGGTTTCCAACTGCCGAAGTACTTGTCGATAATCTTGATGGCCTCGTCGGGATTGAAGTCGCCGGCCATGGCAATGCACATGTTGTTAGGCACATAGTAGGTGGCGTGGTATTCGCGGATATTCTTCATCGAAGGGTTCTTCAGGTGCTCGATGGTGCCGATGGTGGTCTGCTGACCATAGGGATGATGCGGGAACAGCGCGCGCATCATCTCCTCGTTCACACGACGGTTATCCTGGGCCATGCCGATGTTTTTCTCCTCGTAGACGGCTTCCAGCTCGGTGTGGAACAGACGCAGTACCAGGTTGGGGAAGCGGTCGCCTTCCACCTTGGCCCAAGCCTCCAGCTGGTTGGCTGGGATGTTCTCGACATACATGGTGTAGTCGTTCGAGGTGAAGGCATTGGTGCCCTCGCTTCCGATGGCGGTCATTGATTTGTCATACTCGTTGGCGATGGCGATAGTCGAAGCCACATAGCTGATGGAGTCGATCTGGTGGTAGATGGCGGCACGGGCTGCCTCGTTGGTGGTCTTGCGGTACACCTCGTAGAGGTCTTCAATCTTCTGCAGCTCCACCTTCTCGCGCTCCCAGTCGGTGGTGCCCAGCTGGTGGCTGCCCTTGAAGAGCATGTGCTCCAGATAGTGGGCCAGGCCAGTGGTCTCGCTCGGGTCGTTCTTCGAACCGGCGCGCACGGCGATGTAGGTCTGGATGCGTGGGGCATCCTTGTAGACGCTCATAAACACCTTCAAACCATTGCTGAGGGTGTATTCACGCACCCCGAGAGGGTCGTTGTCGAAGGTCTTGTAGCTGTAGTTCTGTGCCACGACCATGCTGCCACAGAAAAGCATAGCGGCCAAAAAGCATACTGACAAAAAGACTTTTTTCATCTTAAAATGTTATCTGTTAATAATATGTGAATTATTTTCCAAAGAATTACTACCTGCAAATATACATATAAAAATCTAATTTGAACGCATACAAACGAAAAATAAACACTTCGTGGTCGCGACAGAAAGTGCACCAACCATTTCTTCGCCATCTCATTCCTTTTATCCCAACCAAGAACGAAATCATAATTTAACTTAATTTAAGCCTTATGAAGCCCCTATAAAACATTGCTTAACTATTTCTTTTGTAGGATATTAGTAGGTGTTGATAAGGAGATGAGTAGAAGTTGAGTAAGAGATGGTCCGTAATTTGCTGATTTTCAGTAGGCATTTTTGAGGTTATGTTAAATTCGACAGTTATCAACGAGCATGGTTTGAAAACTTTTTTCAGAGGGTGGGTGTTTATTATAAAATAAGGTGTAATTTTACACTCCGAAAAACACCCCACGGGATGTGTATATTCTGTTGTATGTCAAAAGAATAAAGCAAGCATAACACAATGAAGAACACTATCAAAGAACTGACCGAGGGCATGCAGCGCCTGTGTGCTGTGGCCAACCGCATTGTGGCGCAAGCCGGAACCTCCGGCAGACGTTCGCAGGTGAGCCGCATTGAAATCGACCTGCTGCTCGACAACCTGCGGAAGCTTTACGATGTGGCCCTGCAGCTGGGTGGCGACGAGCTGCCGGAGTCTCGGCCCGCTTCCATTCCCGAGGTGGAGGAAGAGAAAGCACCCGTCGACGCTCCCAAGGAGGCTGCTAAGCCCGTCAAGGACGAGGAGGTGCACATGATGGCGATGATGTCGACGATGGCGGCCATGGCGCCGGCACCTGCCGAGGAGCCAGAGAAAGAGGTCGAGGTGCCAGTGCATCAAGAGCCCGAGCCCGAGGTCGAGAAGCCGGCCGAGGAGCCCGTCCAGGCCATGCCGAGCATGGAGGAGTTGGAACAGAATGACAACGGCCTCCTTTTCGACGAGGTGATTATCGAGCCTGAACCTGCCCCGGAGCCTGAACCCGTCAAGCCCCAGGAGCCCGAACCCGCTCCGGAGGTGTCGCACACCGCGGCCGCACAGGCTTCGCTGCTCGACTACCTGCAGCCTGCGGGTGCCAGCCGCACGCTTGGCGAGAAGCTGGGCGGTGTGGAAGGTGGAAAGTGGAAAGAGGAAAGCAATGTGATGATGGAGAAGAAGGTCGACGACCTGCGCACCGTCATCAATATCAACGATAAGTTCAGCTTCATGAGCGAGCTGTTCCACAACAACATGAAGGCCTATAACGACTTCATCATGCATCTCAATGCCCTCGACAGTCGCGACGAGGCGTTGGCGCATGTCAAGGAGGTGGCCCAGCAGCAGAAGTGGGACGAGACGTCGGTCACCGTTGCGTCGTTCTACAAGATACTTGACAAGAAGTTTTAAGTAAGAGCCAAGAAGCTTATGGGTAAAGCGATTCTGTTTTCGGCACCGTCGGGATGCGGCAAGACGACCATCATCAAGGAGCTGATGGCCAGCGCTCGCAGCGAGCGTTTCGACCCGAGCGACCTGATGTTCAGCATCAGCGCCACCACCCGCACTCCCCGCGAGGGCGAGCGCGACGGGGTGGATTACTACTACCTCGACCGTGACGAGTTTATGCGGCGCGTGGAGGCTGGCGACTTCCTCGAATGGGAGGAGGTCTATCAAGGCACCTGCTACGGTACGCTGAAGAGCGAGGCTCGTCGTATCTGGGAGGTCGGCGGAGTGATTGTGTTCGACGTCGACGTCAACGGCGGCCGCAACATCAAGCGCTACTTTGGCGACGATGCGCTCAGCATCTTCGTGATGCCGCCCAGCATGGAAGTGTTGGAGCAACGCCTCCGCAACCGAGGTACCGACAGCGAGGAGTCGATTCGCAAGCGTCTGGCCCGCAGCGCCAAGGAGCTCGAGGAGGCGCCGCAGTTCGATGTCACCATCGTCAACGACGACCTGCAGCGTGCCGTGAAAGAGACTCGCGAGAAGATAGAGAAGTTTTTGAATGAATAAGCTGTTCGACATACTCCGCAAGTACGACTACGTGGTGGTCTTTGTGCTGATGCTGGTGGCATCGGTGGTGATGATGGTTCGCACGAGCTACTACCAGCAGTCGCGTATTGTGATGTGGGCCAACGGCATCGCCGGCAGTTGGTATGAAGGGGTGCACGGGGTGAGCGATTACTTCGGACTGAAGGCCGAGAACGACCGTCTGGCCGCCGAGAATGCCCGTCTGCGTGCCCGTATGGAGGAGAGCTACATCAGCTATTCCGACAGTGTCTTCACGGTCAACGACACCGTCTACCATCAGCGTTACGACTACACCGAGGCCACCGTCATCAAGAACTCGTGGAGCGGACAGAATAACTACATCATGATCGGCAAGGGCCGTCGCCACGGTTTGGAGCCTGATATGGCCGTCATCTCGCCCGACGGTATCGTGGGCGTGGTGGTGGCCACCACCAGCAACTTCGCCACGGTCATGCCGGTGTTGCACAGCGACAGCCGCAACAGCGTCAAGGTGAAACGCACCGGTATCAGCGGTTCGTTGGTGTGGGACGGTCTTGACTATCGCTACGCACAGGTGCTCGATGTGCCCACCACCCATCAGTTTGTGGAGGGCGACACCATCGTCACCTCGGGTCTAGCCAACGACTTCCCCGAGGGCATCCCCGTGGGTTATGTGGTCGAGGCCGACACCATCAAGGGTATGGGTATGTACAAGCTGCGGGTGAAGTTGGCTACCGACTTCAACAAGCTCGACCATGTCTACGTGATCGACAACAAGTTTCGTGAAGAACAACAGCAACTGATGGAGGAGAAAGAGAAATGAACAACTTGGTTTGGAGAAATATAGGTCGTTTTTTGCTGTTGATGCTGCTCCAGCTGCTGGTGCTCAACTACGTCTATCTGGGCGGCTATGTGATGCCGATGCTGTATGTGCTTTTCATCCTCATGCTGCCCACGTCGATGAAGCGGGTGCCGATGTTGCTGGCAGCCTTCGGTACCGGACTTTTGGTCGACATCATGACCGGCGCTTTGGGCTTCCACACGTTGGCTTGTACGGTGGTGGCTATGATGCGTATCATCTTCGCCGACCGGATACTTACGCGAGGCGAGAATATCGTCATCGACCATCCGAGCATCTTCAGCGTCACGCCGCAGTATTATATCAGCTATGTCATGCTTCTGTTGGCGGCGTTCTATCTGGTGTTCTACTCGGTCGAGCTATTTAGTTTCCGTGGGCTCGGTGGGGTGTTGCTGGCCACGGTGTGCAGCACCCTCGTCACCACCTTGTTGGTGGTTCTCTACCAAGGTGTCTTTGTGAGAAGAAAGGAGGAACAGTGAGAAGTGGAAAGTGTAAAGAGGAAAGTGTAAAGTGGCTGGTGCTGATGTGTGCCTGCCTTCTTATGCCGCTCACCGCCGGGGCACAGACGGCTGTGGGTCGTTGGCGCGACTGCCTCGACTACTCGATGGTGCTGCATGTGGCGCCGGCCGGCGACCGTATCTATGCCGCTGCCCGTGGAGGCGTGTTTTGCTACGATACCGTCGATGGCACCATTGCCCGGATGAACAAGACCACCGGCCTCAGCGATGCCGGGGTGTCTACCATCGCCTACGATGCCGCCAGTACAACATTGGTGGTGGCCTACAACAACTCGAACATCGACCTGGTGGTCGCGGGTCGCGTCTACAACCTCTCCGATATCAAACGCAGCGAAATCAGTGGCGACAAGAGTATCTACCGCATCCGTTTCCATAACGGGAAAGCCTTTCTGGCTACCGGTTTCGGCGTGGTGGTAATCGACTTGGCTCGCCATGAGATAAAAGAAACCTGCTATATCGGCGCCGGCGGCTCCTATTGTGTGGTCAGCGACCTTGCCTTCTCGGGCGACAGTATCTATGCTGCCACCTCGGAGGGGCTCAAACGTATTGCCGTCGACGAACCGCACCTCACCATCAGCGAGCGCTGGGTTACAGACGGCCGCCTTGCAGGTGTAACCATCACTATGCTCGACTGGATTGAGAACCGTCTGTTGGTCGGAGGATACACTTACGACCCGGGACAAACCACACTCTACTCCCTCGTTGGCAGCGAGGTGAGTGCGTGGAACAGTGGCGTGATACGCTCCATGCATGTGGGGGGCGGTTGCATCAACATCACCCACGAAGAGAGCGTGGTGCGCTACGATGCTCAGTTGCAGCTTATCGACAGCCTCACCAGCTATACCTGGGGCGCACTTTCGTGCTTTGATGCGGTCACTGCCGACGGCATCCTCTGGGTGGGGCACGAATGGGACGGCCTGATCCGTATCACCTCCCGTGGCAACGATACCTACTACCCCGAAGGTCCCTTCTCGGCCGACAATGTCTACCGGCTGGTCCCTTTCAACTACCGCATGATGCTTTGTCCGGGCGGACACACGACCATCTATGCCAATGCCTATATCAACCCCAATCTTCCTACTGCCACAGGACGGCAGTGGCGCAATGTCGACAACAGTACGGGAGTGCTCAACGGGACATCCGACGTTGTCGATGCCGTTGTCAACCCATTCGACACCACGGAAACCCTGATAGCGTTGTGGGGTAGCGGCGTGGCCTCGTTGCGCGACGGGGTGGCCACTACGCTCTACACCGAAGATAACACCGGAGGTGCGCTGACACCATACGTCATAGGCGACTATCGGACGCTGCGTACCGGAGCCTTGGCGTTCGACAACCGCGGCAACCTCTGGACCCTTCTCTCCAACAGCAACTACGCTTTGGCTCGTCGCGCTACCGATGGAACGTGGAGCCGCTATTCTACCTCGCAGGCCGCCGACCTTCCGTCGGTCGACAAGTTGCTGTGGGACAGCATCACAGGTTACCTCTGGTTCTGTGGGCGCGAGAATATGATTTATGTCCACGACGGCGAAAGTCGTGTGGCAAAGGTCAACCCTAACAGCGGGAGCAAACTGCAAACCGATGCCGTCACAGCCCTTGTGCAAGACCGTCAGGGGCAGCTCTGGGTGGGCACCAACAAGGGCTTGAAGGTGATTTACAACGGCTACGATGCCTTTGCTGGCGGCGGGGCAGGGCAGACCTCTCCTGTGGTCTGTAGCAATATCACCATCACCAACGGCGAGTTCTCGGAGTATCTGATGGCCTACGAGAGCATCACCGCCATCGCCGTCGACGGTGCCAACCGCAAGTGGGTGGGTACCTCGTCGGGCGGCCTTTACCTCATCTCGTCCAACGGCATGGAGCAGCTCGAACATTTCACTGCCGAGAACAGCCCGCTTTTCTCCAACAAAATCGTCACCCTCGGCATCCAGCCGCGCACCGGCGAGGTGTATATCGGCACCGACCAAGGATTGCAGGTCTACCGCTCCACGGCCACCTATGCCGAAAGTATCCCCTTCGACGATATTCACGCCTTCCCCAACCCCGTGCGGCCAGGCTACGACGGTCCTATTGCCATCAAGGGCTTTACGCGCGATGCATTGGTGCACATCACCGATGCAGCCGGGCACACGGTGTTCAGCACCCAGGCATTCGGCGGCCAGGCCATCTGGAACGGCCGTACCGCCAGCGGCGAGCCTGTGGCATCGGGAGTCTACTACGTCTTTGCCTCCGACGTCGAGGCAGGCAATCGCAGTGTGACCAAGATACTCGTGATAAGATAACCGTCCCAAGATGCTACTCTCCACGCCAGGCCTCGTTCTCCACACCACCCCCTATGGTGAGGCCTCGGTCGTCGCCAAGGTGTTCACACGCCAGCTGGGCGTGCGGTCCTACCTCGTCAAAGGGGTGCGCACCGCCAAGGGACGTGTGAAGCAGAATCTTCTCCAGCCCTTGTCGGCGATCGATATGGTGGTCTACGACAATACCAAACAGGAGCTCAACTACATCAAGGAACTCGCCTCGCGACGTCCGGTGCCTCCTGCCGATGCTGTGGGCAACGCGCTGCGGTTCTTCACCACCGAGGTGCTCTACCGTGCACTGCGCGAGGAAGAACCTCTGCCCGACCTTTTCGACTATGTCGACGAGGCTGCAGGCTGCATGACCGACAGTGCGTCGCAACCCCGCAGCCACCTGCCCATCGCCTTCCTCCTCACCGTGGCACGCCATCTCGGCATCGAACCCCTCGACAACTTCACCGTCCGCGAACCCCTCTTCGACCTGCAGGAAGGCCGCTACGTGGGCGCCCCCACCGAGACCACCCTCCCTCCGGCCCTCTCCGCCATGCTCCACGAGTATCTCTCCTCGTCCGCGTTCCCGCTCTCCACTTTAAACGAACGCCGCTCACTCATCGATGCCCTCATCGCCTACTATCAGATGCACCTCAGCGGGTTCCACAACTTTCATAGTCATGAGATTTTACACACAATTCTAAAATAATCTTCACATGAAAAAAGCCATCCTTTACCTCAGCTTTATGATGATGCTTTGCGGTGCTTCGGCACAGCAAGTCTATTGGGTCTTCCTCACCGACAAGGCGGGTAGCACCTTCGATCCCTATGCCTACTTCGATGCCAAGGCCATCGAGCGCTATCAGCAGTGTGGAGCCAACCTCTACGACATGAGCAACTACCCCGTCAGTGCTGCCTACGAGCAGGGCGTCGGAGCCCTGGCCACCGAAGAGGTGGGCGTCAGCCGCTGGATGAACGCTATCGGAGTGGTGGCCACACCCGCACAGGCCACAGCCATCGCCGCGCTGCCTTACGTGTCGCGCGTGGAGATGATAGGCGGAGACATGCAGCTGGCCCAATCCGAAAACTCTTCCCGGAAAGAGGAAGATCTCTCAACTTTCAACTTTCAACTTTCCACTTTAGGCGACACCACCCTCGCCGACCAGCTGCTGCGCATGCAGGGTCAGCTTTTCCGTGAGAAAGGCATCGATGGCCGCGGCATCCGCATCGCTGTGTTCGACGGCGGCTTCCCCAAGGTGAACACCCACGAGGCATTCCGCCACCTGCGCGAGGGCAAGCAAATCATCAAGACCTGGAACTTCCCCAACCACAAAGAGGATGTCTACGGCTGGAACAGCCACGGCACGATGACGCTCAGCTGCATCGCCGGCCGCATGAACGGCAAGGACATCGGTCTGGCTACCGGCGCCGAATTCCTGCTGGCACGCACCGAGGTGGAGCCCGAACCCTTCAAGGAGGAGGTGTGGTGGATGCAGGCCGTTGAATGGGCCGACCGTAACGGTGCCAACATCATCTCTTCCTCGCTCGGCTACGGCAAGGACCGCTACTATACCAAGGACATGGACGGCACCTCCTATGTGGCCCGCGCCGCCAACCTCGCTGCCCGCAAAGGCATGCTTGTGGTGAACAGCGCCGGCAACGAGGCCGACGACAACAAGTGGCAGTATATCATCACCCCCAGCGATGCCGACAGCGTGCTCTGCATCGGCGGCATCACGCACTCTTTGACCGACTATGAGCACATCTCGTTCGCCAGCTTCGGCCCCACCGCCGACGGCCGTCAGAAGCCCAACCTCTGCGCCTTCGGACACGCCTGGGCCGCCTCGCCCCGCAACAACAAGGCCTACGAGATGGTCTACGGCACCTCTTTCTCCTGCCCGCTGGTGGCAGGCTTTGCCGCCTGCGCCTGGCAGGCCTCGAAGGGCAAGACCAACATGGAGCTCTTCGACATGCTGCAGCGGTCGGGCGACCTCTATCCCTACTGCGACTATGCCTTCGGCTACGGCGTGCCCCAGGCCTCCTTCTTCTGCCAGTCGGGCAGGAAAGAGCCCTCGCGTCCGGCCTTCAAGTTCGAGTCGCACGACCCCTCGTCGGTCAGTGTGGTCTTCACCCGCCGCGACACCAACGTGCATGTCTTCTATAAGGACGTGGCCGACGATGGCCGCATCCTCGTCTACGGCAAGCGTACGTTGAGCCAGGTCGACACCTCGGTGCGCCTCAACTTCAAGGGTGGCAACCACCTCGTGGTCTACTGCGACGGCAACATCGCCGACTACCGCTTCGCCAAGCCCATACAGGTGACCGAAAAGTATGACTGGTGCTCGCTCGACAGCAGCGACCCCAACTTCGCCTATGTCAGCCTCGACCAGTTGACCCGCTCGCCGCGACAGGACATTGCCCACGAGAGCCGCTCCGAGTGGGACGTCTACTTCATGTTTGGTGTCCCCGCCAAGACCGCCGGAAGCGAGCTCACGACCAACCCCTGGTCGCCGGCCAAACGCCTCGGCTTGCGTTGGCAACACCACTTCAGCAAAGCCTACGGCATCGGTATGGCGCTGGAATTCGGCCACACCTCGTTCCGGCTTGGCAAGACGGCCAACCATCTCGATTCGCTGGCCGCCATGGACGACGACATCCGTTGGCTCGACCGCAAGGTCACCAAGCACAGCGTCAACCTCGGCGAACTGGGCATCGAGCTCTTCCAGCGTGTGCGTCTGCTCCCGGCCGGCCTGCTGCACAAAGGACTGCACTGGGACCTTGGCGTCTATGGCAACTGGGGTTATAACGTCTACAAGCTCAAAGGCTCGCGCAACGGCGATATAGCTTCGTCGCGCCTGCAGAAGGTGTACAACCTCGAGACCCTCGGCGGCTACCGCTGGAACTACGGCATCACCACCCGCATCACCTACGACATCCTCGGCCTCTACGCCCGCTACCGCCTCAACGGGCTGTTGCCGCAGCAGAACTATCCCGTCGAGCTGCCCCGCCTCGAAGTCGGTGTGCAGTTGAGCCTATAGCATTACAGAAGCGGTTTAACCCCAGCCTTTTATCGGCTGTTTTACGGTTGTTTTACGCTTGTTTTACGGTATTTCTTCAATAAAAAGCGTAAAACAAGCGTAAAACAACCGTAAAACAGTAAAAGAAATGCCGTACTTTTGGCGGTGTTGTTTCGGGGGTGGGAGTGACTTTTTTTCGACCATGTTCGAAAAAATGTGTATCTTTGCAGTCGGTAGTGTGGGTGATTTTTGTGCAGTGTATTGATTATTAAATAGATATATTCGGCGTTATGGTAAAACTTAAACGTTTTGTGTTGCTGTGTGTTCTGCTCTCGCCTCTTGCGATGGTGGCGCAGAACATCAGTGTGTCGTCGGCCCAGGGGCAGGATATTGCCACCTTCGTCAACAACAATCTCATCGGTGGTGGAGTGTATGTTTGGAATGTCAAGTTCGCCAATGCGACGGGCAACATCAGCAAGCCGCAGATTGGCACCTTCATGAGCAACGGCTACCAGTTGTTGGGCATGGACTCGGGCGTGGTGATGACCACCGGCAATGTCTCGGTGGCTCCGGGCCCCAACAACAGCGGTTCGTCATCAAGTCCGGTAACAGGTTATTATACCGACAATACCATCGCCTCCTATGCCAGCGGTAGTCTCAACGGCTGCTCGACGGTCGACTTCGATTTCGTCAGCATCTCGCCGTTTGTCACCATGAACTATTGCTTCGGGTCGGATGAATATCCCGAGTTTGTCTGCTCGTCGTTCAACGATGTGTTCACCTTCCTGGTCACCGGCCCCGACCCGGTGACGGGAGCGACAACCACCAAGAATATCGCTGTCATTCCCCACACTCAGTCTACGGCCAACCCCAACGGTATTACGGTTACCATCAATGCTGTCAACCAGGGCGTTGCCGGTAGCACGGGTGGAACGGGTTGTTACTACACCTATAGCAATTTTTACGTGGCCAACCACCTGGCGGGAGCCAACGGCGGTCCCAACAATGCCGCGGGCGTGCAGTACGACGGCTTCACGCAGAAGCTTTCGGCCAACGCCACCCTTGTGCCTTGCGCCACCTACCACATGCACATCTCCATCTGCAACGTGGGCGACAACAGCTACGACAGCGGTGTGTTTCTGGAGAAAAAGAGCTTCAACAGCCCGTCGGCTGACGTAAGCCTCTCGCACCGTTATGCCGACACAATCGAGCGCTCCATCGGCACCGACCTGCCCCTCACTTTGGCGGGTAGCAGCTACGACCAGGGCAACGTCACCGTCACCTTCGGCGGTACCGCGACCGTGGGTATCGACTACACCGTCGTCACCGACCAGGGCGACAACCTTGATGCCGTCCATCCCACCTTCACCGTCGGCCAGGATACGCGTACCCTCTCGTTCCGTGGCATCCCCACGGCCGACCTCACCGAGCCCAAACTCATCGAGCTCTACCTCAACACTTCGCTCTGCACGGCCCATCCTTCGCTCAAGACCTACGACACCATCCGCTACATTCTGGTAGAGGACGATGTGGTGCGCTTGCGTCATGATACCATCGTGGCTTACGACACCTGCCATCAGGTGGGCGTCGAGGTGGTGCTGGGACAGCCTCCTTTCACCTTCCATTGGATGCCCGAGGACGACATCGACTTCCCCTATCAGCAGTATAGCACCGCCACCATCACCGAGAGCCGCACCTATCAGGTGGCTGTGGCCGACACGCGTGGCCACACCGACACCACCGATATCTATGTCGAAGTGCGTCCCCGCTCGGTTGAAGGGGTGCCCGAGGTGGATGCCGAGGCGACGCCGGTGATATATCCCAACCCCAGCGATGGCGAGATGACCATCGCCGCCCCAGGCGTTACCTTGGTCGAGGTCTACGACAGCAAGGGCGTCCGCGTCTATGTGCGCCGTTGCAACGAAGACTGCCGCACCCTCGACATCTCTCCGCTGCCCGCTGGCCTCTACATCGTCCGCGTCACCACCACTACCGGCATCAAGACCGACCGCGTGGTGGTGAGGTAAAAAACCATTTCAAATCAGAAAGACAATAAAACAACAATCAATATGACACTCGAAGAATTCCAGAATGAACTCCGGCTCGGCATTCCCGACCCGCTGCCCGAACCTCAACCCTATGACCCCACGGTGAACCACGCTCCCAAGCGTAAGGATATCCTGACGCCCGCCGAGAAGCGTCTGGCCATCCGCAATGCCCTGCGCTACTTCCCCGCCAAGTATCACAAGATGCTGGCCAAGGAGTTTGCCGAAGAGCTCAAGCAGTACGGCCGTATCTACATGTACCGGCTGCGCCCCACCTACAAGATGTATGCCCGCCCCATCGACGAGTATCCCGCCCGCTGCCGTCAGGCTGCCGCCATCATGCTGATGATCCAGAACAACCTCGACCCCGCCGTGGCCCAGCATCC
>JAEEGL014118356.1_pt1 | contig 12145 bp, 7 predicted proteins | sample 9134231 | NCBI WGS metagenome assembly JAEEGL01 (sample SAMN16246548, study PRJNA631951) | gut metagenome | biome: gut microbiome; feature: rumen; material: fiber-attached | host: Bos | place: Iran: Karaj | collected 2018-10
TCGACGTCATGCTCGCAAAGCGCAAGATGAGCTTAAACGAACTCAGCCAGCGGGTCGGCATCACGCCGGCGAACATGTCCATCCTCAAGACCGGCAAGGCCAGGGCGATCCGCATAAGCACCCTGACCGCCCTGTGCGAAGCGCTTGACTGCCAGCCGGGGGACCTGCTGGAATACAGAAAGGGGAGCGTGTGAGCGTGAAGGGATTCCGGCAAAGACGAGACCGCGCTTTCCGGCGCGCGACGGATCCGATCCCCGCTCGCCGCGGCGGGCGATGCTACTGCTTTCCGTTCTGGATACTGCTGCTGATCATTTTCCTCTCGGCAGACACGTCCACCGTGTTTAAGCCGATCCCCGCAGGCTATATCGCCAAGGAGGAGCATTTTGACCCGAACGGTTTTCAGGACTACACGGATTACTGCAAATACTTGTACGACTCCGCCGAAGCCTTCCGGCGCGACGCAAGGTACCATGAGATCACACAGGACGAGATCGAAAACGTCGTCGGGTATTTTGAGGATTTCGAAAAGTGGATGAGGACGGAAAACCGCCTGGACGAGTACGATTTCGACCTGTCTTACATAAGCGCCGGCGACTTTCTGCTGCTCGACACAAAAGAAGGATCGCCGGAGTTTTTCGGGGATTATGCAAAATACGTGAACTACACGGTCTATCTGTTCGACACGGACACGCTGACCTTGTATTATATCCACAACAATATCTGACGCGCGGCATCATCGATGCGGCACCGTATCCCTGACCGGTACGTGCGGTGCGATGAAAAATCCATCCTCAAACCGGCAAAGCCGGTCCTGTTAAATAGAATCGGAGGGGCGGCTGCCCCTCCGAATTTTCCGGGCTGCAGCAATCGTGCTGCAGCCCGTCGATTTACGATCGGCCTGCATCTTACGGGCGTTCGTTCACGAAAGTGTCAGAAGGCGTTCATTTCCGGAGCTTTCCGGACTTTCCTTTGGCCGCGCAGGCGGCGTTGGCGCAGCAGGAGCATGAGCCCGTGCAGCTTTTTCCCTTCCTGCGCATGCAAAAATACGTAGCCGCTGCCGCAAGCCCGATGCCAAGCACGATGGCGATATCCCAACCGTTCATATTTTCTCCTCCTCAGATCAGCGCGATCAGCCTTACGATACAGGCGGCCAGCCAGGCCAGTGCGCATTGCCACAAGACGAGGTACAGCGCCCACTTTGCGCCGAGCTCGCGCTTGATGGACGCGACGGCCGCGACGCAGGGCGTATACAGCAGGCTGAATACCAGCATGCACGCCGCCGTCACGGAGCCGATGGAAACCGTAAGCTCGCTTCCGAACAGCACCCTCATGATGCTGACGACACTCTCCTTTGCCATAAAGCCGCTGATCAGCGAAGTCACGATGCGCCAGTCGTCGAGGCCGGCGGGCTTGAAGACGGGCTTTATGACGTTGGCGATCGAGGCCATCATCGAATCCGCGTTGTCCGAAACGATGTTGAAGCGGAAATCGAAGCTGTTGAGCAGCCATATGACGACGGTCGCGACCAGTATGACCGAAAACGCACGCTGCAAAAAGTCCTTCGCCTTCTGCCACAACAGGTGCAAAACGTTTTTGAGGCCCGGCAGACGGTAGTTTGGCAGCTCCATCACGAAGGGTACCGCTTCGCCCTTGAACAGCGTCTTTTTGAACAGGAGAGACACGAGCACGGCAAACACCACGCCCAGCAGGTAGAGCGAAGTGATGATCCACCAGCCGGCGTCCGGGAAGAATTCGTGCACGAAGAAGCTGTAAATGGGCAGCTTTGCCGTACAGGACATAAAGGGCGTCAGCAGTATGGTCATGCGCCTGTCCCTGTCGCTGGGCAGCGTGCGCGTGGACATGACGGCCGGCACCGTGCAGCCAAAACCGATCAGCATTGGCACGATGCTGCGGCCGCTCAGGCCCAGCTTTCTTAGCAGCTTGTCCATGAAAAACGCGACGCGCGCGATGTAACCGCTGTCTTCGAGCAGCGACAGGAAGAAGAACATCGTCACGATGATCGGCAGGAAGCTGAGCACGCTGCCGACGCCTTCGAAGATGCCCTTTAGTACGAGGGATTTGATGACCTCGTTCACCTCGCCCTTCTCCATTTCGGCTTTGACGGCGTCCGCCAGCGAGTCGATCCCGGACTGCAAAAGGTCCTGCAAAAACGGGCCGATCAGAGAGAAGGTCAGATAGAACACCAGCCCCATGATCGCGACAAACACCGGGATCGCGGTCCATTTGCCGGTCAGTATGCCGTCTATCTTCTGGCTGCGCAGCCGCTCCTTGCTCTTCAGGGGCTTGCTTACGCATCTGTCGCAGACCTTATAGATGTATTCAAAGCGCATATCGGCCATGGCCGCGCTGCGGTCGAGCCCGCGCTCCGATTCCATCTGCAAAACGATGTGCTCCAGCATCTCCTTTTCGTTCTGCTCGAAGGAGAGCCGCTCCACGATCTCGCTGTCGCCCTCTATGACCTTGCTCGCGGCAAAGCGCAGGGGGATGTCCGCCTGCTTTGCGTGATCCTCGATCAGATGGACGACCGCGTGGATGCAGCGGTGCACCGCCCCGCCGTGATCGTTCGTGTCGCAAAAATCCTGCTTGAGCGGCGCTTCCTGATATTTGGCCACGTGCAGCGCGTGCTTTACCAATTCGTCCACGCCCTGATTTTTTGCGGCGGAGATCGGCACGACCGGCACGCCCAGCATCATTTCCAGCGCGTTGATATCCACGCTGCCGCCGTTACCGGTCATCTCGTCCATCATGTTGAGCGCGACCACCATGGGGATGCCCGTCTCGAGCAGCTGCATCGTCAGGTACAGGCTCCGCTCGATGCTGGTCACGTCGATGATGTTGATGATGGCCTTGGGCTTTTCGTTCAGCACGAAGGAGCGTGAAACCAGCTCCTCCGACGAGTAGGGTGTCATGGAGTAGATGCCGGGCAGGTCGGTGATCAGCGTGTCCTTATGGCCGCGGATCACGCCGTCCTTTCTGTCCACGGTCACGCCGGGGAAATTGCCGACGTGTTGGTTCGACCCGGTCAGCTGGTTGAACAGCGTCGTCTTTCCGCTGTTCTGATTGCCCACCAGTGCGAAGGTCAGCACGGTGCCGTCCGGCAGGGGATTGCCGCTGCCCTTGGGATGGAATTTGCCTTCCTCGCCGAGACCGGGGTGCTCGGTCTTGTCCGGCAAAGGCTTTTCGGCGGGCGAATGCTCTTCGGCCGGCGCGGGCTCCACCTGTATGCTCTCTGCGTCCTTTAAGCGCAGCGTGAGCTCGTACCCGTGTATGCGCAGCTCCATGGGGTCGCCCATGGGCGCGTATTTGACCAGCGTGACGTGGGCGCCGGGCAGTACGCCCATGTCCAGCACGTGCTGCCTCAGGGCGCCGTCGCCGCCCACGGAAAGTATGCGCGCGCTCTGTCCCGGTTTCAGATTGCGAAGCGTCAAACAAACCGCCTCCTGTCAATAAAAGTTAGCCATACAAAACTAAAGTTATTATATACTAATCATGGGCGAATGTCAACCGTGCAGGCGCAGGTTTATGTGTAAATAATTGCGGAAGGGAGGCAAAAGCGGGAAAGCCGCCGGCGAAACCGGCCGCATTGACCCGATTTCGGGGCGATCTACATCTTTACCATTTTGCGCTTGTATAATCCGAACGAAGATAGTATAATAAATCCGAATAGCCGTGCGCATCCGGCCGCCGCGCCGGCGAAAGCAAAGAATCAGGAGGGCGACATGAAGGACGATTCCCTGCCTTATGTATATCTGGACGAAGACGAGGACGAGGCGAAAAAGAAAAAGACCCGCAAAAAGGCCGCTGACCGGGACGAACTGCCCTACACCTACGTGGACGAGGACGAGACGCCCAAAAAGGCGCGCGTCAGGCGCAGCGCGGACGAATTGCCGTATACCTATATAGACGAAGAAGAAACACCGCGCAAAAAGGCCGCCGCGCGCAAGAGCGACAGCCGTGCCGACGGACGCCGTGGCGCTTCCTCTCCCAAAGCGCGCCCCTCTTCGGCAGGCTCGGGAAACGGCGCAGCCGCAAGGAAGCGCGCGCCCGCAAAGAAAAAGAAAAAGAAGAGCGGCACCGGCATGATCGCACTGCTCACTGCGATGCTCTTGCTGGTGGCCTGCGCGGTGGTCTTCCTTCTGGACATGACCGGCACGCTGCACATCGGCCTCTGGGACAAGATCAGCGGGAAGAGCGTGAGCGCGACGAGCACGCCCAAGCCCGACTCTACCTTCCGGGCGGCCTGGTTTTCGAGCGACGGGAACGAGGACAACGATCTGAACCAGTCCGAGGCGGGCAGCGCGAAGGTCTCGCCCGACAAGCTCAACATAAACCCCAATCTGCCGGACGAGTGGCAGAACATCCTTTTGCTGGGCACGGACTCGCGCGTTTCCTACGAGCCCAGCCGCACCGACACGATGATGATCTGCTCCATCAACAAAAGGACGGGCCAGGTCAAGCTGACCTCCATCATGAGAGATACGGCGGTCGAGCTCGAAATCGAGGGCAAGACCCGCGAGGTCAAGATCAATACCGCCTACTTCTACGGCGGCAGATACGGCGCGGAGCTTGCGATGGCGACGGTGAACAAGTATTTCGATCTGAACATCGACACCTACGTGGTCGTGAACTTCTCCGGCTTTGCAAAGATCGCGCAGGCGCTTGGCGGCGTGGACATGAACGTGACGACGGCGGAGCTCGAATACCTGAACCACAACGTGGCGGAGCAATACTACCTCTTGTATACCTCGGGCGAAATGGGCTACGAGGAAGCGCAGAGCGCCTACTACGCCACCAAGCTTGAAAACGGCGGCGAGAAGACGCACCTGGACGGCATGCAGACGCTGGGCTACGCCAGGATCAGAAAGATCGACAGCGAATACGCCCGCACGGAAAGGCAGCGCAACGTCTTAAACGCGCTCCTTACCAAAATGCACGGCGCGGACGCGGCCACGATCATCGGCCTTGCGAACGCGAACTATCAGTACGTGTACACCAACATGACCCTTTCGGACATCATGGTCCTGGCCAATTCCGTGCTGGGCAGCAGGGAGTTTACGGGCCTTACGCCCTTCCGCGTCCCCGTGCAGGGCAGCTATAAAGAAGAGACGAGAAACAACGTCTTCATGTTCTACGACGTGAACATGGAGCAGAACGTGCGCGAGCTGCACAACTTTATCTACGGCAACTGAGGAGCGAAGATGGAATTACTGTCCCCCGCGGGCAGCATGGAGTGCCTGCTGGCCGCCGCGCGAAACGGCGCGGACGCGGTGTATCTCGGCGGAAAGAGCTTAAACGCCCGGCAGGGCGCGGGCAATTTCGACCGCGAGGAGCTGAAACAGGCCGGCGACTATCTGCATGAAAGGGGAAAAAAGCTCTACGTCACGGTCAACACCGTGGTCAAGCAGAGCGAGCTCGGCCTTTTGGAGGACGTCGCGGAGCAACTGTGCTACGCGCGCGCGGACGCCGCCATCGTGCAGGACGCGGGCGTGTGCGGTTATCTGAGAAAGGCGCTTCCCGGCCTCAAGCTGCACGCGAGCACGCAGATGGCGATCTGCAACGCGCAGGGCGCTTCTTACCTCAAGCAAAGGGGCTTCGAGCGCGCGGTGCTCGCGCGCGAGATGAGCCTTGACGAGATCCGCCGCGCGGCGGACACCGGCATCGAAACGGAGGTCTTCTGCCACGGGGCGCTGTGCGTCGCGTGCTCGGGGCTGTGCCTGTTTTCGAGCATGGTCGGCTCGCGCAGCGGAAACCGCGGCCTGTGCGCCCAGCCCTGCCGCATGAAGTACAGGCTGCAGGGCGCAATCGAAAGGGAAGGCTATCTGCTTTCGCCCAAGGACCTTTGCGCCGCGGGCTTTACGGACGCGCTGAAAAGCGCGCACGTTACGAGCCTTAAGATCGAAGGCCGCCTCAAGCGCCCGGAGTACGTGGCGATCGTCACAAACATCTATCGGCGCATTCTCGACGGCGAGGAGTACACGAAGGCCCACGAGGAAGCGCTCAGGCAAATCTTCAACCGCGGCGGCTTTACCCGCGGCTACGCGCACGGCATAAAAGACGGCGAATTCCTTTCGACCGCGCGCCCTTCGCATCAGGGCATCCGGATCGGCAAAGCGCAAAACGGCAGGATCATCCTTGAAAAGGACGTCCATATCCGGGACGCGCTGGCTGTAAGAGGCGATTCCTTCGAGGACGAAGCCGTAAAGTTGGAGGGAAAAGCGGGGCAGACCCTTCCAAACCCCACCGGTAGGACGGGCGGCGTCTTCCGCCAGGTGAGCTTTCTGCAGATGGAGGAAGCCGAAAAAAGCTACGCTTCGGAAAAGCCGACGATTGCGGTCAGGGCCGCGCTTTCCCTGAAGAAAGGCGAAAGCGCCGCTTTGCGCGTGAGCGACGGCGAACTGGAAGCTGCGGCCACGGGCGAAACGGTGCAGGCGGCGAGGAGTGCCGCTCTGGACGCGCAAAGGCTCACGCAGCAGCTCAAAAAGACGGGCGGCACGGCCTATTTCATTGAGGACGTCCAACTGGACGCCTCCCTGGACGCGTTCGTGCCCGTCTCGGAGGTCAACCGCCTGCGGCGCGAGGCGCTGGATGAATTGGCGCGCCTGAGAACGGAGCGAAATTCTCCCAAACTCGTCTGTCAGCCGCTCGCGGGATATCCCGTCTTCGAAGAGCAAAGCAGCGAGAAGATACGTATCTTCGTTCAGTCCGCCAGCGAGAGGCTGAACCGGCTGCTATTGGAACGCGGCGCGGACGAGGCGGTCTACGAACCAAACGACGTGCGCGCCGAAGCGCTCGATAAGCTGCACATCGACGGCATGTACCTGTACCTTCCGCCGGTGCTGGGCGAAAAGAGTCTGGAAAACTTGCACGCCTTCGCGGCGCAAAGCGGCATAAAGGGCGTGTACGTCACGAACCCGGGACAGCTCGTCTACACCTGGCCGGGCGAAATCAGGTACGATTTCACGCTCAACTTCGCAAACACCTTCGCGCTGGAATACGCGAGCGTCGGAGAAAACGTCTACACGCCCTCGATCGAGCTTACCGCGCATGAGATTGCGCAGCTCGGCGGCCGGCGGGAGCTCGTGCTCTACGGCAGGATACCGCTGATGCGCCTGCGCCACTGTCCGCTGAACGCCGCAAGGGGCGGCGGTCTGCACGCTTCCTGCCGCGCCTGCGATACGGCAAAGGAAGGAAAGCGCCTTGCGGACTGCTCTTTTGCCGACCGCACGAAGGCGGTATTCCCGCTGAGGCGCCTGGCGACGGACGAGGGCTGCGTCATCAACCTGCTCAACAGCGTGCCCCTCAACCTGAGCGGAAGAACAAACGAACTGCCCGCCTTCGGCAGCGCGCGGCTGATCTTTACGGACGAAACGGAGGCGGAGACGCAAAGCGTGCTCGGCGACTTTATAAGCGCCCTGCAAGGCGCGCTTCCCGTACCCCCGAAAGGACAATACACGACCGGACACTATTTCAGAAAGACGGAATAAACACTTATGAACCCGAAATACAGACGAGTGCTGGAGTTTGACAAGGTAGTCAGGCGCTTGAGCGAGCACGCCGTCAGCGAGACCGGAAAAGCCCTGTGCCTCAGCCTCGAACCCGAAAACGAGTTCGGCGCGGTGGAAAAGCTGCAGGCGCAGACCGAGGAAGCGCTGTCGGTCGTCGCCTACACCGGCGCAAACCCGATGTCGGACTTCAAGGACATACGGGAATATTTGAAGCTGAGCAAGGTGGGCTCGATCCTTACGATGAAGGCCCTGCTCGAGATCGCGGGCGTGCTGAGCGCCTGCAGAAACGTAAGGCGCGCCCTGGTCACCGACCGGACGGACACGCCCCTGCTCACCGAGATGGCCTCCGGCATCATGACCAACCGAATGCTCGAGGAAGACATCGCTTCCGCCATCCTTTCGGAGGACGAGATGAGCGACCACGCTTCGCCCGAGCTCAACGACATACGCCGCAGCATGCGCAAGGTCAACGACCGCGTGCGCGACAAGCTGAATTCTCTGATCCATTCCAGCGCCACCTCCAAATATCTCATGGATACGATCATCACCATGAGAAACGGCCGGTACGTTCTGCCGGTGCGCGCGGAGTACAGGCAGTACGTGCCCGGCCTCGTGCACGATCAGAGCGGCAGCGGTTCGACGCTGTTCATAGAGCCGATGAGCGTCGTGGAGGCGGGCAACGAGCTCAAAGAGCTGAGCCTGCGCGAAAGGCGGGAAATCGAGCGCATCCTTGCCGAATTCACCGCCCGCATCGCGCCGGACGCCGATCTGATCCTCAGCTCCATGGAGATCATGTCGCAGCTCGACCTCATATTCGCAAAGGCGTTTCTCGCGCGCGAGATGAAGGCCGTGCCGCCGAAGCTCAACGACAAGGGCCGCATAAAGCTCATGCGCGCAAGGCACCCGCTGCTCGATCCCGACAAGGTGGTGCCGAGCGACCTCTGGCTTGGGCAGGACTTTTCGGTGCTGGTCATCACCGGCCCGAACACCGGCGGAAAGACCGTCACGCTCAAGACGGTGGGTCTTCTCACGCTCATGGCGCAGGCTGGCATGCAGATTCCCGCGGCCTACGGCAGCGAGACGGCGGTCTTCGACGAGATCTTTGCCGACATCGGCGACGAACAGTCGATCGAACAGAGCCTGAGCACGTTCTCCTCTCATATGACGAACATCGTGTCCATCCTCGAAAACGTAACGCCCTCCTCGCTCGTATTGTTCGACGAGCTCGGCGCGGGCACGGACCCGACCGAGGGCGCGGCGCTTGCGATGAGCATCCTCGAAACGCTTTTGTCCTTGGGTGCGGACACGCTGGCCACCACGCACTACAGCGAGCTGAAGGCCTACGCGCTGAGCACGAAGGGCGTGGAGAACGCCTCCGTGGAATTCGACGTGGAGACCCTGCGGCCTACCTACCGGCTCTCGATCGGCATCCCCGGCAAGAGCAACGCCTTTGAGATTTCTAGGAAGCTGGGCTTAAGCGAAGCCATCATCCAAAAGGCTTCCGAGCGCCTGACCCGCGACCAGATCCGCTTCGAGGACGTGATCGCAAACGCGGAATATCACCGCCAGATCGCCGAAAAGGAGCGCGCGCTTGCGGAGCAGGCGCACGTCGAAACGCAGAAGCTGCGCAAGGAAGCGGAGGCGGAGCGCCTGAAGCTGGAAACGCAGCGCGACGAAATGCTCAAAAAGGCCCGCGAGGACGCAAAGAAACTTCTGCAGAAGGCGCAAAACGAATCGGAGCGCATCATCGGCGAGCTCAAAAAGGCGAAAAACCAGCCCCTGAAGGAGCACGAGCTGCACGCCCTGCGCGCCTCGCTTCAGCAGGGCATCGACGATCTGAGCCCGCATATCGATATGAGCGGGGCCGGGGAAGGCGAAAAGCTGACGAGCGTCAAGGTGGGCGACAGGGTGGAGCTTACGCGCCTCGGAACGCAGGCGACGGTGCTCACGCTGCCCGACGCGCGGGGAGAAGTCACCGTGCAGGCCGGCGCGATGAAGCTGAAGGCCAATTTGGCGGAGCTCAGAAAGGCCAAGCCGGAAGTCAAAAAACCGGTGAAGCAGAGCATCTATACGCCCCAAAAGCAGTCCTCGTCCGGCGTGAGCCTGAGCGGACGCCGCGCCGAAATGGAGTGCGACCTGCGCGGCATGACGGTGGAGGAGGCGCTGACGCAAACGGAAATGTTTTTGGACAGCGCGCGTGTAAACCGCTTGAAGACCGTGTCCATCATCCACGGCAAGGGCACCGGCGCGCTCAGGCAGGCCGTGCACACGCTGCTTCGCCGCCTGCCGGACGTGGACTCCTTCCGCCTCGGCCATTACGGCGAGGGCGAGGACGGGGTGACGATCGTCACGATGAAATAGCCCTTAAAAGGCGTAAAATAAGAAAACCATAAAAGAGAGGTATCAGTCTTATGAAAAAAACCGTCTGTACAGTGCTCATGCTCGTTCTTGCGCTGAGCAGCCTTTTCTGCGCGGCAGAGTATTACGATCCCTGGCCGGATGTCTATGAAAAGGTATCGCCGTCCGTCGTGGTGCTCAACCAAGTGACCTACATCTGGGATTCCAAGACCGACAGCGTCACCCGCCAGGAGCAGGGCGAGGGCAGCGCCGTGTACATTTGGGAAGGCGGATACTTTCTGACGAACGCCCACGTCGTGGAAGACTGCGACGAACTGGAGATCTACCTTGAGGACGGCACGACCTACGAGGCGTTCGTCGTCGGCTACGATACCGCGGTGGACGTGGCTGTGGTCAAGGTGGAGGACGAACTGAACATGGTCCCCGTCACCATAGGTTCCTCTGACGCGCTCCGGGTGGGCGAGCAGGTCGCCGCCATCGGTACGCCGCTGGACTATTCCATGATGTACAACACCTTCGGCGTGGGCCGCGTGGCCGGCAAGGACCGCTACGAGGCGGACTACGATTCCAACCGCGCCGTCGGCCTCATACAGATCGACGTGGCCATCAACCCCGGTAACAGCGGCGGCGCACTGCTCAACGCCAAGGGCGAACTGGTGGGCATCCCCTACATGAAATACATGGGCTATTACTACACGGACGGCAGCAACGAGGAATTCGAGGTCTACGAGGGCCTGTCCTTCGCCGTGCCGATGGACGTGGCCTGGCCCATCGCAAAGAGCATCATCGAGACCGGCAGTTTCGTGCGCCCGCGTTTCGGCGTCACCGTGACCGACAACAAGGGCCCCGAGGAGCCGCTCAAGAATTATCCGCCGGCGGGACTTCTGATCGAGAACGTCGAAAAGGAAGGCTCCGGCGCGAGAGCCGGCGTGCGGGTCGGCGACGTCATCACGCACGTAAACGGCGTGCGCGTCTACACCTTCAGAGACTATACCAAGATCGTCGACAAGCTCGCGGCGGGCGAATCCTTCAAGATCACCGTAGCGAGGTACAAGGACGAAAAGGGCGAGGACCTCAAGAAATTCGAGATCGTCGAGCTTGAAGTGACCCTCGAGATCATCGACTGACGGCCTTCGGATAAGGCGGCAGCGCGCGCTTTACAGATCCCGGAAAGGAAAGTCACATGGCAGGCAAGGGTTTTTTATCGGCAAAGCAAAAGCTTAAGCATATCTTCAATGCCAAAGCGTTTGCCGCCATACTGGACTGGTCAAAGCCGATACGGGGAGATCTGGCGGTCATTTGCCTGATCGCCTGCGTAAGCTCGGGCCTGTCGCTGGCCGTCACGATGGTCACGAAGGGCCTGATCGACGGCGCGACGAGCACGAACTACGACGCATTGATCCGCTTTAGTGTTCTGCTTGCGCTGCTCATGATCACAGAGCGCGGCCTCGGTACGCTCGCGGGGTACCTGCGCACGCGCTCCTCTGCGCACCTGCAAAAGGAAATGCAGTCCCGTGTCACTGCGTCGATCCTCGGCAAGGATTACGCGGCGATCAAGCCCTTTCACAGCGGCCAGCTGGTAAACCGCGTGTTTTCTGACGTGGCCGTCGTCAAAAACGGCATCCTCGGCATCGCGCCGAGCCTGCTCAGGACCTTCGTGAGCTTTGTCGGCGCGGCCATCATACTGATCAGCATGGACTGGCGCTTCGTGCCGGTGCTGATCATCGCGGGCGTCGCGGGCGCGCTTTTGATGCTCGCCTTCCGCATGCCCATGAAGCGCCGCCACAAGCGCATGCAGGCTGCCGAGGACGCGCTGCACGCTTCCACGCAGGAGACGCTCGAAAACATCCGCGTGGTCAAAGCCAGCGCCTCCGAAGAGCGCGCGCTCGAAAAGATGGACGGCGACAGGGAACAGCTGCGCAGCGAGCAGATGCGAAACGGCCGCCTGTCGCTGCTTATGAACAACGGCCTTGGCAGCATGTTCGACATCTCCTGGCTGGTTTGCAACATCTGGGGCTGCGTCAAGATCTACAGGCACGAATTCACCTACGGTTCCCTCGCTGCGATGATCCAACTGATCGGCAGGATCCAGGCGCCCATCGCAAACGCGGTGAACCTGATCAGCCAGGTCTACGGCGTCGTCGCCTCGACCGAAAGGCTGATGGACGTGACCGAGCTTCCCGACGACGAGCAGGGCGCGGTGCTGGAGAGATTCGACAAGATCGTGCTTCGCGACGTGAGCTTTCAGTACGACGACGGCA
>JAEEGL016678455.1_pt1 | contig 12145 bp, 10 predicted proteins | sample 9134231 | NCBI WGS metagenome assembly JAEEGL01 (sample SAMN16246548, study PRJNA631951) | gut metagenome | biome: gut microbiome; feature: rumen; material: fiber-attached | host: Bos | place: Iran: Karaj | collected 2018-10
ATTTAAAGTTATGCGACTGATAGATAAACATCAGCTCCAGTCTTATCTTCAGTAAGACTGGTGTTTTATTTATTTACTAACATCGTATCTCTTATTAGATATAAATCATTTATGCTTTTTCTTTTTGTACAATCTCTTGTACGTTAAAGCACTGGTTTCTGTTTCAAATTATTTTTACAAAATTATTTGTAATCATATAGTCATTAAAACTAGTAAAAGATAATTTTACTAAGTCTAGTTTATCTCATTTAATTTGATTAATATTTTTTAATCATAAATTATTTAAGATTTGGAATGTTATTGGATGTGAATGAGAAATTTCATCAACCGTGAATATATTTACTATTTCTTCGATTTTTTCATTATTAATTTTTCATTTAAGTACACTTTGTATTTCATTTTGTGAATAAAATAACGCACTTTTCCAGCTTCATAAAAGATACGGATCGATTTTATCCTCAAATGTTTTTAATAGAATTTTTGAGAATGATCATTGAGAGTCAGCAATAGATGAGTAGTATTTAATGAATTCATCGATCGCTCTTGCTGGTATCATCTGTCATGGTTTTGTAGGGTTCTCAATAATTGGATCAATTGGACCTAATTCAGAGATTGTTGTCATATGTATCATATCTGCTGATAAACAAATTAATGACGCTGCACTTTTTGCCATATATGGAACTATAACTTCGAATGATTCAGCGTATTGTTTAATAATATCTATAATTTTTACTGAAGCTTCTAATACACCTCATGGGCTAGATAAATACAATATAATTTTCTTAAATTTTTTTTCGTCTCATGGATATCTTGCTTGCATTCAATTAAGAATATCATCAAATTTCATTCAATCAACAGGAAGTATTATGGAATTATTACTTCAAAATTGAGACATATAAATTAAAATATCTCAATTAAACATTTTTTCTAATTCGATTATTTGATTATCAATTGTTAACTGCCTAGAAGTATTAATTATGTTATTATTGATTCCTTGTAAATGAAGTGATTCTATATTAGGTCTTCTTTTTCTAATAAATTCAAATAAGTTTGAACGTTTGATGAAATAATGTCATTCAATTATTGTTCATTCAATTTTTCAGATATTATATAGCTTACGTATATAATGTGGAGATAATCTGGAAATTTTAGATGCTTCACTGACTGATATAAAGTCTTCCATACTGATAAGTAATTAATTTAAATAGTTACGTATATTGAAGTAATTATAAGTAACAGATACGTTATATTAAAAAATATAGCAATTTCAAGGTTTTTATATGAAGGAAAAATCTTTAATACTAAAAGTAAAAAGTTAAGAGATTTAAATTATAAAATAAATAAAATTATATTATCAATTTTAAACCAAAAAATTAAAAGAAGTCTAAATTCTCTATATTTTTTAATTCATTTATAATTAATAAATATCATACATTTTTTTAATTGAATTAATCTTCTATTTTTATACATTCATATCATCTTAAATTAACATAAATATATGAAGAAAGATATAGATTTATTAAAAGATGAAACATTAAGTCAAAAGTTAATAAAAAAATGATTTTGGCTTTATTTTTTTTCATATCTTTCTGCTCCAATATGATATATGGTTAGATTATTTATATCTAACTCTCCACAAGTGTCTGTAGCTGATTTTTGAGTATTATATAGTATTATATCATTAATAACATTTCTATATACTTATAATGATCTTTGATTAACAGAAAGTCTCAATTATTTTCTACCAAGATTTTATATTAAGAAAGAATATAATCATATAAAAACGGTTATATGGTTAAGCTTATGAATACAGATATTAACATGAATCCTTATTTCTGCATGATTATGGTTTTGATGAGAATGGTTAGCATTACATTATTTTCAAAGTGAGAATGCAGTATTAATACTTAAATATTTTTGTGCATATTTTATTCTAACTAATATTTTTCAAGTTATTCAAACTATATTTACTGCATTTCAGAAAACATTTGATTATCAATTTACAAGTTTTGCTAGAATGTTCTTAATTCTAGTACTTGTAATGATATGTTATTTTACATGAAGATGAACAGTTTGACGATACAGCTTAGCTTGGGTTTCATGATTATGATTAACAATATTTATTTCTGTATTATTATACAAGAAATATCGTCCATCTCTTATGAAATGAAAATTTCATTGGGATACTGTAATGTTAAAAAAATATTCTAAATATGCATTACGAGCATTTATATGATGATGAATATGAAGTCTTTTTGGTCAAATAATTCAGCAGATGGTATTATATTTCCTTTGAGCTGAAAATGCATGATATTACTCTAATTTTCTAAGTCTATTCTATATAGGTACTACATTAATAGGTCCTATAATGTCTCTAATCTTCCCTATAGTTTCTGAATTAATAGAAAAGAAAGATGAACATAAATTATCATTATTATATTCATTCTTCTATAATTATTTTTCTATATTAATACTTAGTTTCTCTACATTATTCATTGTTCTATGACCTGAAATATGTATTGCATTATTCTGAAAACAATATCTAACTTCATGAATATTGCTTCAACATGCATGAATATTTTTATTATTTAGCTTATTAGCATCATTCAATTATAGTGTATTAGCTTGAATGTGAAAAGTTAGAGAAAGAGTCTATATAACATGAATAGCTTGTTTATTAACTATAATTGTTACAGTAATTTGAATAAAATTATGGGGTATTTATTGAGCATGAATAGCATTTGGACTAAGTAATGTATTTACATGGTGATTAAGTCTTTATTTACTGAAAAAACAAAACTTTACACTTACAGTTAATTGGAAATTTGCCGTTAAGAATATATTATTATTTATAATTTTATGATTAATTATCTATTTCTGAAAAGATTACTTTATAGATGTAGATTGAAATAGATGGATCATGATTCTTAAAATAATTATTATTTGATTATCATTCTATTGTGTAATTGCTCTATGTAATATAAATATAATAAAGCAATTAAAATGAGAGTTAAAAAATCTAAAAAATAAATAATTCTCTACTGTTTACTAATCCACTCTATAATACAATTAATATAATTATGATAATCTAAATTACTTAATAAGTTTCATATTCTTTCAGATAATAATTTATAATCTTTTTCTTTAACATCATTATCATCTCATATAATATCAAAAGGAACTTTTAATATTAAACGAGGATATTTATATTTAGATGCAATAAATTCTATTCACCAACTTTCCATATCAAAATACATTTCATCAACTTCTCATATATCTTTATTTAATTTAGGTATTTCTAACATTACATTTTCGCTACAATAACAATTCTTTAATGGAGCTAATTGTAAGAATGGTGGTATTATAAATTCTTTTTCATTATTAATATTAATAACTGAAGCAATTTGTATAGGATCATTTTTAACCTCATTATCTTTATTCCAATATCAACATACTCAAATATTTCGAATAAATACTTCTTCCTTATTTTCACTTAAATAATGTTGTAGTGATGATATGGCTTCATAATTTCATATTCAACAACATAAAAAATCTATATCTAAATTCATCCTTAAGTTAGCAGACTTAATTCATTGTTTAATAGCTTTTAATTCAATAGGCATAGCAGCTACAACTAATATTTTCATTATTCATAAATCTAATAAAACAATACAATATTAATTAATAAAAAAACAACACATTTCAATTTATAAATCTTAAATATAAAATCAAATTTGGATATATTTGGACATATGTGGATATACACCTTATATCCAAATTATCTATTATATTAAAAATTTGACTTAATTGATATTTTAATTATAATAATATATATAATTTATTATACTTATAATAACTAAATGACAATAGATTCACCAGATTATAAATCATCAATAGAAAGATTTAACGAAATCTTTAAACAAATAATTGAAAAATATAATATTAAAGATTGAGAAGAATTACTAAAAAATGAATTATCTAAAGAAGATATGAAAAATCTTATAAGTGAATATAATATAACATGAGAAGATAAATACGAACTTATGGATTCATTTCATGAAATGAATGAAGAAAGGCTTAAGAAAAATGCTTTAGTTTGAGCTAAAGCTGCTATTATTATGCGTAATTTATCACATAATATCTGAAAAACATTTCTATTCCCTAGAAAAGATCCAGAATTTGATAAATTCGCAGATTTTTGTGATGTAGATGTAAAAGAAATTAAATGAGTAAATAAATTCCAAGAAATCTTTTTAAAAGATAGTGAAAAATTAAAAGATCATCCATTAAATAAGAGATATCAAGAACTTAGAGAACAATTATTATCACCATATGAAGCTATTACTTTTCTTCCTTGGTCAGATGAAGCATTATCATGATGAGATTATGAAACTCCATTAGCTAAATCTAATAAAGAAGTTATGGAAGGTAGTAAAATGTGATCAACTAAATATTGTACATGAAGAGTTAATACAATATTATGAATAGTCGCATTAAATGAATGAATTGATTATGTAAATAAACATTTTAAATATGCTGAATTTCTTAAAGATTGATTATGTGATATAATGGCTGAAGTTCCATGGTTTTATAAAGATGAGGCATATTTAAATGAATATTTAAATTATGAAGATCCTCATCAAATGTTAATATTTATAGATGATGATTGAAGTGAATATGAAATAGATCCAAATCAAATAGCAGTTAATCAAGCAAATAAAGAAAATCAATTATCATATTCAAATATTACTTTTGATAATGTAACAAGGAAATTTGATTGAAATGTATGAGAGGTTGCTTATGAAATGTATTTCCTAAATTATATAAATGAAGAACTTAGAAAGGATGAAAATAATCCTAATAGAGCAAGTATTATAAGAAGATTAGAATCATATAATCAGTTTGTATGATGAAGTGAAATAATTATTAAGTGGCTAATAGCTCATGCTATTAATACTCGAGATACTAAATTAGAAAAAAAGTATATTAAGAAATTAAAAGAATTATGAGAAAAATATCCTTGTATAAAAGATAAATTCTCTTATCATGTAGCTATGGATGATGAAAAAGCTTTAGAAAAATTTGTACATGATAAATATTGAGAACAATTCTCTCCAGATGATGCATTTGCTCAATTTAAATAATATATTTATATTCTTTCTTATCTAATAATGCCAAAAAAGAATAAGAATAAATCACAAAAAAAATCTGCAGTTAAAACAAATAGGGCAGTAGAAAAACAAGAATCTCTAAACCAAGATATTCATCAATCTATAAATAATGAACCAGTAAAAGTTAATCCTACAATTAATAAAATTTCTAATATTCGTAAAAGAAGGTGGTTAACTGAGGAAGAAAGAATGCTTGAAAAAGTTGAAAAATATGTAGATAAAAATTGGGATGAAACTTCTAAAGATATGGCTGAAAGAAAAAGTAAAAGACCTGCAGTAAATTATCAAAATGCAGATATTGAAGTTATGATCTCAAGAATTAGTGAGGAAAGTAAAGATAAAGAACCAAATAAAAGTGGTAAAATGTTCGTTTATCTAATATATATAGTTATTATATTAGTAATTATAATTTTCTGAATAAAGTATTTCTGAATGTATAATGTGCCACAAATTTCATAATCCAATCGTTATATAAATAATATAACCATTTATTTATATGAAAGTACTCATGAAAAAATTACAAAAACAGAATAAAGAAACAAAAATAACAAGGACTTCTAAAAAAAGTCTAGAGACCTCTAAAAAAATACCAAAGATTTCTAAAAAAAACTCAAAGAGTTCTAAAATAGAACTAGAAACTTCGAAGAAAGAATTAGATATTTCTTCAAAAAAATTATCTAATGTTAATTTTTGGACTTTAATATTTTCACTATTAGTATTAGTATATATTGTTGCAATATGGTGTCCATATACATTTTCAGTTGCTCCAGAAAATGAAGCAAACCTTGAGCGAGCATCGGATTGGGCTCATATTCTTTGTGTATTAATATTTTTGCCTACTGTACTCTATGTTCGATTTATAATAAAACATTTTAAAGAAATAAATAAATTCAGATTTATTTTATATCCTTTAATTTTTATTACGTGCTTTATTATATTACATGCAGGATTATTTACAATAAGCCCTGTATGCTTATGGTATTGAATAATAACAGTTCCTGCATGAATCATATGATTTATAGCAATAATAATTGAGGCAATTATTAAAGATGTAAAAGATTTAATAGATAGAAAAAAAGAAAATAATGAAAATAATACCATAGAAAATAATACAAAATCATAAAAATAACTATTGATTTACTTGATAATGTAGTAATTATTGATAATGTTAAAGTATATTTTAGACTTTAATTAAAAAATAAAAAATATGCAAAAAGAAGAACTTGATTTAATTAAGCAAGTACAACAGTGAGATTTGGATTCATTCACTCCATTATATGAAAGCTATTTTAAAAGAGTTTATTCTTTTCTTTTATTAAAAGCTGATTGAAATGTAAGTTTAGCAGAAGATGCAACAGCTACAACTTTTATAAAAGTATTTGAGAATATTAATAAATTCTCAACAGAAAAAGAATGAAGCTCATTTATTGCTCGAATATATAATATAGCTTATCATTCATTGATAGATTTAACAAGATGAAAGTCCTATGAACAAATAGACGAAGAAAATGATATTTCCCAAGCTCCAAGTTATATAGATTATTTTCAAAAACATGTTCAAGTTGAACAAATATTAGCTTATTTAGAAGAGATGTGATCAGATAAAAAAGATTTATTTATCTTAAGAATACGAGATAATCTTTCTTATGAAGAAATTGCTAAAGTAATGTGAAAACGTAGCTCAACTTGTAGAAAAGATTTCTCAAAGCTAGTTAAAAAAGTTGCAAATCACTTCAAATATTGGATTGAAGACTAAAAATAACAAATATTTCTTTATCTAAAATTACTAAATATAAATGACAAAATCTAATCAAACAATATCATCAGAATTTAAATGAGATTCAGAAAAGTTATTAAATAAGATTATTGAGGATTGAACTCCTAGTTTTAATGCTAGAGAAGAATTTAAAGAAAAACTAGATAATAAGATACAAGAAAAGATAAGACTAACAAAAGAACAAAGAGCAGATCAAGCTGCAATGGATGCAGTTCCAAGAAAATTAAAATGGAGATTCTATCTAACATGATATTGATATGCTGTAGTTAGTTTCGTTGCGCTTTTCTTAATCTGATTCTGTACTAATATCTTTACATGAACATTAAAAGTTCCTACTAAATATAATTATCTTGCTGAAGATAAAGCTTTCTGAGACATTGAAAAATGACAAATAGCATACAATTATAGTGATGAAATATCTAATAATTATGATATTGATGATTTATATTATGATGAAGATATTGAAACTGAAGAATCTGCTAGTTATTCAACTAATTCACTAAACTCAGTATCAAAGATGGCAGGAATCCAAAGTTTATGAGCTACAATGAGTGCTACTGAAAATTTTATAAAAGCTTCTGATGAAGATTATGATGATATATTTAACTCTACATTAAATAGAAATTTTACATATAATCAAACTTATCGTTTTGCTTATAAAGATAAATTATTTCCTAAATTATCATCTGAATATCCAATATTGAAATCTAAATGAATACTAATCTGATCTAATACACCAAACCAAGTATTAAAGAATCTAAAAATCTGAGATGTATCATTTAAAAATTTCCAAGATTTAGAAATAGCATGACTATCTATAAATCAAAATACAGAGAATTGATATTTCATAGCATTTGATTCGAATAGTCAAACATTAAATTTCTATCCTAATGATTCTCGAGAAGCTCAAGAATATACAGGTGAAGTACCATCAAAAAAACAAATAATTAAAGCTGTTGAGAAAGAATTAAAACAGTTATGAGTTTCTATTAAAAATTACTGAGATTGAGAAATTAATATAGAGGATTATGATGATGGTATGTGAATTGTAGGAATTTTCTATCCATTCAAAATACAATGAAGAGATGTTCGAAATGTAGATATAGAAGATAGAATTTGAATGAGAGTAGGTTATGATTTAAATCTTCAAAAAGTCGTATCAGTTGTTTGAATAGATATTGCAGCTTACGATATATCTAATTATCCAACAGCAGATAGAGAATATATCAAAGATGAAATAGAAAAATGATGATCTTATTATAATCAATGAGCTTTACATGAAGATTCAACTGTAGTATTATTTGATAATATGGAAGTAGTATACATTCCAAAATATGATAATGAATCAACATATTACGTTCCTGCAATAAAATGAGAAGTTGATACAGCATTAGAGAGTTATAGATGACCTAAATATGTATTCCAAGAAATAGCTCAATAATAAAATAACAAATATAATCAGCTTTTTAAATCAATGATATTATAAAGATGAAAGAACGAAAACTTCCACCAAAAGTAAAAATCATTGAAGCTTTAAGTGCAGTAGCTGATGAAAGAATTATTGTCTGAGACCTATTAAAAAAAGAGGGTACATGTTTTTCTGCTAGTAGTTTATGAAAGAAATATACAATAAAGTATAACGAGAAAGATAATACTATAACATCAAATGATAGTCTATCAATAAACCAATGATTTTTATGATATCCATCAATTGCCTTCTTATTAAAAATTTGAAAATTAGATTATGATGAAAGAATACTAGAAATGATGAATGATATTAACTGGATTGATATAAAAGAGAAAGTACGTAAAGATTATGAATCAATGTATCGTTTAGTATTATGAAATTTACATATGCAATGATTTAATGTAGATTACTTTATATCGCAAGTCGATTATATTTTTGATCAGATTTCTAAATTACATTTAATTATCGGTTAAAAATAAACTAGAAATAGTAATTTTAAGAATAAATTACTATTTTTTTTAAAATAATAAAAAATGTCAAGTAAAATTTGACAAAACTAGTAGTTTAAACTATAATTAAACTAGTTTATTTTTTATAAAAATAAAAATGACCAAAAAATTGTTATGTTTAATGTCTATGTGAGTATTATTATCAAGTAATGTTATCACGACAATAACTTATGCAGAGGAAAATGAAAAATTAGAAACAGAAATTTTAAATACATTAGAAGAAACTGATGTAGAAACAGAAGAACAAGAAAACTATCAAGAAGAAATAAAAAACACAGTAGAAAATGAAGATGAAATAGATTCAATAATTCAAGAAGATGAAAAAATAGAAGAAATTAATACTGAATCAAAAAATAACGAATATGTTGAACTAGATAATGATGAAATCGATAATACTGAAGAAACATTAAGTACACCAGATTTACAAATAATAAACAAATCTGAAGAACTTTCAATTTTTCAATATGAAGATGATGAGGCATGACAAGAATTTACTACATGATGTTATGTTTGAAGAACTTTATGAAATGGTAAAATAGAAATTATATCATATGACAAGAATACATGTTGAAAAGATAACGTAATAATTCCAGAAACGATAGAATGACGTATTGTAACTAAAATATGAGAATATGTTTTTAGAAATACAAATTGAGATTATTATTGAATTAGGTCAGTAATAATACCAGATACAGTGGAGGTTATTTGAACATGAGCATTTTATGGAAGTAATTTTTCATCAGATTTTGTTCTAACATTACCTAGTAACTTAAAAAGAATAGAAGAAAGTGCATTTATGATTAGTAATATATCATGATTCAATGGACTTCCTGATTGACTAATATATATATGAGATAATGCATTTAGTAATAATAGCACAACTTCTACAAAAAATAAAATTTATGAATTAATTATCCCAAATACTGTAAAATATATATGAGAATACGCATTTCACAGCAATCCAATTTCAACTTTGAAAATATGAAATTCTGTTGAAGAAATTTGAGATTATGCATTCCAGTCATATTATATGGAATCAACATTTGAAAATTTATATATTCCAGAATCAGTTAAAAAAATATGACAATGAGCATTTCAATCAAATAAAAAACTAGAATACGTAGAAGTCTGAAGTTGAAATTGAACTATAGAAATTCAAAGTCAAGCATTTAGTAATTGTAAGATAAAAGAATTAAAGATTAATAAAGATAAAATATATTTCAAAAAAAATAGTTGATGATATTGGAGTAATATTTATAACCCATATGATATAATAGAAATAAATGCTAATGAAATATATATAGAAGAATGAATAAATGAAGTATTTTCAAATAGTCGACAACATCCAACAAAATTAATATTAAATATTCCTGAATTAAACATCAATTTATTCAGATACTTATATGTAAACTCAATAGAGCTTGACGAGCGCATAAATGAGATTGATTGAAAACAATTCTATTACTATTGAACTTGACTTACACTACCATGAACTGTTAAGATTGTATGAAATGAGGCATTTAAAGAGTCAAAAATAGAAAATTTAAAATTGGAAGAATGAGTAGAAATAATAGGTACTTGAGTATTTTCTGATCCATACACAAGTAAAATAAAAACAATACAATTACCAGAAAGTTTAAAATACATTTGAGAAAAAGCATTTTACAAAAACATTAATCAATTGACATGACTATATATTCCGTCAAATGTAAAAAAAATATGAAATGAAGCATTTTATAATGCATATAGTTTAAGAACATTAAATTTATCAGAATGATTAGAGGAAATCTGAACATGAGCATTTATGAGTGCATATAATTTACCAACAATAAAAATGCCATCAACAGTGAAGAAAATATGAGAAAATGCCTTCCAAAATTGATATAGTCTGAGTACACTAAATTTATCAGAATGATTAGAAGAAATTTGAATATGAGCATTCTATAATACACATAGTATTAGAGAATTTTTAATCCCTGATACTTTGAAAAAGATTTGAAATAATGCATTTTGTGACCAAAATTACACTAGACTTATTACATGATACATAACAAAGGATGTTCCACAAGAATGGATTGATAACTCACAATCAACATGTATAAAATTTGTGAGAAAATATAAAATTATTTTCACATGAAATATTGATTGAATTGAAATACCAGAAAAACAAATTGTAGATTTAAATGAAACAGCAACTGATCCAAATGTTCAAGAAATAGAATGATACACATTCTGATGGTATAAAATATGAGAATCTACACCATATGACTTTTCAACTCCAATCACAGAAAATATAATACTAGAAGGTAAATTAGTTAAAAATTCATATAAAGTAAAGTATTTAGATACTAACTGAAGCGTAATTGACGAAAAAATGGTAGAGTTTTGAAAAGTAATTCCGGAAATAAATCCAGAAAAAGAATGTAATATATTTATATGATGGAAAGATTTACCAGAGACAATGCCAGCTCACGATATAACTACAAGTGCAATATGGAATTATACATGTAGTAGATCATCATGATGATGAAGAAAATCTACATCAGAAAACAAAGAACATAATGCAGCGACTCAAGAAGCTGAAACAGAAATAATTAAAGTGGTTGATAATCAAAATATTAACCAAGAAAATAAACAAACTAGCAATAACGAAATAGAAAGTAATAAAACAGACATAAAATATAACAATGCTTACACAAAAGAACAAAATGATGCATATTCATTTGCTAAATCAAACTGAATTACAACAACAAAATCAATTGAAGAAGCTAAAATGAATACAGCAATCACAAGAATAGAAATGGCAAAGATGTTATCAAATTATGCAATAAATATTTTATGATATAAACCAGATTTATCAAACTGAACAATTGATTTTAAAGATGTAGCAGTTGAATTAGATAATCAGTACAATAATTGAGTAACATTAGCTTATCAATTATGAATAATGTGAATCAATATGGAAAATAATAAGTTTAGACCATATGATAAAATAACAAGAGCTGAATTTATTACAGCTCTATCAAGATTACTATATAACACAAAAGATTGAACAGGAAAAACAAAGTACTATGAACCACATATGACAAAGCTATATAATGAATGAATAATTAAAAATAAGAATCCTAAGAAAAAAGAGGTTAGATGAGATGTATTAATTATGTTAATGAGAGCTACAAATAAATAATCAGAATTATACGAGAAATAACGGCAAATGCCG
>JAEEGL016727180.1_pt1 | contig 12145 bp, 12 predicted proteins | sample 9134231 | NCBI WGS metagenome assembly JAEEGL01 (sample SAMN16246548, study PRJNA631951) | gut metagenome | biome: gut microbiome; feature: rumen; material: fiber-attached | host: Bos | place: Iran: Karaj | collected 2018-10
CAGATATGAAAGCATACAAAGAAAATCCTGATAAATATAAAGGTAGTGTAGCTGATATTTCTAATATCATCAGAGTAGGTGTAACAACTCTAACTCAAACACCTGACCTTTATGTAATCTTACAACTATTAGGAAAAGATAGAATTAATGAAAGAATTAAAAAGATAAAGTAATGTAGATTACTTTATTTTTTTTAACTATCATTATATAATTATTTTAGATAATAAAATGATAGGAGGATTATTATGAAAGTTAAAAAAATCTTGATATTAATCGTTCTATTATATGTCTTTTTATTTACCAAAGTAAATGCTGAAGGACAATTCTATTTTGAATGGGAAACCAAAGACACAAATGTATCTTCTAAAGATAATTTAAATTATAAAAATAATTATGTTTTCATTGATAGTAACAATAGTGATACAAAAACAATCATAACTATTTATGACAAAGAAGAAAAAGAATTACATAAGGTAGAAATACCTGAAGAAGTTTTTACTAAAAATGAATATCTTACAAAAAACTATAGTGCTATGGTTATAAATGATAATCTTTATATAGTTACTAAATCCCAAAATGATTATTTCTTAAGAATGTATGATTCTGAATTAAAAGAACTAAAGAAAATAAAAGTTGGATCTAATAGTATCTTCTATTATCAAGATAAAATATTAGTACCTAAAGATACCAATAATTATTTAGCATATGATCTAGACTTAACTAATTCTACTGATTTCTCTATGACTAGTGAAAAGAAGTATGAAGTAAGTAGTGAATCCTCTAACTATGATTATGCTAAATTAATGAATTACTTTAATACTGAATATACAGAAGAAGAATTATCACTATCTATGATTAATGATAAATTAGAACAAGCATCAATCGATGTTCAAGGAGAAAACCTTGTTTATGGTTTAAACCTTAGTTCTGGAATATGTAAAAGAAAAATAGATAATGGAGAAGTACATGGTGTAATCTTAGACAATAATAAAATAGATCTTAAAGAAGTTCTAAAAGAATATAAATCAGCAACTCCTTCAACAAATAATCGAGATGAATTTGCAACCCTTCGTTGTTATAATCCAACTCTTGGTTTACTAGATAAAGATTATAAAAAAGTATGGACTAAAGAATTAATTGATTACTATATGATTAATGAAGTTAGATTTTTAGGTGAATACATTGGCGTTATAGGAATAAAAGATGATTCAATGGATATCATAATCTATGATTTAAAAGGTAATGAAATCCAAAAATTTAATTCACCATCTGGTTTTTATTCCCTTACTTCTACTGAAAGAGGATTTATTGTTAATCAAGGTACATGTGCTTTTCAACCAGAATATACATTAGCAGGAATGGAAAGTGCTAATCAAGGTGAAGATAATCAAAATAGTGTTCAAGATCAAATCATTCCTTTTATAAGTCGTGGTTGTACTAATCAAGAATTAAATTATAATCATCAAGTTTATTATATTTTTAAAGATATTAAAAAGGAAATCAAAGGAAAAGGTACATTTGAGATAACTAATCAAGAAATACCTGGTGAACCAGTAGTATTCAAAATAACCCCAGAAAAAGGTTATGTACTAGGAGCAGTTAAAATAATTGATGCTAATGGTAATAGCATACCATTCACTCAAAATACTTTCACAATGCCTTCATCTAATGTAACAACCGAAGTAGAATTTGTTTTAGCTGAAGTAGCAAAAGATGAAGAAATCCAAGAACCAGAAAATGTAATAGTAGAAGAATCCAATAACCCTGAAACAGCAGATATTGCTATCATATCAGTAGCAGCTCTTGCTTTATTATCAATTGTCTTCTTCTTCAAACAACGTAAGAAATTAAAAGACTTAAGTTAAAGAATAAAGTAGTTTAACTACTTTATTTTTTTTGATATAATAAAATCGTAAAAGTAGGTGAGTCTATGAAAAAAGTATTACTTCTAATTCTAATGCTGTTCTCTTTTATGGGAATCGTAGAAGCTGAATCTTTATATTTAAAATATAAAACCGAAATAGGGCATGCTCAATACATCGATAGTATTCACTATAAAGATGGTGTAATATTTTTAGATTCTGCATCAGAAGAAGAAAGAAAAGAAATAACTCACTTATACACTTTATTAGAATATCGTCAATTTGATGGTAAAATAATAAAATCAAAACTATATGAAGACTTTGAAATATTCAATGTTATAACTGATGATGAATACTTATATGGTTATGGTAGAAACTTCCAAGATTTAGATTACTATTTTTATAAAATTGATCAAAATCTTGAAATAATTAAAACTATAAAAATTGAACCTTCTGGACTAGTAAACATAACACTCCCAAAAAGTTCTTTAAAATTTATAATGGAAGATAATGTCTTTGGTTTATATATCCAAAAAATTAATCAAGCTAATCAATTAGATCCTTTGGTAGTATATACGGATAAAGATCTAACCGAAGTAAAAAATGAAAAATTAGTAGATACCAATTATTTCCCATTTGAAAAAAAACTTCATTCATTAGCAATTGAAATGAATACTAACGGAGATAACTTAACCAGAGGTATACCTACAAAAGATGGAGTATTAATAGCTTATGAAACAAAAGCTGATAAAACATGTAATCACGAGACAGAATCTTGTTCTCGTTATGCTGTTCTATCTTTAATAGATAATGATGGTAAAGAAATATGGAAAAGTGAATTTAAAGAATATGGTAGTATTTACTATATAGGAGCATCTAATAATCGTTATATTGCTTTAGCTGAAAACGATAACAGTGATACCGATACTAATGGTGACATCTTTTATTTGGATGAAAATGGTAAAACCATAACTACTTTAGATAACATTTCTATCTATAAATCTCTAGAATTAAAAAACAATGTTTTACTCATGAATAATGGAACTTTTACTAGTTGTCAAATAGCTTATCCACATGACGAAATTAATTATTGTGGTGTAGCCAACAACTATCACACAATTTACTTATTGAATTATGATGTAACTACTAAGACTACGGCTGGAAAAGGAAAAGTAACTGTAGATAAAAAGATCTCTATTCCTGGAGAAGAAGTAACCTTTAATGCTGAACCAGAAGAAGGATATGTACTTGATAAAGTAATAGTTACTGATAAAAAGGGAAATACAATCGAATTTACTGATTATAAATTTACCATGCCAACTGCCGATGTAACAATTGAGGCAGAATTCGTTCTTGCTGAAAAAGAAGAGACCAAAGAAGAATCAAAAGAAGAAACTAAAGAAGAAGAGGAAAAACCAAATCCTAATACTTCCGATATCTTTATATCTCTAATCTTAATACTAGCTATTCTTGCAGGTATCATAACTTTAATAGAAGGTCATAAAATAAGAAACTTAATATAAAAAAGGATATTACTATCCTTTTTTTATTACACTTCTTTACACTCCCAAAATTAATAATAATATTAATCCTTAATAAACTAAATTATAATGAATGTATAAGACCTATTGCATTTTATATAGAATAAATGATATAATGCAAAAGTTCGAGGTGATGAAATGATCGAAATAAATACATTTGATTCATGCATAGAAGATATTAAAAATAATAACCATTTTAATAAATTAAAAAGAGATTTACATCATGGCATCACTCGTTATGAACACAGCATGAGAGTAGCAAGATGGACTTATAAAATCTGTAATTTATTTAAATTTGATAATACAGTAGAAGTTACAAGAGCAGCTTTACTACATGATTTCTATTCTAATGAAGATTTAGAAACAGTAGGAGGACCTAAAGCTTTAGTAGCTCATCCTAAAGTAGCTTTAAAAAATAGTAAAGAATATTTTAAGATAAGTGAACTACAAGAAGACATAATTGTTAATCATATGTTCCCTTGTACTTTAAAGAGTTTACCTGAATCTAAAGAAGCATTTTTAGTATCTTTAGTAGATAAAGGAGTATCTACATTTGAAATGTTAAGATTTAAAGCTCCATTATATGCTTCAATATACTTATTATTTGTTTTTGAACTAATTAAAATATCAAGGTAACTCTTGATATTTTTTGTATTAAATTTTGACTGATAAATAACCTTAATATATAATAATCGCAATTTTATTGGAGGAATAATTATGAAGAGAAAAGGTAAAGCACTTAAATCTATAGCTCTTACTCTAGCTTTAACAGGAGCAATAACAGCTACTGAAAGCTCCTTCGCTAAACAACCAGAATTCCCATATACACAAGAAGATTTAGATAATACTAAAGCTTTTGTTAGTGAATTAAAAGACATTAAAAGAGAACATATTGATTTCAATGATGAATTCTTAAAAATGATGGGTGTTCATAGTAGAGAAGAAATTAATTTAATAACTTCAATATCTATATCTGATGAATTTAAAGGTGTTGACTTAAGTGCCATTAAATACTTTACTAACTTAGAAGATCTTGAAATAGATCATCTAGAAGTAGATTTATCAGTCCTTCAATATAACCAAAAATTAAGTAAACTAGAAATAACAAAATCTAATGTAACTAATACACATGAATTACCTAATTCTATTCATAACTTTATCTTAGATCAAACAATTGTAAAAGATGATTTATTATATATACCTTATAACACTAGTTTCTTTAGTAATCGTCATGGAGCATTTACCAATGTTAAATTAAAAAATCCTGATAGTTTATTATCTTTTTATGTTGATAGTAATCTTTGCTATATTGACTTAGCTTTCCTAGAAGAATGTCCAAATCTTTTAAATGTTACTATCTTAACTTGTCCTAATATTATAAATGGTAATACTTTAACTAGGCTAAATAAAAATTGTAAAGTTCTTATTGATGATTATTCACCAATATGGTTAACCAATGCTGAATTTAATAGTATTCCTAATTTAGAACCATATGATCTCGAAGAGTTAGATAAGGAAACTGAGTTCTTAGATTTATTAGCCAACAATCTAGTTCCTGATAAAGACGTAGATGATTTTACTAAGATTAAAGCTATCGTTGATTGCTTAATAACTAATTTAGAATATTCTGCTGAAATAGCTGATAATGGAGAATATGCTAAAGAAGCTAGTGCTTTATTAAATATATACCCAATTAGAAGAGCAATTTCTTTAGATAATGAATATGATGAAGTTTGTATTAACTATGCTTGCTTATTTCAAGCCTTAGCTAATCGTGTTGGATTATATAGTGAACAACCAATGAGTAAATATCATACTTGGAATCGTGTTGGTGAACACGATATCGATGTTGCAACTCTTGATACAGCTAAATTTGTTTTTCCTATCAGAAATAACGAATATAGCTTTGAAGATCTTTTAGGAGTTAACTATGATTTCCCAGAAGAAGCATATTATGTTCAAGATACAACAGAAGAAAGTTATCAAGAATTATATCACTATAATTACAATAAATATGTAAACAACAATTTGGGTTATATAGCACCTCCTGTCAAGACAACACTTGATATGGTATATACCTATAGTAAGAACACATTGCTAGCAATCGCCCTAATTGCCTTACTAAACATGGTAAAAGAGACTTATGATTATTTCCGTTATCGTCGTTTAGAAAATGATATAAATGAAAAATTAAGAGGTGTAAACTCCAAATAAGTAAATGGACATAATCAACTAAAACTATGATAAAATAAAATCGAAAATAGAAGAAGAATAAGAGAATAATCTTTCTCGTATTAAAAATATATGCTATACTTCTTTTGTTTGTATTCAAAAAGGCAAAGGAGATTCTCTATGGAAGAAATAAATCTAAAAGAATTATTTGACTATATAAAAGAAAGAATACTTATTATTGCTATCATCGTTTTAGGTGTTTTAATACTAGGTAGTGTCTATTCCTTATTTATAAAAACTCCTTTGTATAAGTCAACATCTACATTAGTACTTGTTAGTGATGAAGGAACTTCAACACAAACATCATATACTACTCAAGATGTTACATTAAATAACCAATTAGTAAGTACCTATAGTAAAATAGTTACTTCTCATCGTGTTATTGACAAAGTAATAGAAACTTTAAATCTTGAATACTCATATCAAGAAGTAGTAAAAGAAGTATCAGTAGCAACTGAAACTGGAACTCAAATCATTAAAGTTTCCGTATCTGATCCTGATAAAGCCTTAGCTGCTTCAATAACTAATGAAATAGTTAGAGTATTCGGAGATGAAATTAAAAGTATCTATAAATTACAAAACGTATCAGTTGTAGATAAAGCAGAAGAATCAACATCTCCTGCCAACGTAAATTACATAAAAGAAGCTATTATCTATATCTTAATTGGTGTTGTATTAGCATTTGGTGTAATCTTCGTAATCTTCTATTTTGATACATCAATTAAGAGTCCTGAAGAAATTGAAAATAAATTAGGATTACCAGTAATTGGTGTTATTCCTAAAGTTAAGGATAAGAAGTAGGTGAGTACGATGGCAAGTTCAGATTTATTAATAACTGCAAACTCTAAATCAATGTTTGCTGAATCAATTAAAAGTATTCGTACAAGCTTACAATTCTCAGCAATTGATTCTGAATTAAAAACAATATTAATAACATCACCAGAAGCTGGTAATGGTAAATCATTTATTGCAGCCAATCTTGCAGCAGCATATGCTCAAGAAGGTAAAAAAGTACTTATCATCGATTGTGACTTACGTCGTGGTAGACAACATTCAATCTTTGAAGTACCTAATCCCCAAGATGGTGGTTATTCAAATTTAATTCTTAATTTCAAAGAAGAAATTAAATTATCAAGATATGTTTTAAGAACAAGTGTTAAAAATATTGATATAATACCAAGTGGTCCAACACCACCAAATCCAACTGAGTTATTATCATCAAGAAATAATTATGGTGTTATTAATAGTTTAAAAGTACATTATGATATTATTATTCTTGACTGTGCTCCAGTATTAGGAATTAATGATACACAGATGTTACTAAAATATTCAGATGCTAACATCGTAATAGTTACAGCTGGTGAAACATCATTTGAGTTACTAGAAAGAACAAAAAGACAATTCGAACAATTAGGTTCAAAAATAGATGGTGTAGTAATCAATAAAGCAAACGTTAAAGGAAGTAGTTATTACTACTATACTAACGAATACTACACAAGCACTACAAAAACAGATAAAGTAGAAAGAGTAGAAAAATAAAAGAGTAGAAAGAAAAAAGAGGTGATCTTTTATGAATGAATTAACAGCTAGTTATACAAGTTCATACAAAAATTATTTATATTTATTCGCTAAAAGATGTTTTGACATCATTGTAGGATTTTTAGGATGCTTATTACTAATACCAGTAAGCGTAATCATTAAAATAGTAAATGTATGTCATGGTGATTTTGGGAAAATATTCTTTACTCAAGAAAGAGTTGGAAAGAATGGCAAGTTATTTAAATTCTATAAATATAGATCAATGGTTCCTAATGCTGATAAAGTATTAGAAGAACTATTAGCTAACGATGAAGCTTTAGCTAAAGAATATAAGAGAAATAAAAAGTTAAATAACGATCCAAGAATTACTCCTGCTGGTAAAATAATAAGAAAATTATCTATTGATGAATTACCTCAATTTATAAATGTTCTAAATGGAACAATGTCTCTAATTGGCAATCGTCCTTACTTACCAAGAGAAATTCCAGATATGGGAGAATCATTTGATGAAATAGTTTCTACTAAACCTGGTATTACAGGATTCTGGCAAGTATCAGGAAGAAATGAAATTCCATTCTTTAGAAGATTAGAACTTGAATCTTATTATTCAAGACATCATGGAATGCTAATGGATATCAAAATATTCTTTAAAACATTTAAAGTAGTATTCTTCGGAAGAGGAGCAAAATAGTAATGCAATGCATTGCTTTTTTATTTGTTAAAAATTAAGCAATATGTATACCTCTAAAAGTAAATGATACAACTATAATAAAAGTATGATATTATTAATATAGAAAGTAGGTAATACTATGGATGAATTATACCCAATTCTTAAAAAAGTACTTATAGGTGTTGCAGTTGTAATACTTATTATCATCTTAGGATTAATAATACATAACAATGTTAAAAAGAACGAGAAAAAAGAAACACAACCAACTAAAGTTGTTACAAAAGAAGAAGAACCAAAACCAGATACTCAAAAACAAGAAGTAGAAGACAAAGATGTAATCATTGAACCAGAAGAACCAGTAGTAGTTCCCCCAGAAGAAGAAGTTATTCCAATAACTCAAACTATTAGATGTTCATATGAAGGTACAGACTACAATGTTGTATGGGAAAGATCATATGTTAACTTTGGTATCAGCCCAGAAGGAAAAGTAACTCTTCGTGAAGATGTTAGAGAATACAAATTTGAAGAAGTTAATATTGATGAATACATCAATAACAAAACTCTAGATCGTATCAGTAAAACTCTAGATAGTGTTGGTGGTATTACTTCTAAATTAACACCAATTGATGAAGCCGATCATACATATCGTTTTGAAACACTATTTAACTTTGATGAAATCGATTTAGATGAACTATATAACAAATATTATAAAATCTTCTATACTGGTGATATTGAAATGAGTAAAGAAGAATTCTATGAAAGATATAAGAGTTTGACATTTGAAGATATGTCTAAAGCTTATATCGGAGTAGGCTATAAATGTGAGAACAATTAAAAAGAATACTTAGTATTCTTTTTTTATGTTATAATGTTATTAGGATAAAGAGGTGTTAGATATGTTAAAGACTGATTTCCGTTTACCGCCATCAGATTTAGTAAATCTAAGTTTCAAAAGGATGCTAGATGAATATCCTACAAAACTAAGAAGAGAAATAATACCTATCGGAATGGATGCTGATGGAAACATCATCTATAAAAGAATATCTGACCTCGAAGATATCCTCGTCGGTGGAACTACTTCCAGTGGTAAAACTAATCTATTAAATAACATAATCTGTAGTATCTTAATGAAACATAAACCAACAGAAACTAAATTAGTTTTAATTGATACAAAAGGATATGAATTTAATAACTATGTTGGTATACCACACTTATTAACTCCATTAGTAACTGAACCAGCACATGCCTCACAAATCTTAAACAGTTTAATAACTGGAGCAATTAATCGTCGTAAGATATTTGATAAAAATAAAGTTAAAACATTTGATGAATACAATAACTTAGTAAGAAGAGAAAAAAGAAAAGATCCTAATACTAAATTAGAACACTTACCAAATATTGTCTTAGTAATCGATGATTATGCATTAATAAGTAACGAAGGAAACAAACACTTAATAGAAAAGTTATTAGAAATCAATAACTATACTGGTATTCATGTAATTTGTGGAACAAGTCTTCCAACAAAAGAAGTAATATCTGAAAAAATGCGTGAATACTTCTATTCAAGAGTAAGTTTCCACTTTGTTGAAGATTCTGATATTAAATTTATCTTAGGTACAAAAAAGAATTATCAAGTTGGTGAAGTAAACAATTATATTTTTAAAACCAATGATAATAAATTCTATAACCTAAATACTTTATTATTAGAAGATAAAGAAATATCAACAATAGTAGATTTTCTAATATATACAAATAAGTAGGGATTTATATGATTGTAAAAGAAGAAAGTGATAACAAAATAACCTTAATAATAGCTATCTTAATATTGATAGCCTTATTAGCAGTATTAATTATCAAACTAAATGATAAAAAAGAAACAGCTGTCTCTGAAAGAATAACTTGTACTTTCGAAGGTGGCGAAGAAGATACTGAAATAACATCAACTCTCGAATTTAAAACAACAGGTGAAAAACTAAGCTTTCTTACTTATGAAACATTATATATTAATACTGAAGATGAACAATCTTTAAGTATTAAATATAATGAAGAACAAAATACTATTGATACAATCAAAAACGAAGAAGGTATTAAAGCTTCCATTACTAAAAATCCTGAAGCAGGATCTATTGAAGTATATACTCATATTGATTATTCAAAAGTAAAGACAATTGATTCCATCAATAGTCCTTACAATGTCTTTATAAATAAAGACTTAACAAAAACTGAATTAATGAAGTTTTTGAATAATGAAGCTTATGAATGTGAAACAAGTTGATAAAACTTGTTTTTTATTTGACACTAAAAATCAAAATAAGTATACTAAATAACTAATTAAGGGGGATTACTATGGAAAAAGAAAGACTAAATAGATTAATAGTAATGCTATATGAAACAAGAGAACCTGAATTAACTAAATTAGCTGTTCAATTAGGAGATGAAAAATTTCAAAAAGGTTTAAGAAAACCATTACTAGATAGAAAAATGGAAAAACTATTAGAATATCTTTTAGATCCTCAATCTAATTACTATATTAGAGAAGCTAATAGTAGAATTAGAAGAACTAGAACTAAATTACTTCATACAACTGGTTGGTATGCTTCTAGAACTGGAGTTACTAATATTAATCTGGCTTTAAAAACAATTGATTACTTTATGGGAACTACTGTCGAAATAAAACCATATCACCTAGATCGTGATGAAACTGGTTACCATGTTCAAACTAATCCAGTAAAAAAAGGTAGTATATATGAATTTGTTAGAAACCAAGAAGAAGAATTCTATGAAAACAATCAAAAAGAATTAACAGTTCTTCATAATTCTTTCCAAGAATTAGAACGTATTATGGGTGGCGAATACGGAGTAGATAGACAATATAGAGATTTAGCAGAACTAGTATGTGAATACTTTGGTTATCAAAAGACTCCAGAAATAGAAAAGAAAAAATAGGCAACTATTTTTTTTTTACTTATTATGATAAAATATTTATGATAAAAGAAGGTAGATAACATGGAAGACAAAAACTCTATTTTACATAAATATTTTAAATGGAGTTGGTTAGAATTCGTAACTGGTATTATAGGAGTTCTATTATGTTCAACAGCCATCAATTTATTTATTGTTCCTAATCATCTATATACTAGTGGTGTAACAGGAATTGCTCAATTACTAAGAAACTTAGTTCTTTATCTAACCAAGATTGATGTTTCGTTTGATATAGCTGGTATTATAAACTTCTGTATCAATGTCCCTTTATTTATCTTTGCTTATACTAAACTAAGTAAAACATTCGTTAGAAGAACCTTCGTCTGTATGTTATTATTTAATACTTGTTTAACCTTAATACCAATACCAGAAACAAGAATCTTAGATGAACTAATAACAAATATTTTAATTGGCGGTATCCTTGGTGGTATTGGTGCAGGCCTTGTTCTTCGTTCTTGTGCTTGCCTTGGTGGAACCGATATCGTCGGTATGGCAATCACCAAAAAGAATCGTTATGCATCTGTTGGTTTAATCAATATAATGATTAATTTTGTCATATTTTGTATCTGTGGCATCATCTATGGTGTTCAAGTAATGCTTTACTCAATAATCTATATGGTCTTTGAAAACATCATGGTTGATCGTATGCATTCACAAAACATTAGTTGCACAGCCACAATATTTACCAAAAAAAGACCAAACAAGATTATTAAATTCGTTAATGAAGAACTTGATCGTGACTGTACAACATGGGATGGTCATGGTGAAGAATCTAATACTGATACTTTCATTACTTATGTTGTATGTTCTAAATACGAATTATCAAAGCTCGAAAGAAATATGCCACTTCTTGATCCACGAGCCTTCATGGTCAAAGATAATGGCATTACAGTCTATGGAAAATATCCTAAAAACTTAACTGACCAAGGTGAATAAAAAGCAAGTTATTAACAACATAACTTGCTTTTATAATACATATAAAAAAATATTATTCAAAAAAAGTATAGAAAGATTTGACTTCCCATTTTAAAGTGATATAATTGAATTACTTTTTGAGGAAAAATCCTAAAAAAGTTTCCAAAATTACATTTCTTTACTTTTTTTACAAAAAAAGTTAAGAAAAAGTTGACATTCAACAATGTCTTTGGTATATTACTAATGCAATCCGAAAAAAGGTTGCAGAAACGATCTTTGAAAACTAAGTAAAAAAGTCAAATTGAGTAGCTTTGTGATCAAAATTCAAATTATAAGAATTTAATATAAAATTCTTTTTTAATGAGAGTTTGATCCTGGCTCAGGATGAACGCTGGCGGCATGCC
>JAEEGL010365936.1_pt1 | contig 12144 bp, 12 predicted proteins | sample 9134231 | NCBI WGS metagenome assembly JAEEGL01 (sample SAMN16246548, study PRJNA631951) | gut metagenome | biome: gut microbiome; feature: rumen; material: fiber-attached | host: Bos | place: Iran: Karaj | collected 2018-10
CCGTTCGCCGCCGGCGAGCTGAAGCGCATGGAGACCTTGCAGTACTTCTTCGAGGTGTCGCCGGCCGACCAGCAGTATCTGACCGGGTTCGTCGGGTCGAGCGTCGAAGGCGAAAGCGAGGAGGACACCAGCGTGGTCTTCGGCACCGCCGACGAGGCGATGGAGCATCCCTTCACGTTCGTGGTGCCGTTCCCGGACTTCGCGGACGACGACTTCGGCATCACCGCGTGCGGCGTGGAGGCGGGCGCGCAGCCGGGCACCAAGGTCTACTCCGTGAAGCTCGAGGCGAGCGGCGCGAACGTTCCCACGGCCGATGAGATGGCCGTCCAGGTCTGCACCAACCTCCTGCCGCAGCAGGTCTGGACCACCGTGGAGAGCGATGGCGAACGCACCTCCCCCTCCGAAGGCCGCTACGAATACCTCTACACGTTCGAGCTCCCTGAAGGCAACGGCATGTGGGCCGTCCGCATGAAGCCGAGCGAGCAGCCGGACGAAACGCCGATGGAATAGCCCCGCCTGGGGGGGCGGACGGGGCTGGTTTGGTGGTTTGGTAGTTTGGTGGTTTGGTGGTTTGGTGGTTTGGTGGTTGGCGCTCCCGCGCCGTTCCTCCGAACGGGGTCTGTCCCCGTTTGGCCCCCCGCCGGAAACCCGAAAACCCGGAGACCCGGAATTCCGGCCCGTCTGGGGGCCGGGGCCAGCCGGGACTCCGGGACTCCGGGACACCGGGATTCCGCAGCGCGGGCTGAAACCTGCGGAACTCGCTTTTCACTTCACTTTTCGCTTGCACCCGGGGCGGGTTCCCGATAGATTTCCCGCCAGTTCACACCTGTGCGGAGAGATGGCTGAGTGGCCGAAGGCAACGGTTTGCTAAACCGTCGTACTGGGTAAACCGGTACCGAGGGTTCGAATCCCTCTCTCTCCGCCATTTTTTGTGCCCTGAACCTGCCATGCGCCATTCGCCGCTCCAGCTGCCCTGCTTTGATCCGCCGCCGTCCGAGGCAACCCCGGACGAGGCGGACGCCCACTGGATGCGCCTGGCCGTCCGGCTCGCGCGCCGGGCCGAGGGCATGACCCGGCCGAATCCGGCCGTGGGGGCCGTCATCGTGGGGGCCGACGGCCGTTGCATCGGATTTGGCGCGCATCGGCGAGCCGGAACCGCCCACGCCGAAATCCACGCCCTCCGTCGCGCGGGCGAGCGCGCGCGTTCTGCCACTATTTATGTGACGCTTGAGCCGTGCTCCACCACCGGGCGGACACCGCCGTGCGTCCGGGCCATCCTGGCCGCCGGCATCGGGCGGGTCGTCATTGGCACCCTGGACCCGAATCCGCGCCACGCCGGGCGCGCCGTCCCCATCCTGCGCGAGGCCGGCATCCGCGTCGATGGCCCCTGCGAGGAGGAGGCCTGCCGCGACCTCCTGCGCCCGTTCGCAACGGTCATGACGCGCGGACGCCCCTTTTTCCGCCTAAAGCTCGGCATGACCCTCGACGCGCGGCTCGCCGACTCGTCGGGGACATCGCAATGGATCACGTCGCCGTCGTCGCGCGAGGCCGTCCAGGCGCTGCGGCGGCGCTCCGACGCCATTCTCGTCGGCGCGGGAACCCTGCGCGCCGACAATCCGAGCCTGCTGCCGCGACCTTCGCGGGGCCGCCAGCCCTGGCGCGTCATCTGCGCGCGAAACGGCGGCGTTCCGCTCGATGCGAAGGTCTTCACCGACGAGGCCGCCGACCGTACCATCGTCGCGGCCCCGGCGGGCTGGCGACCCGACACCGCCGCCGCCCTGCGCGCCCGCGGCGTGACCGTGCTGGAGCTGCCCGCGGACGAACCGGGCTACTTCCGCGCGCTGGCAGAGCAGCTCCGGGACCTCGGGCTCCTTTCGGTCCTCTGCGAAGGCGGGGCCCATCTCGCCGGGGCGCTTCTGCGGAACCAGCTCATCGACGAGCTGCATCTCTTCGTCGCGCCCCTCGTGCTGGGGGCCGGAGCCCTGCCCCTCTTCGCCGGACTCGACCTCCCGCTCGCCGAGGCCGCCCGATTCCAGATCCTGTCCGCCACTCCCCTACCCCCGGACCTGCACGTCGTGCTGACCCCCAAAAAGAGCGACAGAAACGACAGACTCGACAGAGACGACAGAGAAAGGGCCGCAGGCCACCACCAAACCACCAAACCACCAAACTGACCAAGAGGGACAGACCCTCTTGTCCCCATGATTCCCATGTTCACCGGCCTCATCCAAACCACCGCCCGCCTGGCTTCCGTGACACCCCGCGCATCCGGCGCGGCCACGCTCCGCCTCCGCCTCGACGCCCCGCTTTCCGGCGGGCCGCTGATGGCCGGCGAATCCATCGCGGTCAACGGCATCTGCCTGACCCTGACCGATGCATCCGACCCGCTCGCCCTCGTCTTCGACGTCCTGCTGGAGACGCTGGACCGTAGCTCGCTCAGCGCGAAGGCCCCGGGCGACCGCCTCAACATCGAGCGAGCCCTCCGCGTCGGCGATCCGCTCGGCGGGCATCTCGTCTCGGGGCACGTCGACGGCACCGCGCACCTCGTCTCCGCCACGCCCGCCGGCCCCGACATGGCCCTCACCCTCCGGGTGCGGCCCGACCACGCCGCCGACATCCTCTCCTACCTCTTTCCCAAAGGCTCCGTCGCCCTCGACGGCATCTCCCTCACCCTGACCGCCGTCGATTCCGCCGCCGCCACCTTCCAGGTCCACGTCATCCCGCATACCTTCGCAGAGACCGCCCTCTCCGAGCTCGCGCCCGGCGACCTCCTCAACGTCGAGGCCGACCTCATCGCCAAGGCCGCCCGAAACGCCGCCGCGCCCGCGTCCGGGGCCGCCTCCCCTGCCCCGCCGCCCATCACCTGGGAGCGGCTCCGCGACGCCGGCTTCTGCTAAGCCAACAAGAAAAAATGCGCAAAAATCCCTTTATCCAACCGTAATTGCACAAGGCTGAACGAACGAAAGGAACCTGAACATGAGCAAACCCACCCTCCTCATCCTTGCCGCCGGCATGGGCTCCCGCTACGGCGGGCTCAAGCAGATCGACCCGATGGGCCCCAACGGCGAATCCGTCCTCGACTACTCCATCTTCGACGCCCTGCGCGCCGGCTTCCAGGACATCGTCTTCGTCATCCGCCGCGACATCCTCGACCCGTTCCGCGCCACCGTCGGCGCCCGCTGGGAGAACCGCGCCAACGTCCGCTACGCCTTCCAGGAGCTGACCGACATCCCCGAGCCCTTCGCCGTCCCCGCCGACCGCGCCAAGCCCTGGGGCACCGCACACGCCATCCGCGCCGCCCGCACCGTCATCGACGCGCCCTTCGCCGCCATCAACGCCGACGACTTCTACGGCGCGGACGCCTTCCGCGTCCTCTCCGCCTTCCTTTCCGCCCCCGACGCCGCCCCCACCGCGCACGCCATGGCAGCCTTCCGCCTCGACCAGACGCTCTCCGCCAACGGAACCGTCTCCCGCGGCGTCTGCCTCTCCCACGGCGACAACCTCCTCTCCGGCATCCAGGAGCATACCCAGGTCCTCCGCGACCCCGCCACCGGCGCCCTCGTCGACCAGGCCGCCCCCGACGCCCGCCTCACCGGCGCGGAACCCGTCTCCATGAACTGCTGGGGCTTCCGGCCGTCCATCTTCGACGAGCTCGAATCCGCCTTCCGCGACTTCCTCGCCTCCCCGGCGGCGGCCTCACCCAAGGCCGAGTTCACCATTCCGGCGGTCATCGACGGAATGATCCGCGGCGGCCGCGGCACCGTGGCGCTGCTGCCCACGACCTCGCGCTGGTTCGGCGTCACCTACCACGACGACAAGCCGCTCGTGCAGGCCGCCATCGGCGAGCTGGTCGCCTCCGGGCAATATCCGTCGCCGCTCGTGGGCTAGAAAGCTAGAAAACTAGATTTCTAGATATCTAGTTGTTCTAGATAGTCTAGGGTTTCTAGAGAACCCGCCGCGCCATGTCCGCCCCCCGCATTCTTCCGCCGACCCCGTCCGCCCTGGACCGCGCCGCCGAGCTTTTGCTGTCCGGCGGCCTCGTCATCCTCCCCACCGAAACGGTCTACGGGCTGGCCGTCCGCCCCGACGACCCCGACGCCCTCGACCGCCTCTACGCAGCCAAGAACCGCCCGCCCGCCAAACCCATCACCGCGCTGGCGGCCTCGCTCGACGCCATCCTGCCGCGCCTCCCGCCCCTCCCCGCCGTCGCCCGCCGCATCGCCGAACGCTACTGGCCGGGCCCCCTCACGCTCGTCCTTCCCGCCCGCGAACCGGGCCGCTACGACGGCTACCGCGTCCCCGACCACCCCGTCGCCCTTGCCCTCCTCCGACGCCTTCCCTTCGCCCCCCTCGTCACCTCCGCCAACCTCTCCGGCCTCCCCCCCGCCCTCACCGCGCAAGACGCCGCCGCCACGCTCCCCGACGTCCCGCTCGTCATCGACGACGGCCCCTCCCCCGGCGCAAAACCCTCCACCGTTCTCAAGATCGATCCCGACGGCCACCTCACCCTCCTCCGCGAAGGGCCCATCGCATTGCAGGAATTGATGGCGCTGGCCTGAAGGCCAGCCGCTTCAAGGGGAAAAATCGATCAGTCCAGCGCGGCGAGCATCTTCCTGGCCTCGCCGATGGCGTGGGCCATCGCCCGCACCACGAGAGAGGCGCCGGTCGCACAGTCGCCGGCTGCAAAAATATGCGCCTCGGGGCTGGAAACCAACGTAGTCCGCCGCGTCCGGGCGAGTCCCAGCGCATCGGGGACGCCGCCTTCCGGGACACCCGTGAAGCCCATCGCCAGCAGCACCAGCTGGGCCGGAATGATCCGGCGGCTTCCCGTGACGGGCGCAAACGTACGGCGTCCGTCGGGGCCCGTCGTCCACTCCACGTCCTCGACTTCGACACCTTCGACATGCCCGTCGCCGATGGCCCGCACCGAATTGATGTTCCACATCCGCGCGCATCCTTCCTCGTGCGACGACGAGGTCCGTAGCACCCGCGGCCACTCCGGCCACGGATTGTCCGCGGCTCGCGCCACAGGCGGCTTCGGCATGATCTCGACCTGCGTGACGCTTCTCGCGCCCTGACGGATCGCCGTCCCCACGCAGTCGCTCCCCGTGTCACCGCCGCCGATGACGAGCACGTCCTTGCCCTTGGCGCTGATCTCCGGGCCGTCGCCGCCGCTCTCCGCCTGGCGCGCCTGCGCCCCGAGGAACTCCAGCGCCAGATGGATGCCCGGCAGCTCGCGTCCCGGAATCCGCAGGTCGCGCGCCGCCTGCGTCCCCAGCGCTAGCAGCACCCCGTCGAAATGCCGCCGCAGATACTCCGGCGCGATGTCCCGCCCGATCTCCGTCCCGCAGACGAACTCGATGCCGGCCTCGTCCAGCAGCGCGATCCGCCGGTCGATCACCCGCTTGTCGAGCTTGAAATTCGGAATCCCATACCGCAGCAGGCCGCCCGGCCGCGCGGACTGCTCGAACACCGTCACCCGCGCCCCGCCGCGCCGTAGCGTCTCCGCCGCCGCCAGCCCCGCCGGGCCGGACCCCACCACCGCAACGCTCCAGCCCGACGCGCGCTTCGGCTCCGGCAGCTCCACCCAGCCCTGCTCGAACGCCGTCTCGATGATCAGCTTCTCCAGCTGCCGCACCATGACCGGCTCGTCGGTCGCCCCGTGCGTGCAGGAGCCTTCGCACAGCGCCGGACACACCCGCGCCGTAAACTCCGGGAACAGGCTCGTCCGCGAAAGAATCCGGTACGCATCCCGCATCCGCCCGCCCGCGACCGCCTCGTTGAAGTTCGGGATCTCGTTCCCCAGTGGGCACCCTTCCCCGTGACAGAACGGAACCCCGCAGTGCATACACCGCTCCGCCTGTCCGCGCAGCTCCTCCAGCCCCAGCCGCCGCTCCACCTCCGCGAAGTCCCGCACCCGATCCGACCGCTCCCGGTCAATCTCCGCGATCCGTCCTGACACCCCGCCTTTCATCTCCACACCGCTCCTCATCATCGTTTCCATCTGTACGCACCTCCGCGTCTTCCGTCCCCCCCACTCTCCCACACCCCTCCTCCCTCCTTCAAGCCCACCCTACGAAACGACATTTTTGTCACTTCTCTCCTCCTCCCCCCATCTTCATACCTCTCGAAATCATCACTTTTTCGAACATTTCACCGTAAAATCACGCCTTTGGTGCCCCCCCCGGACGCGCCGTGGGCGCGTTCTTACCCGGATTTCCCTTCCCCAACCTCCCTCCCGCACCTCGCACGCCATCGCCCCTCTCGTCACTCGTCACTCGTACTTCTTACTTCTTATTTCGTCATTCGTCATTCGTAATTCCCTTAGGTGTTCGTGAAGAACTGGAACGACGCATAGGCATCCTCGCCGTGCTCGCTCAGGTCCAGGCCTTGCAGCTCCTCCTTCGCGGTGCAGCGCAGGATGCCCAGCTTCTTCAGCGCATAGAAGATCGCCAGCCCCGTCCCGAACGCCCACGCGCCCACCGCCCCGATCCCGGCCAGCTGCACCAGCGTCGAGTGGATTCCGCCGCCATAGAACAGCCCCGTGTCCGCCACCTCCGCCGCCGACCCCAGCCCCAGCAGCGCCGGATCGATCCCCAGCGTCTTCTCCGCCGCGAACAGCCCCACCGCCAGCGTCCCCCAGACGCCGTTCAGGCAGTGCACCGACACCGCGCCCACCGGATCGTCCACATGCATCCGGTCGAAGAACATCACGCCCGACACCACCAGCACGCCCGCAACCGCGCCGATCGCCAGCGACGCCGCCGGAGTCACCACGTCGCACGGCGCCGTGATCGCCACCAGCCCCGCCAGCGTGCCGTTCAGCGCCATCGTCAGGTCCGGCTTGCCCATCCAGATCCATGCCGTCACCAGCGCCGCGCACGTCCCCGCGCACGCCCCGAGATTCGTCGTCATCGCCACGCGTCCGATGTCCCCGATGCCCGCCGCGTAGCTCCCCGGATTGAACCCGAACCACCCGATCCACAGCAGAAACACGCCCAGCGTCCCCACCACCAGGTTATGACCCGGAATCACGTTCGCCTTCCCATCCGGCCGGTATTTCCCCAGCCGCGGCCCCAGCATCAGCGCCCCCGCCAGCCCGATCCAGCCGCCCACCGAGTGCACCACCGTCGACCCCGCGAAGTCGTGGAACCCCAGCTCCCCCAGCCAGCCCGCCGAACCCGCCCCCGCCAGGCTCCCCCAGCACCAGTGTCCCGACACCGGATACACCAGCATCGACACCAGCGCCGAATAGATCAGATAGCTCTTGAACTGGATCCGTTCCGCCACCGCGCCCGACACGATCGTCGCCGCCGTCGCCGCGAACATCGTCTGGAACACCATGAACGTCCAGTTCCAGCACCCGCCGCCCTCCTGGAACACGTCCATCAGCCACCCCGACCACCCCACCAGCCCGCCCGCCTTCGACACCCCGAACATCAACGCCGACCCCACCAGCCAGAACGCGATCGCCCCCACCGCGAAGTCCATCAGGTTCTTCATCATGATGTTCGCCGCGTTCTTCGCCCGCGCAAAGCCCGACTCCACCATCGCGAAGCCCGCCTGCATCGTAAACACCAGAATCGCCGCCACCAGCGTCCACACCACGTCCAGGTTCGCCTGGACTTCCGCCGCCGTCATTGCCGTATCCATCGCCAGCTCCTTTCGCCGTTGCCCAAATTCTCGACCACGCCGCCCGGACTACCCGATCGCGGCCTCTCCGCGCTCACCCGTCCGGATCCGCACGCATTCCTCCATCGGCAGCACGAAGATCTTCCCGTCGCCGATCTCCCCCGTCCGCGCCCCCGCCACGATCCCCTCGATCGTCCGCTCCACGAACCCGTCGTTCACCGCGATCGCCAGCCGCACTTTCTTGTGCAGCGACACCTCCTCGATCGCCCCCCGGTACATCTGCACATACCCTTTCTGCTGGCCGCACCCCAGCGCGTTCGACACCGACATCTTGAACACCTCCCGCGCGAACAGCTCCTGCTTCACCGCGTTCAGGCGTTCCGGCTGGATATACGCTATGATCAGTTTCATCTCTGGGTCCTTTCGTTTTTCCCGTCCCCGCGAATTTCTCACACCCCTTCCCTCCCCCTCAAGCCCGCTCTCCCGTTCCGACATTTTTGTCGTTTTTTGCCGCCGGACGAACATTTCCGCCGCCAAAACGCATGCTCAGCCTTGTCGTTTTTTTCGATTATTTCGATAGAATCGACATAATCGAGTGAAATTGCGCCGATTTTTTGCCAAGCGGGTGCTCTGCTCACCTTTTCATTTTTCTCTTTTCACTTTTCACTTTTCTCTTGACTCCCTCCCGCCTCGCCCTCATGATTTTCACCGCGTTGGCGCCAATGTAGCTCAGCTGGTAGAGCACCGCATTCGTAATGCGACGGTCGACGGTTCGAATCCGCCCATTGGCTCCACCTTTTCCCGCGCAAATTTCGACACCCTCGTCTTTGCGCGGGACTTTTTTACCCGTGCCCATTCGGAGAAACCAAGAATGAAACGCCTGATTCTCATGATTGCGCTGGTGGCGATGGCCGCCGGATGTTCCACGGTTCCGATCACGGGGCGGCGGCAGCTGTCACTGGTCTCCGACTCGGAAATCCTGTCCTCGAGCCTCACCGAGTACAGGGGGTACATGGAGAAGGCCGAGGTGTCGGGGGACCGGACGCAGTCGGCGCAGGTGGAACGCGTCGGGCGACGGATCGCGGACGCGACGGAGCGTTATCTGCGCGAAAACGGCCTCGCAAAGGAGGTGTCGTCGTTCGCGTGGGAGTTCAATCTCGTGAAGGACAAGGAGGTCAACGCCTTCTGCATGCCCGGCGGCAAGATCGTGGTCTACACGGGGCTGATGGAGCTGGTGTCGTCGGACGACGAGCTCGCGGTGGTCCTCGGGCACGAGGTCGCGCACGCCGTCGCCAAGCATGCCAACGAACGGATGAGCCAGCAGCTGCTGGCGAACGCCGGCGCGGCGGCGGTCGGCTATGCGACGCAGGAGCGCAGCGCCGCGGTGCAGGCGGCGGCGGCCGGCGTCTACGGCCTCGGGGCCCAGGTGGGGGCGCTGCTTCCCTTCTCGCGCAAGCATGAGTCGGAGGCCGACTACATGGGGCTCGCCCTGATGACGATGGCGGGCTACGATCCCTCCACGGCCTCGCAGTTCTGGCGCAAGATGGCCGCGAAGGGCGGCTCCAAGCCCCCGGAGCTGCTCTCGACGCATCCGTCCGACTCCACCCGGATCGCGGCCCTCGAAAAGGCGCTGCCTGAAATCCGCGCAAAATACGGGCACAACCGCTGATTTTTCCCTGGCCTGATGCCCACCTCCCCCACCCTCACGCTGCAAGTCCTCTCCGACGCCTTTTCCGTCTGCAAGGTGGCCGCCTACGACGGCATCGATCTCGCGGCCCCCTTCGTCTTTGCGGCGACGACGGACACCGAAAAATCGCTCGTCTGCCCCACCACGCGCGTCCCCGCCGCGCCCCTCGCCCGCGAAGACGGCTGGCGCGCATTCCGCATCGCCGGAACGCTCGACTTCTCGCTCATCGGCATCCTCGCGCGCATCTCCTCCGTCCTTGCCGCCGAACGCATCGGACTCTTCGCCGTCTCGACCTTCGACACCGACTACATCCTCGTCAAGGCCCCCGACCTCGACCGCGCCCTCGCCGCCCTCCGCGCCGCCGGATACGCCATCGCCAGAACGCCATAACCCCGGCCCCACACGCCGCGGCGGTCAAATGCCTTGCCTGCGCCCCCCTGAGGGACGAGTGCGGCACCCTCCCTGCTCGCCCCGTTTTCACGAACCGCCCGCGTCTCTCCCCCACTATCCTCCGAAGGATGCCGCCCTCCTCTTCCGCCGACAAATCATTCTCCAATTTTTGAACACCTCACAAATTCCCTAGGAATTTTCACGTGTTTGATTTTTCTAACGATTGTTAAAAAGTGAGACTCATTTTTCGTTTTTGAAACATTCTTAACGGATTTTTGGAGCAATTTCACATTCTCTTACAAAACTTCAAAATCATATACAGTCCCACTATTGTTCAAAAGTGGGACTGAAATTCAATTTTTTTATGCGGATTCTCGAATAAAAATGGAAGATTCTTGAAATTTTGATATCGGAAAAATGAAAAGCAGAGGGGTCATCGCCCTCTCTTCTTCCTCTCCGGGGGGCAACATCTGCGTTGCAAAACTTTGGATACGGGAGCACGGCAAGGGGAGCCGGGTGACGCCGCCACCTTGCTTTGCTTGGTGACCGTTGTGACGACCAGCCTGCTCTGCGTGTGAGAAGCGATCAATGTCGGGAGCGGACATTGCAAGGGAATCGTCCGAAGGGCTCGCCCACCCGTCACACGGAGCACCTCCGGCCTTCGAGCCACAAACCCGCCCAACCGCCAAGTTTGCGGCACCCTTTTTTTCCCCTTCCCCCGGCCCCCCCGACTGCGCTAGAATTGGCGTTGCATGATCACTCGCGAAAGTCCCATCCTACCGCCCCCGGCCAATCTGCTGGCCGGCATGGGGCGTGCCGTCATCGCGGCCTGCCAGTCCACGGGCCGCGCGCTCCTCATGCTCTGGGGCGCGACGTTGGCGATTCCGCATGCGTTTTCCAAGCGCAACCGCTCGGACACGCTGGCGCAGCTCTACGCGGTGGGCATCCAGTCGCTGGCGGTGGTGTCCATCGTCTCGCTCTTCACGGGCATGATCCTGGCGCTGCAGGTGGGGCTGGAGCTCCGCGCCTACGGCCAGGAAACCAACATCGGCACGCTCGTCTGCATCACGATGCTGCGCGAGATGGGACCGTTCATGACGGGACTGGTGGTGGCGGCGTCCGTGGGGTCGGCCATTGCCGCGCAGATGGCGACGATGACGGTCTCCGAGGAGGTGGCGGCCCTCGACGTGATGGGGATCGACCCGCTCCGCTACCTCATGATGCCGCGCCTGTTCGCCCTGGCGATCATGATGCCGCTGCTCACCGTCTACGCCAACGCGCTGGGCATCCTCGGCGGCTCCATCGTCGGCTCGACGCAGCTCGACATCTCCTCCGTGGCCTACTTCGACAACGCCTTCCGCTACGCCGACCTCAAGGACCTCTACGTCGGCCTCTTCAAGTCCTTCGTCTTCGGCCTCATCATCGCGACGGTGGCCTGCTACCAGGGCTTCACCGCCAAGAACGGCGCCGTCGGCGTCGGCCGCGCCACCCGCCAGACCGTCATCACCTCGTTCCTCCTCATCCTCATCATCGGCTACTTCATCACCCGCTTCTTCTACGAATGACCTCGCCCGCCGACACCCCCGCCCCGCCCCCTCCGGCCCCGTCGCCCATCCCGGCCCACGACGTCCCGCCGGACGCGCCCACGATGATCGAATTCGACCACGTCACCAAGCATTTCGGCCCGAAATGCGTCCTCGACGACGTCTCCTTCCAGATCCGCAAGGGCGAGACCTTCATCATCGTCGGCCGCTCCGGCGCCGGCAAGTCCGTCACCCTCCAGCACATGATCCGGCTGCTGGCCCCCGACTCCGGGCGGGTCCTCATCGAAGGCCGCGACATCCACGCCGCCGCCCCCGCCCAGCTCACGGAGATCCTCCGCACGTTCGGCGTCCTCTTCCAGTCCGCGGCCCTCCTGCAATGGCTGACGGTCCTGGACAACGTCGCCCTGCCCCTCCGCCAGACGACCAACCTTTCCGAGGACGAGATCCTCCGCCTCTCCCGCGAGAAGCTGGCCCTCGTCTCGCTGCCCGACGCCGCCGCCAAGTATCCCGCCAACATCTCCGGCGGCATGAAGAAGCGCGCCGGCCTCGCCCGCGCCATCGTCACCGACCCCGCCATCGTCCTCTACGACGAGCCCACCGCCGGCCTCGACCCCGTCATCTCCCGCCAGATCGACCTCCTCATCGACCGCCTCCGCCGCACCCTCCGCATCACCTCCGTCGTCGTCACCCACGACCTCTACTCCGCCCTCCGCATCGGCACCCGCATCGCCATGCTCCACGAAGGCAAGATCATCTGCTGCGCCACGCCCGAGGAGTTCATCGCCTCGCCGCTGCCCCTCGTCCAGGACTTCCTGATCGCCCAGGGCATCCACACCCTCGACGACGTCGCCCGCGCCTTCGCCCACATCCACGAAGACCCCGTCCCATGAC
>JAEEGL010823868.1_pt1 | contig 12144 bp, 12 predicted proteins | sample 9134231 | NCBI WGS metagenome assembly JAEEGL01 (sample SAMN16246548, study PRJNA631951) | gut metagenome | biome: gut microbiome; feature: rumen; material: fiber-attached | host: Bos | place: Iran: Karaj | collected 2018-10
GAACACCGTGTTCGCCGCCGCCGCAGCCGCCCACACGATCGCGCCGACGGCGCACCAGACCAGACACCCCCGCACGCCGCCGCGCGCCGCCGGAGCGCTCCGGTCCCGGCCGCCTTTCCCGCCGGTCTTTGCCATACCGCACTTCCTCCTCTTCCGCCGGGGCGGCGGGCCGTCCGGGTCTCCGCCCCTCCGCTCCGGCCGTCTCCCGGCCGGTCCCTTTCAAAAGGGCAAGCCGCCGCAACGGTCAGACGCTGCGGCGGCTTTGAAACACGAAACCTTAGCTGCAGGAAGCAACAACGCCGTTGCCGACGGTTCTGCCGCCTTCGCGGATGGCGAAGCGCAGGCCTTCCTCGATGGCGATCGGGTAGATCAGATCGACGTCGATGGTGACGTGGTCGCCAGGCATGCACATCTCAACGCCCTCGGGCAGATGGATGACGCCGGTGACGTCCGTCGTACGGAAGTAGAACTGCGGACGGTAGTTGGAAACGAACGCGGTGTGACGGCCGCCCTCTTCCTTGGTCAGGATGTAGACCTGGCCGGAGAAGTGGGTCAGAGGCTTGATGGAGCCCGGCTTCGCCAGGACCTGTCCGCGCTCGATCTCCTTGCGCTGGACGCCGCGCAGCAGCGTGCCGATGTTGTCGCCGCCCTGAGCGAAGTCGAGCAGCTTGCGGAACATCTCGATGCCGGTGACGACACAGGTTCTGGACTCTTCGCGCAGGCCGACGATCTCGACCGAGTCGTTGAGCTTCAGAACGCCGCGCTCGACACGGCCCGTGGCGACGGTGCCGCGGCCGGTGATGGTCATAACGTCCTCGACGGGCATCAGGAAGGGCATGTCGTCCTTGCGGGCCGGAGTCGGGATGTAGGTGTCGACCGCGTTCATCAGTTCGATGATGGAGGCGTAGTCCGGATCGTTGGGGTCGGTGGACTCAGAGGTCAGGGCCTTCAGAGCGGAACCGTGGATGATGGGGGTGTCGTCGCCCGGGAAGTCATACTTGTTCAGGGCTTCGCGGATCTCCATCTCGACGAGCTCGAGCAGCTCGGGGTCGTCGACCTGGTCGCACTTGTTCATGTAGACGACGATGGCGGGAACGCCGACCTGACGGGCGAGCAGGATGTGCTCGTAAGTCTGGGCCATAACGCCGTCGGAGGCAGCGACGACGAGGATCGCGCCGTCCATCTGAGCCGCGCCGGTGATCATGTTCTTGATATAGTCGGCGTGTCCGGGGCAGTCGACGTGGGCATAGTGCCGGGCGTCGGTCTGATACTCGACGTGAGCGGTGTTGATCGTGATGCCGCGGGCCTTCTCTTCAGGGGCCTTGTCGATCGCGTCGTAAGCCGTGAAGCTGGCCTTGGCCGGATCCTCGAGGGCGAGGACCTTGGTGATAGCCGCGGTAAGGGTGGTCTTGCCGTGGTCAACATGGCCGATGGTGCCAATATTGACATGGGGCTTCGTTCTTTCAAATTTAGCCTTTGCCATTTTGGATTCTTCCTCCTGTGTTTGATCTCAATCAAGTTAATTTTACAACATCGAAAGGATTTTTGCAAGCCCTTTTTTTGTTGTCATCCGATTATTTTTTTCGCCCCGCGGACCGGGGCGGGCGCCGGTGCGGCCTTTACCGCCCGTCGCGCCGGTTCACAGCCAGTTTTTCCTGGATCTGCTTGGGAACCTCGGTGTAATGGCTGGGCTCCATGGCGTAAACGCCGCGGCCCTGGGTGCGCGAACGCAGCGCGGTCGCATACCCGAACATCTCGGACAGCGGCACGAACGCGTCGATCTGCTCCGCGCCGGTGCGGGACATGATGTTCTGGATCTGGGCCCGACGGGACTGAAGGTCCCCGATGACGTCGCCCATATAGTCCTCCGGCACGGTGACCGAGACCTTCATGATGGGCTCCAGCAGGATGGGATCCGCCTTGGCGGAGGCCTCCTTGAACGCCATGGAACCGCAGATCTTGAACGCCATCTCCGACGAGTCCACCTCGTGGAACGAGCCGTCGAACAGCGTGACCTTCACGTCCACCACGTTGTAGCCGGCCAGACAGCCGGACAGCATGGCGCCCTTGACGCCCTCCTCCACCGCGGGGATGTACTCCTTGGGGATAGCGCCGCCGGTGACGGCGTCGACGAACTCAAAGCCCTTGCCGGACTCGTTGGGTTCCACCGTCAGCTTGACGTGGGCGAACTGTCCCTTGCCGCCGGTCTGACGCACGTAGCGCGTATCCACCGTGGCAGCCTTGGTGATGGTCTCCTTATAGGCGACCTGGGGCTTGCCGATGTTGGCCTCCACGCGGAACTCGCGCAGCAGCCGGTCGACGATGATCTCCAGATGCAGCTCGCCCATGCCGGCGATGATGGTCTGCCCGGTCTCCTGGTCGGTATAGGCCTTGAAGGTCGGGTCCTCCTCCGCCAGCTTCGCCAGCGCGATGCCCATCTTCTCGGCGCCCGCCTTGGTCTTGGGCTCGATGGCGACGCGGATGACCGGCTCCGGGAACTCCATGCTTTCCAGGACCACCTTGTGCTGCTCGTCGCAGAGGGTGTCTCCCGTGGTGGTGTTCTTCAGGCCGACGATGGCGCAGATGTCGCCCGCATAGACGCAGTCCACGTCTTCGCGGTGATTCGCGTGCATGTGCAGAAGCCGCCCCAGCCGCTCGCGCTGGCGCTTGACGGAGTTGTAGACCGCCTTGCCGGACTCGGCCTTGCCGGAATAGATCCGCGCGAAGGTGAGCTTGCCGACGAAGGGGTCCGTGGCGATCTTGAAGGCCAGCGCCGCGAAGGCGCCGTCCTCGTCGGGATGCCGCTCCACTTCCTCGCCGGTGTCGGGGTCGACGCCCTTGATGGACTCGACGTCCAGCGGCGAGGGCAGATAGTCCACCACCGCGTCCAGCAGCTTCTGAACGCCCTTGTTCCGGTAACTGGTCCCGCAGAGGACGGGGATCAGCTTGACCGCCAGCGTGCCCGTGCGGATGGCCCGCTTGAGCATCTCCTCGGTCACGGCGTCGGCGTCCTCCAGATAAGTCTCCATCAGCTCGTCGTCGAATTCCGACGCGGCCTCCAGAAGCTTTCCGCGGTACTCCGCCGCCAGCTCGGTCATGTCCTCGGGGATGTCGCGGCACTGGATGTCCGTGCCCTTGTCATCCATATAATAGAACGCCTTCATTTGGACAAGGTCAACCAGACCGACGTAGGTGTCCTCGCATCCGATGGGCAGCTGGATGGCGACCGGGTTGCACTTGAGCCGGTCGCGCATCATCGTCATGACGCGGAAGAAATCCGCACCGGTGATGTCCATCTTGTTGACGTAAGCCATGCGGGGAACGTTGTACTTGTCTGCCTGTCTCCACACGGTCTCCGACTGCGGCTCGACGCCGCCCTTGGCGCAGAAGACCGTGACGGCCCCGTCGAGAACTCTCAGCGAACGCTCCACCTCGACGGTAAAGTCGACGTGTCCCGGCGTGTCGATGATGTTGATCCGGTGATCCTTCCACATGGCGGTAGTAGCAGCAGAGGTGATGGTGATGCCCCGCTCCTGCTCCTGCTCCATCCAGTCCATGGTCGCGGTGCCGTCGTGCGTCTCACCGATCTTATAGTTGATCCCCGTGTAATAGAGGATCCGCTCGGTGGTCGTGGTCTTGCCCGCGTCGATGTGCGCCATGATCCCGATATTTCTTGTTCTTTCCAGGGGAAACTGTCTTGGCATATGCTTATACTATCTCCAAAAATGTGTTCGCTTGGGGTATTATGCGCATTCTACCAGCGATAATGCGCGAAAGCCTTGTTGGCCTCAGCCATCTTGTGCTGATCCTCGCGGCGTTTCACGGCGTTGCCGGTGTTGTTGGAAGCGTCGATGATCTCGCCGGCCAGCTTTTCCGCCATGGTCCGCTCGCTGCGGTTCCGCGAAAAATTGATGAGCCAGCGCAGGCCCAGGGTCTGACGACGGTCCGGTCTGACTTCGATCGGGACCTGATACGTGGCGCCGCCGACACGGCGGGCCTTGACCTCGAGCACGGGCATGACGTTTTCCAGCGCGGCGGTAAAGACTTCCAGAGCGGGTTTTCCGGTCTTTTCCGCGACGGTGTCAAAGGCGCTGTAGACGATCTTCTGGGCGACGCCCTTTTTCCCGTCGTACATCACGCCGTTGACCAGCTTGGTCACGATCACGGAGTTGTAGATCGGATCCGCCAGCACCTCGCGCTTCGGTATTCCACCTCTTCTCGGCACAATACTTCCCTCCTTCATCAAAAATAATGACCTCATCGGTACTCGGAAAGCGTTCCGCTTCCCGCCTTATGCCCCGCAAAGGCGGATACGACCGGGATTCCGGTATATCAAAACCTTCTGCAAAGCAAAAGTGAGAAAATGCGATCTTGCTGCTTCGTCCGGTCCGTTTAGCGGGACTTGGACGCGCCGGCCTTCGGACGCTTCGCGCCGTACTTGGAACGGGCCTGCATCCGGTTCGCGGTCCCCTGCGTATCCAGGACGCCGCGGATGATGTGGTAACGGACGCCAGGCAGGTCTCTGACACGGCCGCCGCGGATCATCACGACGGAGTGCTCCTGCAGGTTGTGACCGATACCGGGGATATAAGCGGTGGCTTCGAAGCCGTTGGTGAGACGGACTCTCGCGACCTTGCGGATAGCGGAGTTCGGCTTCTTCGGGGTCCGGGTCGTGACGACCGTGCAGACGCCGCGCTTCTGCGGGGACGATCTGTGGACGGGCCGCTGCTTCAGGCTGTTCATGGCGAACTGCAGAGCCGGGACCTTGGACTTTTTCGAGGACTGCTCTCTCCCTTTGCGGACTAACTGATTGAATGTTGGCATATGGCACCTCCTTTCCATCCATAAAACACCAGTATTGTGTATTATAGCACACGGAGACAGGCAAGTCAAGTCTTTTTTTGCCCCGCGAGGAATTCTTTTCTTCCGTCCGGCGCGGTCTTTTTCCGTATCCTATCTCATACCGGAAAACCGCGCCGCGCTCTCCCCGTGCGGCGAAAAACGCCCGCTCCCGCCGAAGCGGGAGCGGGCGCGCCGGTGTATTCCGTGTTGACGGTTTGTCTATGACGTGCTATCTTATATTGGAAGCTGAGTTAGCGGAAGGTGTATGCTCGGTATTGGGCCGTTGCACACTTTCCGTGCCGACCTCAGCTTCTTTTTTCGTTTGACGGCTTTCCCCGAAAAAAGCGGCTTACAGCAGCGCAGCGGCGGCGGGGTCCAGATAGACCTCCACGTCCGGGTGCAGCTGGAGCACCGAGGCCGGGACCTCTTCGGTCACCGGTCCGCAGAGCATCTTCTTCACGATCTCGGCCTTGACGGAGCCCAGCGCGATGAACAGGATGCTGCGGGCGTTCATGACGGTCTTGATACCCATGGTCACGGCGGAGGTGGGCACGTCGGCCGCCGACGCGAAAAAGCGGGAGTTGGCCTGGATCGTGGACTCGGTCAGGTGCATCGTGTGCGTGATGGAGCCGAAGGGCGTTCCCGGCTCGTTGAAGCCGATGTGTCCGTTGTTGCCGATGCCCAGCAGCTGCAGATCGATGCCGCCCGCCGCCTCGATGCGGCGGTCGTACTCGGCGGCCTTTTCGTCGGTCATGTCCAGCCCGCAGGGGACGTTGGTGTTCTCCTTGGGGATGTCGATGAGGTCGAACAGGTTCTTGTCCATGAAATAGCGATAGCTCTGGTCGTTGGTGCCGTCGAGGCCGATGTACTCGTCCAGATTGAAGGTGGTGGCGCGGGCAAAGGACAGCTCGCCCGCCTTGCACAGACGCGCCAGCTCGGCGTACAGACCCAGCGGCGTGGAACCCGTGGCATAGCCCAGAACGGCGTCCGGCTTGCGGCCGAGCAGTTCAACGTACCGCTGCGCAGCGGCGCGGGCGATGGCTTCCGGCGTATCGATGATGATCTTCATTGGTTTCGTCTCCTCTGTCAGTGGTTATTTTCTCCGGCATTGCCGGGGTGGATCGGTCTTGCGCGGTCAGAGCCCGAGATGCGGCTCGATGCCGACGCTCCGCAGGGTCTGGAACAGCGCCTCGGCGGCCACGTGGAAGGTCTTGGCCCCGTGGTCCTGCATGGCGAAGATCGTCTGTTTCTTCCCGCCCTCGAGCTCCAGCCCGTCGAAGCCGTCGAACTTCTTCAGGTGCGGCTCCAGCGACAGGAACCCCTCGAAGCCGGCCGCGTCCAGCTTTTGGAAGATCTCGGCCAGCCTGCCGTCGCCGTAGCCGCAGGGCTGGACCTGTCCGTCGGCCATGCGGCAGTCCTTGACGTGCAGGTACTTCACGTATTTCTTCAGGATGTCGAAGGCGTCGGGGTACGGCCGGACGCCGGACTGGATGAAGTTGGCCGGGTCGAAGATCAGACCGATGCCCAGCGTCTCCGCCAGATCCCGGCAGCAATAGGGCATCTGCCCGTAGATCCCGCCCTCGTTCTCGTGCAGCAGCCGGACGCCGACCTTGTCCGCCTCGCGGACGTACCGCTCCCACTGGCGCAGGACCGTGTCCCGGTGGCGCGAGATCGGCTCGCCGTCCTCGCCGGGATAGAAGCTGAACATCCGGACGTACGGCGCGCCGAAGATCTGCGCCATGCGCAGGTTGTTCATGAAAAACGCGAAGTGCTCGTCCAGATCGGAGTCGATCTTCGTCTTGCCGACGCCCGACCCGATGGCGCTGACGCGATAGCCGCGGTCGGCCAGAAGCCGGGCGAAGGCTTCGCCCTCCGCTTCGGTGAGCTTGCCGACGTTCTTGTCGCCGCAGCCGCGCAGCTCGATATAGCGGATCCCCAGCGGGTCCAGCACGTCCAACTGGTCCGGGATGTACTTGGCGGCTTCGTCCGCGAAGCCCGAGATCACAAATCTGCTCACAGCGCTCGCCTCCCCCAAAATCTCGCTACTATGATAGCACACGGCACCTGCAGTGTCAAGTGACAAACCGCCCCCGGCGGGCATAGGATGACACGGAAAGAGGACCGCTCTTTCCGCAAAACGACCGACAAGGGAGACCGAACATGGAAACCGTCGAAACCGGCGGCGGCGCCGCCGCCGGCATGGCACTTGCGATGCTTTACGTCCCCGTTCAGAGCTGGGAGACGCCCTACGACCCGGAGACCGCTCTGGCGCGGGGCACCGTCTTTCCCGCGCTCGACAAGCCGTTCCTCGCGGCGGGAGGAGACCGATGACCGAACGCGAAAGGATGCTCCGGACCGTTCAGAGCCACGCCTTTTCCGCGGCCGACGTCGAGCTCTTTCTCGACACCCATCCGGACTGCGCCGCGGCGCTGGCCCGCCGCCGGGCCCTGCGCGGCGCGCTGTCCTCGGCCGCGGCCGCCTACGCTGAAAAATACGGCCCGCTGACCGCCGCCGCCGCGGACGGCGACCGTCCCTGGCGCTGGGTCGAGGGCCCCTGGCCCTGGGAGGACGCGGACTGATATGTGGACCTATGAAAAAATGCTGGCCTATCCGGTGAAGATCGCCCGCCCGGACCCCGCCGCCGCGCGGATCATCCTGACCCAGCTGGGCGGCCCCGACGGCGAGCTCGGCGCGGCGACCCGCTATCTGAACCAGCGCTATACCATGCCCTACGACAAGGTCAAGGCCGTCCTGACGGACGTTGGCACCGAAGAGTTGGGCCACGCGGAGATGGTGTCCGCCATCGTCCGCCAGCTGACCCGGAACCTCTCCGTGGACGAGATCCGCCGCGGCGGGTTCGAGGCGTATTTCGTCGACCACGGCGTCGGCGTCTACCCCGCCTCGGCCAGCGGCGTGCCCTTCACCGCGGCCTATCTCCAATCCAAGGGCGACGCCATCACCGACCTCAGCGAGGATCTGGCCGCCGAGCAAAAGGCCCGGACCACCTACGACAACATCCTCTGGCTGGTGGACGACCCGGACGTGCGGGACGCCATCCGCTTCCTGCGCGAACGCGAGATCGTCCACTTCCAGCGCTTCGGCGAGGCGCTGCGCACCGTCACCGACGAGCTGAACGCCAAAAACTTCTACGCCTTCAACCCCGAGTTCACCGGGAAAAAGTGAATCCGCGCGGCGTTTTGCCGCGCGGCAGGCCGCGTCCGGCGGACGGTCTCCCGTCCGCCGGACGCGTTTTTGCAAAGTTGTTTTGCTTTCTTTTCCGGCCCTCCGTCGTAATGCCGATCCGCTTTACAGCGTGACCGCCCTGCGCCCGTCCGCCGGGGCCTCGCCGATGCGCCAGACGAAAACGGCGGAGTCGCTGAGGTCCACGTCCTCTGGCACCATGTCCGCCACCGCCCGGCTGGCCTTCATCATGGGCTCGTTGAGGCAGAGATCCGTGTCGGAAAAGACGCGCAGCTCGTTCCAGCTGTAGTCCACTGAGACCAGCTCGCCCAGCGTCACGCCCGCGGCCTCGGCCAGGACCGCGGCCTTGCGGGCCGCGTTCCGCGCGGCGTCGCGCAGCAGCTCGTCGGCGACGCGGTCCCGGTCGGCGACGGTGAACGCCACGTTCAGGTCCGGCTCGGACAGACAGCCGCAGATCGCGTCGATCAGCCGGGCCAGCCGCTCCATGTCCAGCGGGAACGACAGCTTTACGGCGTGGGCGCAGTCGTACCCCACGAAGTGATTGCGCCAGACCCCGTCCGCGTCCTGACGGTTCTCGTTTTCCACCTCCACGCGGAAGAGCGTGGTCTTCAGGTCGCCCGGCGCAAAGCCCGCCTCCGCCGCGGCGGCGGCGAGGGCCTCGGCCTTTCGCCCCGTGCCCGCCACGGCCTTTTCGTACTTTTTGTCCAGCGTCGACAGCCGGATCGTCAGCTCGACGACGTCCGGGCTCACGCTGATCTTCCCCGTCCCGCTCACGCGGATGGTCTTTTCCATATCCGTTCTCCTTCGCTTCAGCTCTGGGCCGTTATTCCGCGGGGCCGCGCTTTGCCGCCCCGTCCGCTGTCAGGATACCACGTCTCCCCCGCCGGCAGGTCGCCTGCCGCGCGACATTTTTTCTCTCCCGCCGCCGCGGTCCGCAGGCGGCGGAGCGCGCAGGCGGCCAGGTTCTGTTTTTTTGTCTTATCGCACAAATCCGCCACCGCCCAATTGTGCAAAACGGAGAATTATCCGTTCTGTTCCACTTTCGGCCTTGACGCCGCGTCCCGCCTGTGCTATCCTTGTTAATAGGAAAATAGACGATCTGCTCTGCGCGCCGCGGCGAAACCCGCGCTCGTTTGCCCGGTCCTTGTCCGCCGCTTCCGGAAAAGGCTCCCGGAGAGAGAGAAGGAGGAGATCCCATGAAAAAGAAACTTCTCATCGTCCTGATCGCCCTCGTGCTGGCGCTGGGCGCGGCCGGGGCGGTTTGGGCCGTCGTCCGCACCGCCGATCTGGCCCCGGCGGCCGAGCCCGCCTTCAGCGGGACGGAAGGCCCCGGCTTCTCCCTCGCCGGATCCGATCCCGCCGCCGCGGAAGCGGTCCCGTCCCCGGCACCCTCCGGCGCCGCCGCGGCTCCCACCCCTGATCCGACCGCGCCGGAAACGTACTTCGATCTGTCCCGGTACGACGTCCCCGAAGACGCCTGGACCCAGGTCAAATTCGAGGACGACGACATGGGCCACTCTGTCGCCGTGCTGTTCCTGTGCTACGACGATTCGCCCGAGGCGCGGCTGGCCCGGGACATGAAGGCCGTGGAAAAAGAGGCCGCCTGTTACGCCGAAAAGTCGCAGGAATTCCGCGCCTGGACCGAAGAGCTGGCCGCGCTGGACGCGCTGGAGACTCTGTCGGACGAACAGCTCGCCCGCAAGCGGGAGCTGGAGGACAAGATCGCCTGGAACATCGAGCTGTCCGATCCCGACGGGATCTTCGTCCGCACCGCGGCGCAGCTGGTCGACAAGTATATCCGGGGCATCGAGGACAATCTTTACGACTATGAGTTCTATCTCAAGCCGACCCCGGAGAGCGACCCCACCGGATACGCGAATTACGTCGACCTGGCCGCGCTGCACGGCCGCCTTGCCGCCCTGCGGGACGGCGGCGCGGACGCGGAGACGATCCTTTTGGAATACTACCGCGGCATGGACACCCTGGGCGGCGGCAGGGTCCACGGGATCGTGTCCCGTCAGCTCGACTGGGTCCTGATCGACCGGATCCACGGCTGAGCGCACCCGCACCCGCTCCCCTTTCGGAAAGCCCTTCCGGCCGCTTCGGCGCGCGCTCGCGCCGGAGCGGCTTTTCTCTTGGCGGCGCTTTTCGCCCGCTCCGCCGTCACAGGGTCCGACGCAGGGCCAGATCGTACTGCCGCAGGAACCGCTCCGGCCGGGTGCCCAGCCGCCGGCACGCCAGCAGGATCTCCGCCGCGGCGCGGCTGTCGCTGGCCGCGTTGTGGTGGAACAGGTCGATCCCCAGCGCGCCGCATACCGTGTCCAGCCGGTGGTTCTCCATCCCCGGCCAACAGGCGCGGCTCATCCGGCAGGTGCAGACGTACTCCGCCGTGCGCCGCCAGACGACGCCGTAGTCCGAAAGGCACCGGGCCAGCACGGACAGGTCGAAGGGGGCGTTGTGCGCCGCCAGCACGGCCCCGTCGAAGAGGGGCTCCAGCCGCGGCCACAGCTCGGGGAAGCGCGGCGCGCCGCGCACCGTCTGCGGGGTGATCCCGGTCAGCCGGACGTTGAACCGGTCGAAGGCGCACTCCGGGTCCACCAGCGTGCCCCACTCGGCCGTCACCGCGCCGCCCTCCACCACGGTCACGCCGATGGCGCTCATGCGGTCGTTCGCCTGGTTCGGCGTCTCCACGTCGAACACCACGATGCGCCGGTCCATCCGGATCCCTCCTTTCCGCTCTGCTTTCGAAAGCATTATACCACAAACCGCGGGGATGCGCAACGCGCCCCGCCCTGCGCGCCGCGGCGGGGCCGGGCGCGGGCGGAAACGCGGCGGGAGCCGTTGACAAACCGCCCGAAAAATGGTACTATGATAGCGGTGTTCCCGCGATTTCCCCACTTTGATCATTATTTGGAGGAAGCCTGTCATGAACGCAAATATTCCCGAAGTCAAGCTCGGCCTCGTGGCCGTCTCCCGCGACTGTTTCCCCATCGGTCTTTCGATCCGCCGGCGCGAGGCCGTGGCCGCCGCGGCGGGCGGATCGCTTTACGAGTGCCCCGTCACGGTGGAAAACGAAGCCGACGCGCTGGCCGCCGCGGCCGATCTGAAGGCCGCCGGCTGCAACGCCGCCTGCGTGCTGCTGGGCAATTTCGGCCCCGAAACGCCGGAGACGCTGATCGCCCGGGAATTCGGCGGCCCCTGTATGTACGCCGCCTCGGCCGAGGGGGACGGAGACCTGATCAACGGCCGGGGAGACGCGTTCTGCGGACTTTTGAACTGTTCCTACAACCTCGGCATGCGCCGTCTCCGGGCCCACATCCCCGCCAGCCCGGTGGGCACCGCCGAAGAGATCGCCGCCGAGATCGAAAAGTTTGTCCCCGTGGCCCGGGCGCTGATCGGCGCGGCGAACCTGAAGATCATCACCTTCGGCCCCCGCCCCCAGGACTTTTTCGCCTGCAACGCCCCCATCAAGGGGCTTTACGAGCTGGGCGTCGAGATCGAGGAGAACTCTGAGCTGGACCTGCTGGTCAGCTATCGCGCCCACGCGGGCGACCCGCGCATCGACGGGGTCTGCGCGGACATGGCCGCCGAGCTGGGCGTCTCCGGCAACCGCTATCCCGACCTTCTGCCCCGCATGGCGCAGTTCGAGCTGACCCTGCTGGACTGGGCCGAACAGCACCGCGGCGCCCGGAAGTACGTCGCCTTTGCCGACAAGTGCTGGCCCGCCTTTCCCGAGACCTTCGGCTTTGAGCCGTGCTACGTCAACTCCCGTCTGGCGGCCCGGGGCATCCCCGTGGCGTGCGAGGTGGACGTCTACGGCGCGCTCAGCGAGTACATCGGCGCCTGTGTCACGGGCGACGCAGTCACGCTGCTGGACATCAACAACACCGTGCCCCGCGCGCTGTACGAGGCGTCTGTGGCCGGCAGGTTCCCCTATGCCCTGTCCGACACCTTCATGGGCTTCCACTGCGGCAACACGCCGTCGTGCAAGATGTGCGCGGACCGCGCCGTCAAGTACCAGCTCATCCAGCACCGCCTGCTGGAGCCTGCGGACAGCGAGCCAGACTTCACCCGCGGCACGCTGGAGGGCGACATCGCCCC
>JAEEGL011739709.1_pt1 | contig 12144 bp, 9 predicted proteins | sample 9134231 | NCBI WGS metagenome assembly JAEEGL01 (sample SAMN16246548, study PRJNA631951) | gut metagenome | biome: gut microbiome; feature: rumen; material: fiber-attached | host: Bos | place: Iran: Karaj | collected 2018-10
TATTTCCTGCATCCTCTTCTAATCGTTTTAATATAGCATTTAATCTTTCTTCAAATTCGCCTCTATATTTAGCACCAGCTACTAATAATCCTAAATCAAGTGAATATAATCTTTTGTTTTTTAAACTTGTTGGCACATCGCCTCTAATAATTCTTTGAGCTAATCCTTCAACAATTGCTGTTTTACCAACACCAGGCTCTCCTATTAAAACTGGATTATTTTTAGTTTTTCTTGATAGGATTCTTATAACATTTCTAATTTCTGAATCTCTTCCTATTACAGGATCCAATTTATTATTTCTAGCAAGTTCTGTAACATCTTTACCAAACTTTAATAATACATCTTCCTCTTCTTCAGGATTATCGCCTTCACCACGAGTGGCTGAGCTTTCCATAGAATCAACATTATTTCTAAATTTCTTTAAGGTCGCTAAAAAATCTTTTTTAGTTATTCCAAAAAGTTTCAACAATCTTGCTAAGTTAGGTGAACATTTTATAATAATGCCTAGCATAATATGTTCAACGGAAATTAATTCATCCTTCATGCTAGTTGCTTGTCTATCAGCTTCTGTTATTTGTTCTTCAACCTCTTGAGAGAACTTAATTGGAACTTTAGCAGGATTTTCTGGAAGAGTGTTTATAACTTGTTCAACATTTTTTCTTAAGTCTTCAACATCAACTCCCATGCTACTTAATATTTTATAATTAATATTATTCTCATTATTAACCAAGGCAAATAGCATATGATATTCTGTAATCTCAGAATTTCTATGTATTGTCGCATTACTATGTGCATCAGATATGACAGATTTAGTTTTTTCTGTTAATCTTGAAACGTCCATCCTTTTAATTCCTTTCAAAAAAATCTTTTTGATTAATTATTCTATTTCTGTACCGCCCCACTCTATAGCCACAAATCCTTTTCTTTCTGGAGTTTTTATATCTTGCTCCAAAACATCTATCGGCTCATCTAATCCTTTGAATACCATCCAAACTCTTATAACAGAATCTGGTTTAGGACTAATATCTAAAGGCATATTTTCATTTATTTCATCCTCTGTAGCAAATCTTATATAATTGTATTTATTTTGTTCTAATTTAGGTAACCAATATACAATAAACTCTTCTGCTTCTCTTTCTGTTAATCCCAATTTAGCTAGCTTTTCTTCTAAAAATCCACTTATATCTTTTCCTTCAACTACAAAGCCCTCATTTGTAATTTTAAACTTTTTGGCTACTTCACTTTCATAGTAAAGTGCATATAAATTTTTATTTGTATCTAAATCTAATAAATCTCCATTTGGCTTAGCTAATACATTCCAGCCATTAACATATTTAGGATATGAACATGTTATTTTATCACTATATCCTAATTTTACAGATACTATTGTCTCTTCCTCAGGATATAAATAAATAATTGGTTTCTTAGCTGTTACCCTAACATTGTACTTTCCATTATAATCATCACCATATTTTTTGCGAGATATAGCATAGTTTAATGAAGGTTGAGTATATAACTGCTGTTTTTCAACTTTTTCAACATTTTCATGTGTAGGAATTACTACTATAAATGAGGTTAAAATCCTTAATTCATTACTATTTTGCCATATATAAAGTTTTGCAATATTATCTTTATATTCAACTTCGGCTAGCCTTATTTCACTTACCCCAACTCCTAAGAGTGGAGTTGTGTACACTATATAATTCATTCCTTCATCACTATATTTTTTTTCAATATCCCATTTTTTGCAATATGCGGCATATTCTGAATAGTCCATCACTTCATTAATTGCAAATTTTTCTAATTCCTCATAAAATCTATCTTCAACTTCACCACTTAACTCATAAAAACTAATATCATACTCCCCTTCATAATCTCCATCAATAACATAATAATCATCACCGTCATATGTTGCTATATGATAAGTATCAAATTGTTTTATTTCAGTATCAGCTGAATAATCCATTTGTGAATAAATTCTATATAACTCATCATCACGAATATCTTCTTTGTTTTGTTTTTCAATAGTATTATTTATTTCATTAGTAGCTTCGTTTTGTACTTCATTAAATGTTTGACTATTTCCTATTTGTATTCTTTTTTCTGTGCTCTTTCTTCCAAATAGCATTCCTCCACAAAAAACTATTATTAACAAAATAATCAAACCAATTATTAAAATAATTCTTTTTTTACTTTCACTTTTTTCTTGGCCCATAAACAAACCTCCAACAAAATGCTATCATATGAAATTATTTTTTTCAATAAAAAAAATAGGGCAAAATTTTAAAATTCTGCCCATATTCCTTTTTTATCTGGATATTCTTCAAATACTAATCTTTTTTTTAGAGTAGGATGTTCAAAACTCAAGGAGTAAGCCCATAAAGCAAGTTGTTTTTTACCATATTTAGAATTTTGCTTTAAACCATATTTTTGGTCACCATATAGACTATGACCCCTCGATGCAAATTGAACTCTTATTTGATGGTGTCTGCCAGTTTTAAGCTTTATTTCCATTAGTGATAAATCTTGAGCTTGGTTATAAGCTTTTTCACTATATTCAAGAATAGCTTGTTTGGCATCTTTCTTATTAGGTCTTACAACATAGCTAGTATTGCTCTTTTGTAATTTAAATAAGTAATCCTCCAAAGTCGCTTTTGGCTCTTCCATTCTACCATTAATGACAGCCAAATATTTTTTTTCAAAACTATTAGTTCTTATTTGTTCACTAAGTCTTGATGCAGCCTTTGAAGTTCTCGCAAAAACCATAACGCCACCAGTTGGTCTATCTAGTCTGTGAACTAAGCCTAGATAAACATCGCCTGGTTTATTGTATTTTTCTTTTATATATTGCTTAATTATAGTTAGCATATCGATATCGCCAGTTTTGTCTCCTTGTGATGGAATATTAAACGGCTTTACCACTACTATAATATGATTATCTTCATATAAAACTTTTAAATCTCTCATTTTATGATTCCCATCTACCATAGATTCCACATGGTAAAATCAAATTTGAATTCTTCATTGGAAGTCCAATTTCTCCATTTTCTAGCTTACCTTTATATTTTTTAGAAATTGTTAAAGATAAAATATCTGTTAATACAGTGCTTGAAATTCCTGTAGTATATGAATTAATTAAAAAGAATAATGGTTTATCACTTAAAACATTTGAACATAATTCAACTAAATCATATATATTGTTTTCAAATTGCCATACTTCACCATTAGCGCCACGTCCATATGATGGTGGATCCATGATTATAGCATCATATTTGTTTCCTCTTCTAATCTCTCTTTGAACAAATTTATTAACATCATCTACGATATATCTTATAGGATTATCTTGTAGCCCTGAGGCAAAAGCGTTTTCTTTTGCCCATGTTGTCATTCCTTTGGAGCTATCTACATGAACCACTTTGGCTCCAGCATGTGAGCACGCTACAGTTGCTCCACCAGTATATGCAAATAGATTTAATACATTAACTTCACCTTTTTCTCTTTTAGCTTTTTGAATTTTTTCAATCATCCAATCCCAATTAACTGCTTGCTCTGGGAAAAGTCCAGTATGTTTAAATCCCATTTGCTTAATATTAAATTTTAAATCTTTATATTTAATTTGCCATGTAGCTGGAGTAGATTTTAAATTTTGCCAAGAACCACCACCAGTATTACTGCGGTTATATCTGGCGTTAGCTTTTTTCCACAATTCCGGAAATGATTTATCCTTCCAGATTATTTGTGGATCTGGTCTTATTAATATAATTTCTCCCCATCTTTCAAGTTTTTCTCCGTTAGCCATATCTAAGATTTCATAATCTTGCCAATTAGAAGCTACTTTCATATAAACCATCCTTTTTAATTATCAATAACATTCTTTTTCCATTTATTAGAATAATAGTAAATTATATAAATAACACTTTCTACAGCCGTATACACTGTTGAACCAATTCCAATTACAATTAAATTGTCAATTCCAGCTCTACTAAGTGCAAACATTGTTATCATGTCCGCTGCACCAGATACAATTGAACCTATAAGCATGATTTTGGTATGTCCAGTTCCTCCTATAAAACCACGCACAACGCTACGAGGAAGTGTTGAAATCATTACTATTCCTATTACTCTTAAGAATCTAATTGCGCTCTGAATTACAACATCATTACTCAAAAATATTCTACATAATTGGTATGGAATTACATATATCAAAGTTCCTATAACGATATTTGGTAGTAATTCCATTAACAAACCTTTAGACATAATTTCTTTTGATTCGTCATATTCTTTATCACCAAAGAATTGTCCCACAAAAATTCTAATCATAGAATTAAATGATTCACCTAAAATCCATACGATTTGCTGTAACTTATCTACTACTCCATAGCTAGCGCTTCCTTCAACGCCAGTTCTGTTTGCAATTCTTACTTCATATAATATTATTAGTCCAATGAACCATTCTTGAAGTATCATTGGAATAGCTATTTTTACAAATTTATAAAAGATTTCTTTATCAAATTCAACGCCTTTAAAATTCCAATTAAGAAGCTTACTTTGAGTATTAACGTAGATTATAGCAATTATAAGTCCAATTGAAATTGCAATTATTGTTGATATCGCTGCACCACTTATGCCTAGTGGAGTTTTAAGTAGTATTGGATCTATTACTATATTTAGTATTGTAGTGATACTAACAACTATAATTGGGAACTTTGTGTTTCCAATTGCTCTTAAGCTTTCCAAAATATTCATCAAAATAAAATCCAAAAAATATGCAATAAGATAAATAATGAAATAAATTCTTGTCTCATTCCATACTTCTTGTGGAGTGCCCATTATTTTTAACCACATATTTGAAAACAATGCATTTAACAAGTTAAAAACTAATAATATTAAAGCTGTTGAAATTACAGATACTTTTACAACTTTTTTTATACTATTATTATCTTTAGCTCCATAGTATTGAGAAATCAATACAGATGTCGCTGCAGCTAAACCGAAGCCAACCGCCATTACAAAAAATAATATTGGATGTACATTTGCAGTAACTGATATACCTTTTTCACCTATTATTTTTCCTATCCAAATTCCATCTACGAAATTATATATAGAACTTAGTAGGTGTGTAAAAAGAAGTGGAAAAAAGATAATAAGCATATTTTTAACTAAATTTCCTTGGGTTAAATCTCTTCCCTCTTTTTTATTATTCATTTTATTAATTAAATCCTTTTTTATTTTATTCTATAATACTTTTTTTCCATTTGTTTGAAAAATAATATATGACGTTAATAGAAGTTTCAACTATCATATATCCAATAATTGCACAGCCTAACATTATTAAGTTGTCCATTCCAAATCTTTTAAGTATAAACATTAATGATAATTCAACAATTCCTGCAATTATAGATGAAAATAGCAAAATCTTTGTATGTCCAGTACCTCCTATAAATCCCCTTGCCATACTACGAAAAGGAACAACTATAAATGGTATTCCCATAATTCTCAAAAATCTTATTGCACTATTTATGATACTCTCGTTTTTAATGAAGATTCTGCATAATTGATGTGGAAATACATAAACTAAAACTCCAACTATAACCATTGGAAATATTGCAAGTTTTAAACCATTTTTAACAATTTCTTTTGTCTCATCGAATTTTTTATTTCCAACAAATTGGCCAACAGCAACTGTAACCATAGTTTTAAATGCAGTTCCAATAATCCAAACAATTTGTTCTAACTTTCCAACAACGCCATAACTTGCACTTCCCTCAACTCCTGTTTCGTTAGAAACTTTAACTTCGAATAATAGAACAATGCCTATAAACCACTCTTGCAATATAATTGGAATGCTGACTTTTAAGAATTTGATAAAAATCTCTTTATCAAATTTAGTTTGCTTGAAATTCCATCTTAATAATTCGCTCTTAATATTTACATATATAATAGCAACTGCTAATCCCACTACGATAGCAATAAGAGTTGCTATTGCTGCACCACTTATTCCAAGTGGTGTTTTTAAAAGAATTGGGTCTAGTACAATATTTAATATTGTTGTTATACTAACAAAGATAATAGGAGTCCTTGAATCTCCTATTGCTCTTAAACTTTCCATTATGTTCATAAGAATATAATTAAAGAAGTATGCTACTAGATATATAAGATAATAACTTCTAGTCTCATTCCACACTTCTTGTGGAGTATTTAGAATCTTAAGCCATAGATTAGATGCAATGCCCATAATTAAATTAAAACAAAAAATAATAATTGCTGTAGAAATGATGGACATTTTCACTACTTTTTTTATATTCTTATTATCTTTTGCACCATAATATTGTGATATCAATACAGAAGTTGCTGTAGCTAATGCATATCCAACTGCAGTTGTTAAAAACAATAATGGATAAACATTCGTACTTACAGATATGCCTCCTTCACCAACAATATTACCAATCCAAATTCCATCGACAAAATTGTAAATTGAATTTAATAAATTAGTAAGTAGTAATGGTAAAAAAAGCATTACCATATTCTTCATCAAATTACCTTGTGTTAAATAATTTCCTTCTTTTATCTTTTTCATATAGTACCTTTAACTAAACTATTTAACCTCTCCGCCCCAATTAATAAATAATTCAATAACGTCGGCAATAACCTCATCTGGTGTTGAAATTCCAGACATAATACCGACACTTGGAACATTTTTAAAATTAGTTTTCCTCAAATCTTTTTTAGTTTCTATAAAATAAACTTTCTCGCTATATTGTTTTGCTGTTTCCACAAGTTTTAAAGTATTGTAACTGTTTTTTCCACCAATTATTACCATACTGTGGACAACTTTTGCGATTTGCATAGTCTCTTTTTGGCGATCATCAGTTGCAAGAAAAATAGTTTTATCAATCATTACGAAGTTATTTCTTTTTTTGAATTGCTCGCGAATTATGTCTGATAATTGTTCAAATTTCTTAGTAGGAAAAGCACTTTGGCTAACAACATAAACAAAGTCTAATCCTGATTTTTGAAATTCATCCCAGGCATCATCAATTTCATCAAGCTCATCTACCACTATTGAATTTTTTCCTGCAAAACTCTTGATAGATTTTACTTCTGGATGTTTTTCATTTCCAATAATAATTATAAAGCTTCGCTTGCTCTCTTTTTCAACTTTTTCTTGAATAGTTCTAATATGTGGACATGTCAAATCATAAATATTCATTCCCTTAGAAATCGCATATTCAATATCTTTTTTCTCAGCTCCATATGTGCTTATTATAATATTTGATGCAGGTGGAACTTCATCTATATAATTGATTTTCATCAAGCCTTTGGCTTCTAGCTTATCTTGGACTTGTCTATTATGTACAAATTCTCCCAATGAATATAAATATTTATGATCTTGTAGCATATATTCTACTTCGCTTATAGCATTTTTAATTTCTTTGCACATGCCAATTTCTTTACCAATAATAATTTTCAATATACTATCCCCTTTTCAACACTATTTCTCTATTTTTATTTTTCATACGTATATTGATTCTCTATATAATTACAATTTTTAACTTATAATTCATTCTTTAGTTTTTGCGCTAAATCTTGGTTGATACCACTAACAGAACAAAGTTCTTCAATAGTGGCTTCTTTTATATTTTTTACGGTTTTAAATTTTTTTAATAAAGCCGTTCTTTTTTTCTCGCCAATTCCTTGGATATCATCTAATTTTGACTTTGTCATTCCCTTATCACGCAATTTTCTATGATACTCAATAGCTGTTTTATGAACTTCGTTTTGCATATTAGTAATCCAATTAAATAAATTATCTGAGATTTGAAATTCATCTCTAAACTCATTTATTAACGCACGAGTTGAATGATGGTCATCTTTTACCATTCCAAAAACCGGTATATCAACAGAGTTTTCGTTTAATGCTTCTTTTATAGCTTTAATTTGAGTGATACCACCATCTGCTAAAATTAAGTTTGGCAAAGTACCAAATCCACCTTTTGGATTTTCAATTGAGTGCTTAATTCTACGTGATACCACTTCTTTAGTACATTGTGGATCATCTTGCCCAAGCACAGTCTTAATCTTAAATCTTCGATACATATTCTTTTTCAATTCACCATTTATTGCAACTACCATACCAGCAACAATATAGCTTCCTGAAATATTTGAAATATCGAAACTCTCTATTTTAAGCGGCATATGTTCTAATTCAAGCACATCACGAAGTTCTGTTAAAATCTCTGTTTTATCTTTTAATCTATTTTCAAGTGTAATCTTGCTATTCATTTCAGCCATTTCCACAAAATGAAGCTTTTCGCCTTTTTGCGGACTTTTTAAAGTAACTTTCTTACCATTTTTTTCAGATAACCATTTTTCAATTATTGCTTTATCTTCTAATTCATATCTTAACATGATTTTATTTGGAAAATCTGATTTATCCATGTAGTATTGTTTTATAAAACCAGAAACAATTTCTTCCGGCTCCATGTCGTGCAATTCATTGAAAAAGTAATGTTCTCTGCCAACCATCTTGCTTCCTCTTACAAAGAAAATCTCAATGCATACAGAAACATCATTTTTATATAAACCAATAACATCGATATTATTTTCTGAAATATTAGAAACAGTTTGCTTTTCAGTAATTCTTTGAATCGCACTTATTCTATCGCGAATTAATGCAGCTTTTTCATATTCCATATTATTTGAATATTCTTGCATTTCGGTTTCCATAGATTTAATAATGCTTCCAATTTTGCCCTCAAGTAACATGATTATTTGATCAATTTGTTTTTTGTACTCTTCAGGCGTTACATATCCCATACAAGGTGCTAAGCATTTCTTTATATGATAATTCAAACATGGTCTATCTTTTCCATGGTAATTTTTGCATTGTCTAATTTGAAATTTTTCTTTTATAAATTGAATTGTTTCTTTAGCACTTCCTACATTTGGATATGGACCAAAATATTTTGCGCCATCATTAATAATTCTACGAGTAAAAGCCACAGTCGGATATGGATCCTTAACATCAATTTTTATATATGGATAAGTTTTATCATCCTTAAGCAAAACATTGAATTTTGGTCTATACTTTTTTATCAAGTTGCACTCAAGAACTAAAGCTTCGTCCTCTGACCTAACAACAATATATTCAAAATGGTCAATCAGCGAAACCATCTTTTCAATACGAGCTGATTTTTCAGTCTTTCTAAAATATGAACGCACCCTATTGCTCAATTTGATTGCTTTGCCAACATATATAACATTATTCAATTTATCACGCATTATATAAACTCCTGGCTCAGCAGGAAGCTTTTTTAACTCAGCTTCAATATCAAACATATCTCATTCCTTTTTGGGGACGTTCTTTTTTGAACGAATTTCGAACATAATCTATTAACAAAACAGCATTATTTGACCTTTTTGAGTTCAAAAAAGAACGTCCCCATTTTTTAGCACTCCTATTTTATTAAATTTTTCTTGATTTTTCAAGTGTTTGGCATGCTTTTTTCTTTTCACATTTTTTTCACAATATATTCATAAAAAAGAACTTTATTAATCAAGATTTTTTTTATATAATTGGCATTACAATAAGATGCTAAAATAGATTTAGGAGGATATTTTTATGTGTGGAATTGTTGGGTACGTTGGTACCAAAAAAGCTAGACCAATATTAATTAATGGTTTATATAAATTAGAATATAGAGGTTATGATTCAGCTGGTGTTGCAGTTCTAAATGGAAACACTATTGATTGTGTTAAAAGCAAAGGAAGAGTTGCCGATTTAGATAAAATGGATGGAATTGAAAAATTAGAAGGAACTATTGGAATTGCTCATACTAGATGGGCTACCCATGGTAAACCATCAATTGTAAACGCTCATCCTCACATGGATAATAGCAAACATATTGCAGTTGTTCATAATGGTATCATTGAAAACTTTTTGGAGCTAAGAGAATTTTTAGGAGAAAAAGGTTATAAATTTCTTTCAGAAACTGATACTGAAGTAATTCCTAACTTGATAGATTACTACTACGCTCAAGAAAAAGAGCATACCCCTACTTCTCTACTTGAAGCCGTTAGAAAAGCTTGTGATATGCTAAAAGGAAGTTATGCTATTGAGGTTTTATGCGATGAATTCAAAAATATGTTTATTGTTAGTAAAAAAAACAGCCCTTTAATTATTGGAAAAGGTCGTAATGAAAATTTTGTTGGATCTGATATTCCTGCAATCTTGTCATATACTCAAGACTTTTATTTAATCAATGATGGTGAATATGCTGTTATTACTAAAGAAAAAGTAGATTTCTATGATAAAGATTTAAACAATATTGTAAAAGAAACTAAAAACTTTTTGATGAATGCTTTATCTATTGAAAAAAATGGATACGAAGATTTCATGTTAAAAGAAATTTTTGAGCAACCAAAAGCTATTTCAGAAACAGTTACTGCTCACCTACCAGTTGGTCAAAAATGTGTATTAAATGAACTTGATTTTACAAAATCATATTTGCAAGGAATTAATAAAATCTATCTAGTTGCTTGTGGAACTGCAATGCACGCTGGCCTTGCTAGCAAATACACAATTGAGTCTCTATCACGTATTCCCGTAGAGGTTGAGGCTGCTTCAGAATTTAGATATCGTGATCCAATCATAAATGATAAAACATTATGCGTATTTATTACACAATCTGGTGAAACAGCCGATACTATTGCTGCAGCTAAGCTTGCTCGTGAACGTGGTGCTAAAACAATTGCTGTATCAAATGTTCTTGAAAGCTCTATCACTCGTGAAACTGACTATGTATTATATACACACGCTGGTCCAGAAATTGCAGTTGCATCAACCAAAGCATATACTTCACAAGTAGCGCTATTTGCAGTTTTTGCAATTTATCTAGCAGAAGTTTTGGAAATAAACTTAGATAAAGTTGAAATATTAAAAAATGAACTTCGTTCAATTCCTGAAAAAATCGAGCAAGTGTTAAGCTATGCAGATGAAATTAAAAAGATTTCTAAAAAATTCTACAAAGAGCATGATGTATACTTTATTGGTAGAGGAATCGATTATGCTACTTCAATGGAAGCATCATTAAAATTAAAAGAAATCTCATATATTCACTCTGATGCATATCCAGCTGGTGAATTAAAACATGGTGCTATAGCATTAATTGAAGATGGAAAACTAGTTGTTTCAGTAATTACGAACCCAGAACTTGCGCCAAAAACAATAAGCAATATTGAAGAAACTATTACTCGTGGTGCTAAAACTTTTGTAGTTACTACACTTCCTAACTTATCATCTAAATTTGATTATGTTATTCAAGTACCAGAAGTGTCTATTTTAACATCAGGCTTGCTATCTGTTATACCATTACAATTATTTGCTTATTATATATCAAAGGAAAAAGGTTTAGATGTTGATAAACCAAGAAACTTAGCTAAATCAGTTACAGTTGAATAATAAAAGAGCCACTGGCAACTTGCCAGTGGCTTCTTTTAATTTATATTTATTTTTCTTTATGAGTTGTTTTTTTCTCTTCTTTCTCTTTCTTCTCTTCTTTTTTCTTCTTAGCTCCATCGATAGAATATCTAAGAATTGTAATAATATATAGAATTGTTGCTACAGAAGCTGCTATATACGCTCTATAAATCTCTTCAATATTTTCTACGCCCTCGCCTACATATCTTCTTACTCCCCATCTTGAAAACGCAAACAATACAATTATACCCAATGCAATAAACCATTTGGTTTTCAATGTATTATTTCTGCTACTTGTTATAACTAAAGCATAAATCATTGCTGCAGTAGATACCAAAATATTAAATGCAAAAAATGAAAACTGTAAATCAGAAGCATGAGCAACCATTACTTGCATACTCCTATCATTTTCTGAAATTCCAAAATATGGATTAGTATTATTATTAATTACTAATAATCTATTATTATATTGTGTCATAAAAATCATAAGAATAATAATACATATATAGCCTATTATAAAAGCTTTATTTTTTTTGATTTTATCTATCATAATATTTTCTCCTTTGTAAAACAATTTCTCATCCAAAATTATATACAATAAAAAAAATTTGTTCAATATTTTTCAATTATTCTCTAATAAAAAATATTATTTATTAACTTGTGAA
>JAEEGL014264281.1_pt1 | contig 12144 bp, 12 predicted proteins | sample 9134231 | NCBI WGS metagenome assembly JAEEGL01 (sample SAMN16246548, study PRJNA631951) | gut metagenome | biome: gut microbiome; feature: rumen; material: fiber-attached | host: Bos | place: Iran: Karaj | collected 2018-10
ATCTGGTGACAGCAACCTCACGCAGGGCTTCGGCGCTCCCCAGGATGACCAATTAAAGGCCGTGAAGGACAACATCACGTCACAGCTCACGAGCGGTGCCAAGATATTCACCCTGCCCGGCACGATGAAGTTCAACCAGTTGTCGCTTTCACCCAGTGACCTGCAGCTGGTGGAATCCAAGAACCTCAATGTGCTCGACATCTGCCGATTCTTCGGCGTTCATCCCGACAGGGTGTTCCAGTCATCATCCACCAACTACAAGGGCAGCGAGAGCGCCCAGACGGCCTTCATGACCGACACGCTGTTCCCGCTGATCAACAAAATCGAGACGGAGCTCACCGTGAAGCTCATCTCCAACCAGATGCTAGGAGACTACCGTATCAAGTTTGACTTGGACGACTACTATATCGGCGACATGGGCACGAAGGCAGACTACTACACAAAGATGATTTCCGCCGGTGTGCTCACGCCCAACGAGGTGCGCATGCGTGAGGGTCACTCACCTGTCGAGGGTGGTGACTCCGCATACATCTCTTGCAACGTGGCCCCCATCGATTCCGCCAAAATCAAGGGTGAGCCTACTGTTACACAAGAACCGAAAAAGAACTCTAGGAAGAAATGACGAAAATTTACCGCAATACCGAAAACTGCCAACTGCGTGCCCTGGATGATTCACGAACCATCGAGGGATATGCGGTTGTGTTTGGTGAGCGCAGCCTGTTCCTCCCCGACTGGAACAAGGGCCGCATGGTAGAAGAAGTGATGATGCCCGGAAGCATCACCGAGGAACTCATCGCCAAAAGCGACGTCGTTGCCAACATCGACCATGACAACAGCCGCATGGTGGCACGGAGCGTCAACGGTGAAGGCTCCCTGCGTCTTTCCGTGGACGAGCACGGCGTCAAGTTCAGCTACGAGGCACCGATGACCAATGACGGTGAGACGGTGCTCCAGGGCGTGCGCCGTGGTGACTTCCGTGGCTGTTCGTTTGCGTACACCTGCGACGAGGACACGGGCGTCCACTACGAGAAGAACGACAAGGACAGCCGTGCCCTTGTACGCTACGTCGATGAGGTCAACGGCCTTTATGACGTCAGCGTGGTCATCCACCCTGCCTATCCGCAGACCAACGTGGCCTCCCGTGCAGAAGTCCTGGACGGTGCCCTCATGAGAGGGATGATTGAAAACGAAGAAAACAAACAGGAAACAGATACTAACTCTCTTAATTCAGAAGATTCTATGGACGAAAGCAAGAAGAACACCGAGGAGCGCAACGCCGAGTACGACGCTCTGAAGAATGAGATGGAGGGCGTTAAGCGCTCTATCAATGATCTCCAGGCTGGCCAGGATGCTATCAGCAAGAAGGTCAGCTCCATCAAGGTGCGTGAGGAAAAGAAGCAGAACTTCAGCCTCATCCGTGCCATCCGTGAGTTTGCCGACGGTGGGAAGATGAATCCAGTGACCGCCGCCATCGACCGTGCAGGCCGTGAGGAGATGAGAAACTCAAACCTCTCAGTTTATGGTAACATCGTAGTGCCCCAGCAGCGTGCAGACGTAACCGTAACCGCCGAGCACGATGACACCATCGGCATCGACGTTTACAACACCTTCGCCCCCATCCGTGAGGGCCTCGTTGCTGTTCGTGCAGGTGCAACGTATAGGCCTGGCTTGGTAGGCGATGCCCGCATCCCTGTATTGACAGGAGGAAGCGTAAACTGGACTACCGAGGTTGCCTCTGCAGGTGACCCCAGCTACTCCTTCAACAGCGTAAACCTCACCCCGCATCGTCTCACCGCTCAGTTCAAGCTGTCGAAGCAGATGGTCGCTCAGGACAACGCAGAGCTCGAGGCATCCCTGCTGGCTGACATCCGCAAGGCTGTCATCACCAAGCTGAACGCCACCATGTTCGGCACCGCAGCCGCTAGCGGTGGTGCTCCCAAGGGCATCGGCAACGGCCAGACCGCAGCCGTGGCTACCGACTGGGCCAAGCTGACCACCCTCGTTGAGGCTGCCGTTGAGCGTGCCGCCGTAGGCGAGGAGTTTGCCTACATCGTATCACCCGAGGCTTGTGCTGCCATCCGTGCCATGACCTACAACAAGACCACCCGTCTTATCTATGAGGCTGGCAACGTGGACGGCACTCCCCTGTTCAAGAGCATCGGTTGTGCTGCCAACCAGGGCTACTACGGCGACTGGAGCAACCTGGTAATCGGTCAGTGGGGCGCACTCGACCTCACCGTTGACCCCTACACCGCTGCAGGCAACGGCGAGCTGGTGATCACCATCAACAGCTACTTCGACTACGGCGTTGCCCGTGCAGGTTCGCTGAAACTGTTCACCACCGTATCTGCTGGCTAAGTAATCTGCCATCACAATGGAGTACACACCCAAATATGCAACGGTAGCAGACCTGAAGAAGCACAGCTACATCTCCACCAATGATGAAGATGATCTGCTTGCTCTTTACCTGTGTTCTGCTGAGCAAACCGTCACCGAGACACTGCAGGTGAAGAGCCTGTCGGTGTACATCGGTGACGATGGTGTGCTGCCCTCTGATATATACAACGCCATCCTCATGCAGGCTGCGGCCTTGTACGAGAATCGTGAGGGTATATCGGCGGGACAACAGCACGTTGTGCCTTACGCCAACGTGATGGCGCTGCTTGGTAAGAGAATCAACTACGGACAACTCAACAAGTGCTGCCGGAATGGAAGCAGGTAAACTCACCGAGAGGATAACGATACAGCATTCAGGTGTTGTGCGTGACGTTTATGGCGCCACAAGCACCACCTGGACCAACGTTGTCACAAACCTTCCCGCCGCCGTTAACTACATCCGTGGCGACAGGGAGATAGACAACGAGGAAATCTTCCACGGTAGGGTGACCACGTTTTCCATCCGTTGGGACGGTCAAGTCGATGAGACGATGCGCATCCTGTGGGATAACCTCAAGTACCGCATCCTGTCCATCGACCGCCGCACCCACCGCCGAGAGTACATGATACGCACCGAGCTCATCAACGAATGATGGTCAATGACGGCATACAGGTAGACGCTTCCCGCTGTTATGCGCTCTTCCGCAGGATATCCACAAAAAACCAGCGAAAGGTCAGCAGACAGGCGCTCAGGGCAGCGGCCAACAAGGTCAAGAAAGAGGCCGTCAAGAACCTGCAGCAGGTGATTGGGCACAGCGTCCGCAAGACTACGACCTACACCAGGCGAAACGGCAAGACCGTAAAGCACAGCCTCGCAAAAGGCATCAAGGTAGTGTCGAGGGATGCCGAAACCGCAAAGGTGCACATCATGGGCGACTACCGGCTCAAGTGGTTTGAAATGGGTACAAAAAACAACAAGCCCCGTGAGACCAAAGGACGGCGCACGAAGGCAAAGAAGATTCCTTTGCGCCGGGGCTCCAACAGGGGATTTGTATTCAAGGAATCCAGCAAGTACGGATGGTTCGCCAGGGCCGTCAAGGCAAAAGAGCACGAAGCGGCACGGGACATCGAGGAAGCATTGGTAAAACACATCACAAAACAGGCAAGACATGACGGGATTACATCTTTCTAAAGCGGTTCAGGCGATACTCGCAGATGCGGGCATCAACAACGCCCACGCCATCGTGGCTGAGGAAAACACCCAGCAGCCCTTCGCAGTGTACCGCCGTGCCTCGCTTGTGGTGGATGACACCAAAGACAGGCTTTTGCAGACGCAGCACGCCACGCTGAGTGTGCAGGTCGTGTCGATGGACTACCAGAGCGGGTTACTGCTTGCCGATTCGATTACCGACGCACTTGTCAATTGTGCGGGCACTTTTGAAGGCGTTGTTATCGGGGGCATCAGCCTTAATGATGCATCCGAAATCTACAACGAAACGAGTTACTTACAAGATTTAACTTTTGATATAGAAATAGACAACAATGGCTAGAAACGTTATCAAAGGCGGTGACCTGATGCTTTTTTTGAAAGAGGCCAACGGCACCGTGAAATCCATCGCATTCGCTACCAGCCACACGCTGACCGTGTCCACCGACACCCAGCAGACGTCCACCAAGGACGATGGCGGTAAGTTCCAGAGCTCCGACTACGGCATCATCTCTTGGAGTGCATCGTCGGAGAACCTTTGCAGCTACGACGGCGCAGGCTACAACTACCAGGACCTGATCAACCTGATGCTGTCGCAGACCAAGGTGACCGCCACCTTCTCCATCGAGGGAAGCAGCGGCTCGACCTATCCTTACTCATCGAAGCTCGACAGCGTCGATGACGCCACCGGCGATGTGTGGTCACCCGCCAACACTGGCACTATCGGCTCCACTTCGAGCAAGAGCCTGGGTTACACCGGCACCGTGCTCATCACCAGTGTTGAGGTCAACGCTCCAAACGGCGAGAACGCCACTTTCACCGTGCAACTGCAGGGTGACGGCCCTCTCACCGCTACCACTTCTGGAAGCACAACTCCTTAAGAAGGTAATCTCAAGTTCATGAACCAATGGGGGCGGGTTAGTTCCCGTCCCCTTTTAAGTTTAAAGCATGGAAGTCAACATCAACGGCGAAAGCTACAAAATCAAGTGGTCGCTGCGTGCCCAAATCTTCTACGAGGCGCTCAAAAGCCAGTCCCCCGAATTGGGCCCCACGATGGACACGCTCATCTACTACTATGCCATCTTAATCAGCAGCAACCCCGGCATCGACACCGAGCGCATGAGCCTTGACGCATTCATCGATGCGTGCGACACATCGGTGCTGAAGTCATTCCGTGACCTGCTGCAGACCGACGAAGAGATGCGCAAGCTCATCAACGGCGGGGACGAAGAGACCGTAGGCGGCGAAAAAAAAAGTTAACCGCAAGGGAAATCTACGCCATCCTCGTGTTCCAGGGGCACATGCCCCCGGGCTATGTGATGGATGAGATGCGCATGTACGAAATCGGGTGCCTGATGCCGTTCCTCTACCTCACCACAAAAGATTCCTGGGAACAGGCCCGCCTGGTGGGTTACATCGGTGCCCAGACGCACTCGACAAAGAAGATGAGCATCAACGACATCGCCACCTTCCCGTGGGAGAGCGAAACCACCAAAGCCGATACCTCGATGAGCAACACCGACAAGCACCGGCTTGAGGAAAAAGCTAAACAACTAGAAAAACTGATGAACAATGGGCGTTAAAGCTGATCTAAGAGTTATATTGGGACTTGACAAGGCAGGGTTTGATAAATCCCTTGCCAGTGCCACCGCATCAGTCAACCGCTTCTCACGTCAGACGGCTGCTGCGAAAAAGAACATCGGCGGCATGCTTGGCGGTGCGGGCCTTGGCAGTCTTGCCAAATTCGGTGGCTATGCAGCCGCATTCACGGCATTGGGTAAAGCCTTCGGTGATTGTGCCGCCAACGGGCGTGCCCTGGAGACCTCCATGGCGCACCTCCAGTCGCTGACGGGCCTGTCAAGTGACGTAATGGGCAGGGTGAAGCAGATGGCCACCGACACCGGCATGGCCATGGGCATCGCCAGTTCGCAGATCGTGGACAGCTACGGCGTCATCGGCTCCAAGATGCCCGAGCTTCTTAAATCACCCGAGGCACTTGACGAAATCGCACGCAGCGCAGCCACCCTCGCAAAGGCTGGCGTGATGCCGCTTGAGGCATCCATCGAATCCCTCACCGGCATTATGAACCAGATGGGAGCGAGTGCCGACCAAGCCGACACCTACATCAACGTCTTGGCTGCAGGCTCAAAGAACGGTGCGGGAAACATCGAGTACCTGGCCACCGCATTCACGAAGGCGGGCTCGGCCATCCGCAACGCAGGGCTGAGCGTTCAGGAAGGCACGGCGCTTATTGAGGCCCTTGCCAAGCGCATGCCCGATGCAGCAGAGGCGGGAACGGCCCTGCGTAACGTGCTGCTTGTGTTGGGTACCACGGCGGGTGACGAACTCAACCCCAAGGTTGTCGGCCTTGAAAAAGCGCTAGAGAACCTTCATGCACGGATGGGCGACACCAACGAGATGGTCAAGCTCTTCGGCAAGCGCAATTACAACGCAGCCGCCATCCTCGCAGATTCGACCGAGCAGGTGAAGAACCTCACCGAGGCGGTGACGGGAACGAGCGAGGCGCACCTCCAGGCCGAGGTCAACGGAAAGACGCTGGACGCACAGCTCAACAGGCTGTCGGCATCGTGGGAAACCTTGACCGCCGCCATCGGTGAGAGCAACGGCTTCCTCCAGTCGTTCATCAGCCTCATCAACCAGGCGCTCCAGGGATGGGCGCAATGGATGCGTGACACCAAAGAGACACGAATCGCCGACCAGGGAAGTGCAGCCAAGAAGAATGCACGCCAAACGGCTGACCAGCGTATTGACTATTGGAGCAAGGTCACCGACACCAACGGGAAGAGGAAGTTCAATGAGAAACAGGCCCGCCAACGTGCCATCGCTGAGCTTAAGGGCGATGTGGCCTACTACCAGAAAGAGGCCGACCGCCTCCAACGGCAGATCAACACGCTGAACAATACCCATGTGGCTGGATGGGAAAAGAACGTCGAGAGACTGAGCGAACAGCTTGCCAAGCAGAACAACACCATCGCAGCGCTCAACGGCGAAATTGACCGCCTGTCGAATCCCGACAAGGCTGCACCCGTTGCACCCACCGTCCCCACTGGTGGAGGTGGCGGCGGGAAGACCGGAAGGAAGGGCGGCGGTGGCCGCAGTTCCAAGAGCGGCCCTTCATACGTCGCAGGCTCACTGAAGGACTACGAGGCGCAGCTCAGCAAGCTGAACGCAGCCCTGCAGGGCAACGTGGACGTGACGCAGCTCAGCGAGGCACAGCTCGAGGAATACGGGAAGCAGTTCAGCGACCTGTATGCCAAAATCAATGCCGCAAAGGATGTGCTCAAGCAGTTCGAGGTGGCAACCGCCCAGCTCGGCAAGACCGAATCGTCGGCAAGCATCGGCAAGTTCGGTGACCGATTCGCCACGAAGCCTTCCCTGCCCGGTGCGGGCAAGCTCAGCGGCGTGAACATCCCTGCGTCACCAAACATGGAAATCATCAGGTCGCAGGTTAACCTCAACAGCGAACTGGAGCGCACCAGGGAACTCTATGAGGGCATCGGCACGGCGATGGGTGACATGGGCAACCTGACGATGCAGACCTTCGCAAACATCGAGAACGTCATCAGCGTGTTCAAGAGCGATGTGGGCGACACGAAGGGTAAAATCAGTGCCATGGGTGCAGCGCTCAGTTCGGCAGGGCAGGCCGTCGGCACCATCGGCGCCGCCATGGAGGACAAGGGCATGCAGATCGGCGGGTTGATTGCCCAGCCCATCGGCAACCTCGCATTGTCATTCGCAATGGCCATGAAGGGTGCAGGGCAGTTAGGCCCCATCGGTTGGGCGGCATTCGGCATCGCAGGACTTGCCCAACTGATTGCCATGGTAGCCCAGATCAAGAGCATGACGAGCGGCTATGCATCGGGCGGTATCATCCAGGGGAACTCCTACCACGGCGACCAGATGTATGTCCGTGCCAATGCCGGTGAGATGATTCTCACGCAGGGGCAGCAGTCGAGGCTGTTCCGCATGCTTGACGGCGGGGTTGGTCCCACCGCAGGCGGGCAGGTGGAATTCGTCATCAACGGCTCACAACTGAAAGGCGTACTTAACAACTACAACCGCAAAACGAGGAAATTGTCATGATATACGAGGGCAGATTCGCAGATTCAAGCAACGTGGTGCATTATGTGAGGATTTACACGGGTTGGTCACCGACGTACAACGCCGCCAACGACACGGTAGTGCCCATCACGATGGGCGAGACGCCGTTTGTCACCACGATGGACAGCGGCGACGATACCATCTACAAGCCCATGAAGGGCACGGGGGCAACCGTCCAGGTGGTGACGGAGGACTACATGTTCGACATCTACTCACCGACCGCCCAGGGCACACGGGTAGAACTCAGCCTCGGCGGTGCCATCGTCGAGTGGGTAGGGTATGTCACGCCCAACCTCTACGACATGAGCTACCAGGCCATAGACACCATCGAACTGGAGTGCATCGACGGCATCAGCACGCTCCAGTATGTCAAGTACACGCCCGTCGGTGAGAGCAAGGCGGTGCGCTCGTTCAGGGAGATTGTAGACCATATCCTCCAGCAGTGCCACTGCTACAACGGCTTCAATGTGTCAAAGAACATCAACATCCCCGGTGATGCGGGTGCTATCATGGACAAGCTATACGTCAGCGAGAACAACTTCTACGACAAGAAGAGCGACGAAAAGAAGACCGATGCCGACACCGCATGGACATGCCAGGAAGTGCTGGAGCAGATTGCGCAATACCTGGGCTGCTCAGTGACGGCCAACGGCCTGGGCGTCTTTTTCGTGGACTATGACAGCATCAAGGCAGGGAACGGCACGGAGAACTGGTACAACTACACCATAGGCAGCAGCGCCGCCCCCACGTCAACGACCACCACGGGGCAGCTTGTCCAGATCGAGAAAGGTCTGCACTATGACAACAGCGCATCGCTGTCCTTGGGTGACGTATTCAACAAGATCACCGTCAAGTGCCAACTCAACGACTATGACGATGTCCTGCCCGACTTCTTTGACGGGGCTGCGAACATCACCAAAGTTGACCCCCACATGGAGTGCCCCAAGACCACCAACTATGACCTCGGGGATGACCGTGGCCCGATGTACGGCGACGTGATTGAGAACGTGGCGGGGAACTCCATGGGCGACACCAACACCAAGATGCTGGTGTTCGTGGACATTAACGGCAAGGCCGACAACGGCGACACCTTCGAATCGCCCACATGGATGTCGGGCGTGTTCATCAAGTACATGTCCAACCCGTCCATCACCTGCCACAAGTACCTGTACAACGGCAACACCTGGAACGATGTCACCAACAACTATCCCACCTTGTGCTACACCGACACGCTGGCCCTGAGCGGGGCCTTCATGGTTCGCAGCGAGATTCTTTGGATGCGCAAGATATCCAGTGTCAGCTACTGGACGACGCACGCCAAGGAGTATGACGACATCACCAAGTTCATCAAGACCTACACCGATGAGCGTGATGAGGATGCGCCCTCACGCCTCGACATGGATGACTACATACTTTTGGTCAACCCCCTTGCAGACCAGCCCAACTACAGCAACGCCGAGACCGAGCACATGTGGGATGCCACCAATTACCCGTTCCTGGAGACGGAGCTCGAGGATGTGTCGGCGCTCTACGGAGGCGACAACGCCTACTACGTCATCAGCGGCGGGGTGTTGTGGGACGGTGCGACCAAGAACAGCAACTACCCGATAGATTCGGGGCGTGAAAAAATCGACATCAACCGTGGCCGCAAGGACATCTCGCAGCCTATGGCCTACTTGCGCTGCAAACTGCAGCAGGGTGACATGTGGTGGGATGGTGAGCAATGGACGGCCACCGAGAGCATCTTCAAGCTCTATTTCGTCAAGGAAGGTACGGACGAACTGCGTGCGGACGAGATGATGTTCAAAGAGCTCCGAATCGTGAACACCGTGACGTGGGACATGGGCCTCACGGAAACGGGGTACGCCATCCCCATCTCGGGAGTTTTGACCGGCACGCCGAAGCTGACAATACTCAACCCGATGGACTTCGGCGGCTCATCCGGCTACCAGGCACGCCTGATTGCGCTGAAGAACTTCAAAATCAAGGCTGCCATCGGTGACCCGTCATACAGCGGTGACCAAAGCACCGACACCGAATACACCAACGTCATCAACGCAGACTATGTCAGCGAGGCACAGGACGTGGAGTTCAAAATCTGCACCTGGGATAATAAGAAGCCAAACTACAGCTGCGTGGCAACGCAGAGCGGCGGCATCTATGCCTACGTTGACCGCCTTGCCAACACCGCCCTCACCACCGATGCCCAGAGCGTGACCACCTACCACGGCACGACGGGTGAGGTCAGCGACGGCACGCTCAGGGCAGAGGAATGGATGGTGCTGAGGCTCACCAAGCAGTACTCGACACCCGCCAAGGTGTTCACGGTATCGCTCAAGAAGCCGATGTTCAGCATCTCCCCTGCGACGCTGTTCGCAAGCAGCACCCTCGGTTGTACGTTTGTAGTGGACAAGATGGAGTTTGACGTGAAGCGCCGCAAGAGCGACCTAAAACTCGTTGAAAAGATATGATAATAGCCAAATACAATATCGCACCTGGTAGCGGCTCCAACGCCACCGTAGGCTCTACAGCCGTGGCGGGCGGGAGTGGTAGCGGGTATTCCGTAGACCTCACACCCATCACGGAGAAAGTGGCGGCACTGGAGACGGAGGTGTCGCAGCTGCGTAACCAGCTCAACAAGGTCAACGCCGCCATGGCAGCGCTCGACGGGAAGTACCTGTCGAAGTACGGCGATCGAAGCGAGTACACCTATGCCCTCGGGGCGGTATACACCGAGTTCCTGCAGAGCGAGCTATATGACAACGGGGTAGGGTACCGCATCAGCGGGAATCCCACGGCAACCGTAGAGGACAAGTACAACCTCATCGTCAAGGATGTCGGCTGGGGTTACGCTCCATGGGCCACGGTGCAGGACAACACCATTACGGTCGTCAACGCCAACACCGACGAAGCCACCGCACAGCTCAACGCCGTCAGCGTGTCCATCGGTGCGACAAACGCCACGGGATTCATGCTGTTGGACTGCGGGGCGCAACTCACCAACGAGAGGTGTTTTACACTGATATCAAAAAGTGTCCAGTATTCCGTCAAGGTCATGCGCAACGGACAGCAGTACCTCACCGACTTCGTCGAGGCTGAGACCGACAGCAACGGCAACTTCATCCTCTATTTCCAGAAGGGCGAGAACGTGAGCTTCACAATCCGCTTCAAGTACACCTACTCATTCCGCAAGTACGGGAACATCACAAGCGGCACCTACCGCCTGTACATCCGTGGCACCGACCCGTCCAACAGCCGCACGGACTGCTTTGCCGCCACTACAAAGACGACCACGGTCAATGCCAGTGGCGTGACGGTGATGCAGGGCACCGACGGGGCACGGATAACTAGTGCAGGTGTGCAGGTCACCAGCGACGGCGGCACTACATGGACGTCCATCGGCGGAAGCAGCGCATCCTTCGGCAACAATCACAACCTGTCTCTATAGTTAAACAATAGCACATATAAATATGAGCATCCAGATAAATACATCCAGCCACCACGTCAACCGCTATTCGGACTTCACGTTGACGTTTTCGTTGACGAAGAACGGAGAGCCATACGTCCCCCAATCATTCATGATGGTGTTCTATGTGGACACCTGGGACGATTGCGGCGGCCGCTATACCGCATCGTGCATCGACGGCGTGTATAACAACTGCAGCGTAAGCGGCACGACAATAACCGTGTACTTCGATGCCCCGGCGTTTAACCTGGGCGCACTCAAGTGCAGGGTCATTGACATGGTGGATGATGCCGCATTCGGCGACGGCACGCTTGACACCTGCACACCCATCACGCTGCCTGTTGAGATAGTCGCAGGTGCGGGAGACACGGATAGTGTAGTGCTCGATTACGGGGCGGTCTATTTCGGGGACGACCACGACATGGTTATCGAGGGGACATCCCCTGCTTACGGCAATAACAACAACTTAGACATTTAATGATATGGCAATACCAGACAACTATATCGACAAAATTACGAAAGGCAACGACAGCCGCATGATATCACCCGCCGCCGACATGGTGAGGGTGGACAACGACAACTTCGAGGGCACTGACCTGGATGGCGTGCTTGACGAGATCGCTGAATCCATCAGCGGCGCTGGCAGTGGCACCGTCGAGAGCGTGACCATCAACGGCACAAAGCACACACCCGATTCGCAGGGCGATGTTGACCTCGGCACGATCGTCGGGCAAAAGGGCGACAAGGGAGATACTGGTAACGTGGTCGTCAGTGACGGTGTCGCCCAAATAGGCATCATTAATGACTTAACAACTGGTGGTGCTGGCAACGCGTTGTCCGCTGAGATGGGCGTGAGGCTCAAGCAGAACGTGGATGCTGTGCAAGCCAACATCGTGAAGCTCTACACCAAGCTGGCGAACATGGCATTCTGGGATGCCGAAGATAAGGCCGAAGCGGCACCGACGGCTCTTGA
>JAEEGL014527047.1_pt1 | contig 12144 bp, 16 predicted proteins | sample 9134231 | NCBI WGS metagenome assembly JAEEGL01 (sample SAMN16246548, study PRJNA631951) | gut metagenome | biome: gut microbiome; feature: rumen; material: fiber-attached | host: Bos | place: Iran: Karaj | collected 2018-10
GCAAACAAAATGATATCGTTGAGCTCCGCCGTATTCCCGGAATTGGATATGTCAATGACCGCATCAGGCTCAGTCATCATGCCGAGGTCGCCATGGCTTGCTTCGGCGGGATGGATAAAATATGCGGGAGATCCGGTCGACGCCAATGTCGCGGCAATTTTCCGCGCGATATGTCCGCTTTTCCCCATGCCTGTGACAGCGATGCGCCCTTTGATATTGAGCAGACAGTCAACAGTTTTCTCGAACGCTTCCCCCAGGCTGTCGGCAAGAGCCTGAAGCGCATAGGCTTCGTCGTGGAGCACCCTTTGGGCTTCGGCAATATATTTCACGTGTGACTCCGGAAAAGCAAACGATTATCCTTCAAAGAAAACCTCTAAACGATTCACGGGATCTTCCCATGCTTCAAGACTGTAACCGTTTATAACCGATATGCCAATGTCAATCAATTATAAATACAGTATGCCTGAAAGCCGTGTCACCTGTGAAAAGAAAGAAAAACGCCGTCCTACGCTATGCTTCCTTTTCTTCCATGAACATCCGAACATAGGCCTCATAGCATGCTGCCACAGGAGAATCTGCCGGCAAGGTCAGTTTTCCGAGTTTCGGCGGACGGCTTAGGACGATGCCCTGAGGCGCGCGTGCTATTGCCCCGAGCTCCTTGTTTTCCGCTTCCGAAAGCAGGTGCAACTCGACCTTATTAAACGGCTCATCGCCCATGAACATGTTTACGCGCTCCAGAATTTCCGGAGAAGCGAAAGCGAGCTCCTGCATGGCGCAGGAATCGGCGCAGCCGACCACCAATATGCTTCCTCTGTGCCCGATGGGCCGCGCGGCGGAGCAAAGCTCCTCGCCCAAGATCTCGTCCCAATGCCTGAAAAGCTGGATGAGGCGCAGCCGATGCTTGTCCATGCCCCGCGCTGCAAGCCATCCTCCCATCGCGTCGCCAAGGCTGGAAACGGCGCCGCTTCGCAGCGAAAGGTCGCGGCCGGCAAAGTGTCCGTGCCGCTTCCTCCGTCGCCGTGACGTATCCGAAATCACGGGAGGATGACCTTGCGAACGCCCCTTCATCATGCGCCCTTTTCCTCGGCATTCCATGATGAATAGGGTTTCCGGCTCAGCTCCGCATTGAAATAGCGGGAAATGCTGCTGACTTCTTCCCCCAGCCAGGCAGGCCGTGCAAACGCCTGGTCAGGGTCGTCCAGCTCGATCTCCGCGATGACGAGCCCGGCGTTCGCACCCTCGAATTCATCGACTTCCCACGTGCTGCCCAGTTCCTCAAAGGTATGGCGCGTCTTCTCTATGATCTCTTCGGGATCCAGCCACTCCAAAAGTGCCTTGGCCTCGTCAAGCGGGATCTCGTATTCAAATTCGCTGCGGGCGATGCTGCCGCTGCGGCACTTTATGTTCAGCACGCCGCGCTCGCCCTCGAGCCGCACGCGCACCGTGCGGCTCTGCGTGCGGGCGATGTACCCCTGGCGGAATTTCACCGCGCGACCCTTGCCGCGCCATCCGTCGCCGCGGACAAGGAACTTGCGCTCGATCTCCGTATGCAGCATGCCACGCCTCCCGGGACGCACGGAACTAGCGCCCCATCACGCATTGTATAAGGAAACGGGGCGGAAGGCATTGACGCCCCCGCCCCGCAGTATTCATGCCATGCGCCGGTCTGATCAGCCGTTCAGCTTCTGCTTCAGCAGGTCGCCGAGGGTCTGAGTCATGGTGTTGTCGCCGGAATGGTAATCCTTTGGCTTGCGGCGCTCCTCGTCTTCCTTGATCTGCTTGATGGAAAGGCCGAGGCGGCGCTCGTCGGCGGAGACATGGATGATCTTCGCCTGCACGGTGTCGCCTTCCTTGTACAGCTCGGCGGGAGACTTGACCTTCTTGCCGATCTCGGTGACGTGGATAAGGCCTTCGATGCCTTCTTCCACCTCAACGAAGAGGCCGAAATCCGTCACGTTGGTCACGGTGCCGGTGATGATGTTCCCTTCGGGGTAGCGGGCGGGAACGGTGCTCCACGGATCTTCCGTGAGCTGCTTCATGCCGAGGGTGAACTTCTCGTTCTCCTGGTCGACGGTAAGCACCTTCGCCTGCACGACATCGCCGACCTTGAACATCTCGCTGGGATGGCGGAGCTTCTTGGTCCAGGAAATGTCGGAAACATGGATGAGGCCGTCGATGCCGTCCTCGATGCCGATGAACATGCCGAACTCGGTGATGTTCTTGATCACGCCCTCGATGACCGTGCCTTCGGGGAAGCGCTCGCCGACGAGCTTCCAGGGATTCTCCTTGACCTGCTTCATGCCGAGGGAGATCCGCTTCTTGTCGCAGTCGACTCCGAGGATGACGACCTCGACCTCATCGCCCTGGCGCACCATCTGGGAGGGATGGCGCAGCTTGCGGGTCCAGGACATTTCGGAGATGTGCACGAGGCCTTCGACGCCGGGCTCAAGCTCCACGAAGACGCCGTAGTCGACGAGGTTCGTCACCTTGCCGGTATGGCGGGAGCCTTCGGGGAAGCGTTCGTTGATGTCCTGCCAGGGATCGGGCACGAGCTGCTTGAGGCCGAGGGAGACCTTCTGGGTGTCCTTGTCGAAGGAAAGCACCTTGAGCTCGAGCTCCTGGCCGAGCTGCACCATCTCGCGGGGATGACGGATACGCTCCCCAGACATGTCGGTGATGTGCAGAAGGCCCTCCATGCCGCCCAGGTCGACGAACACGCCGTATTCGGTGATGTTCTTCGCCTTGCCCTTGACGACCTGCCCTTCCTCGAGGGTCTTGAGCAGTTCCTCGCGCTGCGAGTTGCGGGCTTCTTCGAGCAACACGCGGCGGGAGACGATGACGTTGCTGCGGCGGCGGTTGATCTTGAGAACGCGGAACTCGTATTCCTGGTTCACGAGGGCGTCCATGTCGGGAACTGGCCTGAGATCCACATGGGAACCGGGCAGGAATGCTTCGATGCCGCCAAGGTCGACTGTATAGCCGCCCTTGATGCGGCGCGTGATGATGCCCTTGATGACTCCGCCTTCCTCCAGCTTCCTTTCGAGCTGGTCGAAAAGCTGCATGCGCTTCGCCTTTTCAAAGGAGAGCGTGATGGTGCCATCGTTTTCGTTCTTCTGGACAACATAGACGTCGACAGTGTCGCCGATGTTCACTGTCATGTTGCCCTGCGCGTCCCGAAATTCGGCAGCGGGAATCTGACCTTCTGACTTGAAGCTCACGTCCACCAGCACAGTGTCGTCATCCATGCGCACGATCTGGCCCTTAACGATGGAGCCTTCCTCGAAGTCTCCCATCTCAGGGTTAAGGTACTGCTCGAGCGCAGTTTCAAAGCTCATTTCGGAATCTTGGTTTTCCATGTTTTCGGCAGTTGCCATAGGATCCTCCAACCTGACAAACAAATTTCCGCCATTGAGGCAGGTCGTAACACTTACCCCATATCGCATAAAAGCACAAGCTATTTATTGTATGTTCTGAGGGAATTTCTGCCTCATGCCAGCCGTCAGGCGCCGATGGCGGCCCGCAGATCTTCAAGCCCCTCGCCCGTCACAGTGCTGACCTCGAAGATGCGGCGCACGCCGGCGTTCTCCAGGAAGCGCCGCGCGAGCCCCGCGTCTGCGTTGGGCAGGTCGATCTTGGTCACCACGCCCAGGACGAGGCGGTTGAACATGGAGGCGAAGGTGGGGGGGAGCTGGCTCGTGCGGCGGTCTGCAGCCTGCACGAAAAGGAGCGCGCCGCAGTCGGCCGACGCGGTGATCAGGGATGGATAGAAGCGCCTGTTCTCAAGGAATTCGCTCGGCGTGTTGATGAAGCGGCCGTGGTAATCCAGCGCGAACACTTTCCGGGGTTGGTAGTTTCCGTCGGAAAGACAGCGGATGAGCGAACTCTTGCCGGACTTCCACTCCCCGACGAGCATGATCTTGTTCATGGGCTAGGTGTGCGTCATTCCCACGGAATCGTAGTGCAGGACTTCGTCAAAATAGTGGATGACGCTTTTCAGCGCGGATTCGACGCTGGCCACGTCGCCGAGGAGCAGGAGCGACCCCCCGAACCTGTCCAGGAAGCCGATCTCCACGGCGCCCGACTTCGTGGCGATGTCCGCGGCGATGATCACGCCTTCAGCCGGCGTGATCGTCAGGATGCCCAGGGCGTCGCTGGCCGTGTCGTCCAGGCCGAGCTTGAGGTAGATCCCCCTGTTGGGACTGGCGATGACATGCGCGAGCGTGATCTGCTTTCCAGGGACATATTCCTGGATGACGCGCTGCTTTGGCATGGTGTCGCTGAGCTTGCTCATGGCCGTCCCTGATGGAAGAGCGCCGGGAAAGGGGAGGCTCCCGGCGCTCCATGGAGCTTAAGTGTTATGCCGGCATGCGCCGCACGGGCGCTATCCCAGGATCTGCCGCTTGAAATCCTCAGCCGGGGAAGGAATGACGATATGGCTCATCACGGGGCCGCCGGCGCTCTCGTTGACGACCCTGACGCCCGCGTCCACGGAAGACTGGACGGAGCTGACCTCGCCGGTCATGGTGACGAAGGCCTTGCCGCCGAGCCCGGCCGCGAAGCGCAGTTCGATGAGCGTGACCTCGCCGGCCTTCGCCGCCGCATCGGCGGCGATGATGCAGGAAGCGGTCGTATAGGTCTCGATGCAGCCCAGGGCATTGATGCGCGGGCAGATGCCCGTGCCGTTCATGGCCGGGATGACGTCCTCATGCACGTTGGGAAGGATGAACCAGTCCACCGCCATGTCCGCGGCGATATGTTTTCCGCGCTCGACGGAGCTCTTCACCGCGCCCGTGTCCCCGCATACGATGACCAGGTAGCGGCCCGGGCAAGTCGGGCGGGCGATGACGAGCTGGACCTCCGCGGCTTTCACCATTTCATCGGCGACATGCATCCCGGTGCTGATGCTGTTCAATTCCACACAGCCGATAGTGCGCACTTTCATGATATTCCCCTGTATTATGCCTTGATGGTTACCATGCCGTCAGCGACGGATTCGACGATGCCGCTGATGCTCGCATGAATGCGGGCGCCCATGGCCTTTTCCGGGATCTCGCCGATCACGTCGCCGCGCTGCACATGCGCGCCCGCGGAAACGACGCACACGGCCGGCGCGCCGATATGCTGGCGGAGCGGTATGCGTACCAGGGACGGGGAAAGCTCTCCCGCATAGCCCGGATGCGTATCATAGGCGGCGATGCCGAGGCGGCTGATGAGCCTGGACGTCGGCACGCGGCGCTCTTCGCGGAAGGGGCTCGCGACGAGCTCGCGCCCGCTGCTCTGCCACTTCACGCCGCCCTGCATCAGCACGCGCTTGATCTGCGCGTTCACTTCCCTGGGGGAGACGCCAAGCGGGCAGGCGAATTTTTCGCAGATGCCGCATTCGGAGCACAGCAGGGCTTCCTTGGCGATCTCGCTCTCCATCTCCAGGTTGGCGAAGACGCGCATGAGCTTATGCGGATGCAAAGAATGCCCCATAAGGTGCCGCGGGCACAGGTCCGTGCAGCGGGAGCACTGGCAGCAGCAGGTGTTGGTGAAATTGCGCAGCTTCGCCGGCTCCATCACCTTGCGCACGACGACGTTGTGGTCGGGCGGGAGCACGAGCAGGCCGCTCGTCGTCTTCGTGACGACGGCGCGCGCCACGTCGGGGATGACCTTGCCCATCATCGGGCCGCCGTCAACGACGCGGTATTCCCGGATGAGCGGGCCGCCGGCATAGGCGAGCACGTCTTCCACGGGCGTGCCGATCGGCGCCTTGACCACCATGGGATGCGCGATCTCGCCGGCGACCGTGAGGTAGCGGTGCGTGACCGGCGTGCCGTCCATCGCGTGGGCGATGTTGCAGACCGTCTCGACATTGCTGACCACCGCGCCGACCTGCAGGGGAAGGCCCCGTTCCGGGACCGTGCGGCCCAGCACCTCATGCACGAGCACCTGCTCGTCGCCTGCCGGGTAGAAATCGCCCAGCTCCACGGCTTCGATCCTGCCGTTGGTCGCGGCGGCCGCGGCGCGCACGGAGGCCATGGCGGCCGCATGCTTGCCTTTGAGGCATATGCAGCCCCGGGAAGCGCCGGTGCATTCCATGACGGTCTCAAGGCCGCGCACCAGCGATGCGACCTCATGCTCCATGAGGTAAGGATCGCTGTTGAGCAGCGGCTCGCAGGAAGCGCCGTTCACGAGGACAGTGTCAACGCTGGCGTTGACCTTGACCTGCGTCGGCAGGCCGGCGCCGCCGGCGCCGACGACGCCGGCGTCGCGGATCTTATCTATAGTCACTTGATTTGCCATCTGATATTCCTCTGTCTTGGTGCGGCGGGACACGCCTGCGCCTTATCAGTCCGTCCGTGCCCGGAGGCGGCGGCCATGCCGGCCGGGAGCCGGCTATTCTGCGGCTTCGGGCAGGTGCGGGAGAATGAGCTCCACTTCGGAATGGGGGCGGGGGATGACATGGACGCTGCGCAGTTCACCGACGCGGCCCGCCGCGGCGGCGCCGGCATCGGTCGCAGCCTTGACGGCCGCGACATCGCCGCGCACCATGACGGTGACGAGCCCGCCGCCGACCTGGACCCGGCCGATGAGGGTGACGTTCGCAGCCTTGACCATGGCATCAGCGGCCTCGACCGCGCCGACAAGGCCCCTGGTTTCGATCATTCCAAGCGCTTCATAGTTCAGATTCATGGTGTCTCCTGTGCATTACGCTGGTTCCGGAAGGCGTCCGCCAGATCCGGCTAGATGTTGTTCTTTATGGTCTTCAAAGCCTCGATCGTGAGGCTTTTCAACTGTTCCGGATCGGTCACGCCGTATTCGCGGCTCAGCATCGCGGCGACAGTGCGCGCGAGCTGTTCAAGACTCTTCGGCTGCATGCCCTGCTCGGGGCCCACGTAATAGGTCGCGGAGCCGCATCCGCAGCGGCAGCCTTCCTGCTGCGCCTGCGCGGCGGAGGCCGGCGGCTCGTCATACACGATGGTGACATGCCTCCGTACCAGCTCGTCCTTCGCTCCGGGCGTGAGCAGCCTGTCCTTGCCCAGATACAGCTTCCCGTCATCCTTGCAGATGAAAGCGTCGAGATTGTCCTTGCTGATGAGTTCTTTCTTCATAGATGCCTCGCTCCGCCCGACAAAGCCTGAGCAACAGATTCAGCCGGACTTGGAATGACTACGGATTCGACGAGCTTGTCGCCCAGAGCCGCATTTGCCGCCTGCACGGCTTCGCGCACGGCGGCGACGTCGCCTGCCAGGACATAGTAGGACTTGCCCATGATGCCATGGCCGGCGATAAATTTCAAAAGGCGCACGTCTGCGCGCTTCACCGCCGCATCCGCCGAAACGAGCCCGGCGGAGACGATGCGGCTTTCCACCACGCCCAGCGCTTCGCCGCGTTCCGCGGCCGAGGATTCCCTCAGCCCCCGGATGAGCACGGGCGAGACCTGGGAAATAACGAAGGAGCCGAGGCACTTGTGGCCGGAGCCTTCCGCGCTGCGCACGGAGGTCTCCACGGCCATGCGGTCGCCTGACACGTAGATCAGGAAACGCCCGCCGCAGAGCGGCGATGCCCGCAAGAGGTCCACATGCGCGGACTTGACCATCGTGTCGGCGGTCTCCGCGCCGGCAGCGATGCTGTGCATTTCCACAACGCCGAGTGTGTCCACTGCCGCTCCTGTCACTTATCGACGATCTCGACTTCGTCAAGGATGCCGATGATCGCCGCATCCACGGGGATGCTTGTGGAAGAGAGGGCCATGCGCGCGGAGCTGCCCGTGACGACGAGGACCTGCTCGCCGATGCCGGCGCCCACGCAGTCCGCGGCGACCAGGCTTTCCAGCCGCTCGTCCGTGGACGGCTCAACGCGCTGGACGACCATGAGCTTAAGGCCGTTCAGGGCGTCTTCCTTCTTGGTGGCCCATACGTTCCCTATGACTATGCCGACGAACATGCGGACCCCCTACCCCTGTTTGCGTATGCTGACGCCGAGCGCGTCAGCCGTTTCCGCCGCAAGCGGCGTTATGATGGCTCCGGCCGGGGCATCCATGGTGCGGGCGCCCTCGCCAGCGGCCTTTTCGACATCCGCCGCTGTGATCAGGGCGGAATGCACCTTGAAATTTTCCGGGCGCTTGGGCTGGAACTGCGTCAGCCCGTAGCTCTTGAGCGTATTTTCGTACGAAGCATACAGCTTGTACAGGGACGTGGGCGCTGTCTGCGCGAAGCCGCGGTACTCGAACTCCAGGACCTCGACCTTCCCGCCGCGCAGCATATGCGCCAGCGCCTCAGCCGCATGGGCGCCCGACGCCCGTCCGGCCGCGAGGTCCGCCATGTCTGAGCATGACAGGAACGGGAGGATGACGCGTTCCGGGGCGCGCCCGGCGCAGCACTCGCCGGAGAACACCAGGGCGGGCGCAGCGCCATAGAACGGCGCCAGCAGCGCGCGCACCTTCTCTTCGGTGGCGCTGTCGCGCTCGGCGAGGACAAGCACGCAGACTTCAGGAACGGGATCCTGCAGGCGGCGCAGGACTTCCCGGACGACGGTCTGTATCAGTTCCTCGGTCAACATGCGCACCTCACGCTTCCTTGTCCTGGTCCGCGCAGCTGAGCGCGATGCCCAGCGGGGTCACCAGGAAGGGATTCGCCGGCTTGTACACCGGCAGGCCCGTTTCCTTGGCGATGACGGTTTCCATGTCCTTCAGGCAGCACGTGCCGCCGACCAGGTAGACGGCAGGGACCTTCCTCCCCTGGGTGTGCCTCCTGATGATGGAGGCCATCTTCTCCAGCACGGGCTTGACGACGGGAAAGATCTCTTTCTGGCGCGAAGGCTCTTTCTTGATGGTCTCCGCCTCGTCGAACGGAATGCCATAGTTGCCGGCCAGCACGAGGGAAAGGTGCGTGCCGCCCGTGGGCTCGTCGGCGACGTAGACGACCTTGCCGTCCTCAAGGATGGAAAGGCCCGTCGTCCCGCCGCCGATGTCGACGATCACGCCGTTGTCTATGTGCAGGACGGCGTTGGCTGCGGTGGGCTCGTCAAGGATGGCGGTCACGTTCAGCCCGGCGCCCTCCACCACGTGGCGGTGCGTCGCGCACTCGCGTTCGCGCGTGCCCGGCGGCACGGCGATCGCGGCGGTATCCAGCTCCCTGCCGAGCGCGTCCTCGATCTGCCGGACGAGGCGCTTCACGATGCGCGTCGCGCCCGTGTAGTCGACGACGAGGCCGTCCCGCACCACCTGGGCGAATTCCAGGGCGCAGGCGACAGGTTCCTTGTCAGCGTTGACGACGACAACGACGATGTAGGCCGTGCCCAGATCGACGCCGGTATAGAGCTTCTCGCCCGGGGCGAGCTCTGCCGGCGTGTCTATGCGCGCTACGAGGTCGGCGATCTGCTGGTCAACGGCCGAGAAATCCATCCTATCTGCCCTTCCTCGCCACGATGGTGCCGGTCACTTTCTTGTTCCAGCCGGAAGCGTTGCCTTCGTCAGCGTCGATATGCATGGCGAGGCTGAACTTGGGGCTGACGCGCACGAGGGTGTCGCAGAGCACGACGGGGCGCTCCGAGTTGAGGCTGACATCGACGAGCTCGCCGTCCGTGACGCCGAAGCGGGCCGCGTCTTCGGGAGTCATATGGATGTGGCGGGAAGCCACGATGACCCCTTCCGTCAGGCCGATCTGCGCCGTCTTGGAGCTGAGGATGATGCCGGGGGAGCCGGCGATGTCGCCGGACTGGCGCACCGGCGCATCCACGCCGAGGGTGCGGGCGTCCGTCTTGGAGATCTCGACCTGCGAGTGGCCGCGCGACGGCCCGAGGATGGCGACATTGTCCATGACCCCCTTGGGCCCGACGATGCGCACGCGCTCGTTGCACAGGAACTGCCCGGGCTGCGAGAGATCGCGGGCGTGGGTCAGCGGAGCGCCGAATAGCGCGATGGCGTCCTGCTCGCTCAGATGAACATGCCGGGCGGAAAGCTCAACGGGTATGGGCCCTCCGTCCTGGGCATTCTGGGAAGGGCAGCAGCTGCGGCTCTGCCGGGCAACTTCATCGACGACGCAGAGCAACACTTCGCCCAGCATTTTCTTTATTGCTTGTTCATTCATGGCGCGACACCTTGAAGCATGGAGAAAGGATCATGCGGCCGGGGCGGGAGGCCCCGGCCGCCATGCAGCATTACGCTTCCTTATGGGGCAGGATGAGCTCGACTTCGGAATGGGGGCGGGGGATCACATGGACGCTGATCAGCTCGCCGACCTTCTGGGCGGCGGCAGAGCCGGCGTCAGTGGCGGCCTTCACGGCGCCCACGTCGCCGCGGACCATGACGGTCACGAGCCCGCCGCCGACCTGGACGCGGCCGATGAGGGTGACGTTGGCGGCCTTGACCATGGCATCAGCGGCCTCGACGGCGCCGACAAGACCCTTGGTTTCGATCATACCGAGTGCGTTGGTGGAAGTCATGTCAATCTCCTTAAAAGGGGTTATGTTTTATGGGAAGTCCGGCGGCTGCCCGCCGGAGACGTTGCTACATCATCTTTTTCAACTCGGCGACGATCAGGGACGTGAGCGCGTCGATGTTGATGTTGGGCTTGCCCTGCGCGCAGCAGGAGGCTCCGGCGGAAGGCGCATCGTCAACGCCGAGCTGGCGGATGCGGCTGTCGCCGATATAGTAGGCGACGCGCCGGATGTTGAGCAGGTTCATGGGGGTGATGTTGTCCGAGGTGGCGCTGCCGCCGACCGCGCCGCAGCCCAGCGTGAAGGACGGGAACAGCGCTGTGGTCAGGCCGACGCCGCCGTGCGTGGACGGGGAGTTGACGACGATGCGCGACACGGGCTTCTTGAGGCCGAATTCGCGGATGACGGCTTCGTTCTTGGAGTGGATGGACAGCGTGTGGCCGATGCCGCAGTTATGCAGCAGGGCCTTGCAGAGCTCGCAGGCCTCCTCCCAGTTCTCCACGATGTAGAAGCCGAGGAGGGCGGTGAGCTTTTCCTTGGAGAAGGGGAACTTCTTGCCGACGCCCTTCTCATCGGAAATGAGCAGCTTCGTCCCTTCGGGGATCGTGATCCCGGCCAGCTTCGCGATGGTCTGCGCATCGCGGCCGACGATGGCGGGGTTCATGCTGCCGTTGCCGCGCTCCATGATGGCCTTGACCTTGGCGAGGTTCTCGCCTTCGAGGAAGAATCCGCCGTGGGCGATGACGCCCTGCTCGCCCTTGTCGGCGATGCAGGCTTCCGTCACGATGGACTGCTCGGAAGCGCAGATGGTGCCGTTGTCGAAGGTCTTGCTGGCGAAGATCTTGGTGACGGCGTCCTCGATGTCGGCGCTGCGCTCGATGTAGGCGGGCACGTTGCCGGCGCCCACGCCGAGGGCGGGCGTGCCGGAGCTGTACGCGGCCTTCACCATGCCCGGACCGCCCGTGGCGAGGATGAGGTCGGCGATCTTCATGAGCTCAGCGCTGCCTTCCAGGGTGGGGACGGTGATGCTGCTCACCAGGTCGGTGCTGACGCCGCAGGACAGGAGCGCGTCCTTGATGATCTCCACCGTGCGGGCGATGCACTTCGTGGCCGCGGGATGCGGCGTGAAGACGATGGCATTGCCGGCCTTGAGGGCGATCAGAGACTTGTAGATGACCGTGGACGTGGGGTTCGTGGAGGGAACGACGCCGGCGATGACACCGACCGGGACGGCGATGTCGGTGATCTTGTTGACCGGATCCTCGCAGAGGACGCCGATGGTCTTCATGTCCTTGATGGCCGCGTAGACGCCCTTGCTGGCAAGAAGGTTCTTGATCTTCTTGTCGTGTGTCTTGCCATAGCCGGTCTCTTCATGGGCCATCTGCGCAAGCGCCTCAGCCTGGGCGGTCGTCGCCTCGGAAATGGCCTTGACAACGGCATCGATGCGATCCTGTCCGAGCTGGCAGTATTCCGCCTGTGCGACGCGGGCCGCGCGGACAAGCGAACGTGCTTCCTGAACGGACAACAAATCCTTGTCTACCATATGACTACTCCTCTATGTTCCTGAGCGCCTGCGTGAGGGCGGCGATCAAGGTTCTTCTGTCTGCGTTGGCAATGGCTTCTGTGGACAGGCCATGCCCTTCCATATCCAAAGCCGTCTGGCGCAGCTTCGCCAGGCTCATGTTCCTCAGCCTCGCCGCCGTGATTCCGGGCGCAGCCGGA
>JAEEGL014870045.1_pt1 | contig 12144 bp, 10 predicted proteins | sample 9134231 | NCBI WGS metagenome assembly JAEEGL01 (sample SAMN16246548, study PRJNA631951) | gut metagenome | biome: gut microbiome; feature: rumen; material: fiber-attached | host: Bos | place: Iran: Karaj | collected 2018-10
CATCATCGCCTTGGAGATGCCCATGGCGTTTATGGGATACGCAGCCTTATCGGTGGACAGACAGACGACCCTCTTCACCCCGGCGTCGACAGCGGCGTGAAGCACGTTATCGGTTCCCTCAACGTTGGTCTTTACCGCCTGCATCGGGAAAAACTCGCAGCTCGGGACCTGCTTCAAAGCCGCGGCATGCCATATGTAGTCGACTCCAGGCATTGCGTCCGCAACGCTTCTCGGGTCTCTGACGTCGCCAATATAGAACTTGACTTTGGAGGCATGCTCCGGGAACCTTGCCTGCAGATCGTGCCGCATATCGTCCTGCTTCTTCTCATCGCGCGAGAATATGCGGATCTGACCGATATCGGTGGTTATGAAATGCTTCAGGACAGTCGAGCCGAACGAGCCTGTCCCGCCGGTGATGAGTAATGTTGCGCCGTTGAATTCCGACATATTGGTTCTCCTTCTTACTCAGCTGGTTTATCAAGCTTTTTGCGTTTATGGAATACTTTGCCAAGCGCTCCCCTGACCATGTTGACAAGATATCTGCACTCGTCGGTCTTCCAGAACAGGAGAGCGAATACCGCAGGAACGGAAATGCCCGTGAAGAGAACGTGGACTATGACTGAAAGCCATCCGTGACCAGTGAGCACGTGAGAGCAGAAGAGCACATCCCCCGCTCCGACCGCCGCTGCTATAATGATGTAGAGCAAATTCTTACTGTAGTATTCCCAAACCGGGATCTCGCCATTGAAGGTATATCTGTGGATAAGCCACGGGTCAATGGCAAAGTTAACAAAAGCATACGTTGCAATTGTCCCTATGACAACTCCGTTGATACCCAACACATTCACCAAACCGATGGATACTACAATATTGACAACTATGCCTATGAGAGGACGATACCACATCTGGCGGAAAACGCCGCTCACCTCTCTTATCTGCGACAAGTTAGCTATGATCCCGCCGAACAACATCTCGATCCCGATAAGTATAGGAAGAGGCTGAGGGATTATATAGCTCTCTCCCGCCCAATATAGAATAACCTCATTGGAACATGCAGCAAGCCCTGCTGCGGCAGTACCGTATAGAACTGCAGCAGCAAAATTAGTGATCTGGAAAAACTTGTATTTCGTCTTGGCAGACTCTACGGCGAAGACGTTGCCCATACTTGCCCTGATCGCGTCGAAAAAATGCCTCAAAATGCTCGCACAGGTCGAATAAAGCAGAAGATAATTGGAATACAGTCCGACCGTCGAAAGACCGATAAAGGCGCTTAAGACGATGTTGTCCGTCGCCTTGATCACAACCGTATTGGCTTTATAGACGAACAACGCACCACAGTCTTTGAACAGTCCCTTGATCTCTTCCTTGCTGAGAGAGTCCTTTTCCTTCTTGAAGAAATTGGGGTAATATTTTTTTACGATTATTCCGTTGAGTAAACTCTGCAAAATCAGAATAATCACAGAAGAAACTTTATATGCGATAAAGTCCTTGAAGACGACAATAACCACAATCCCTACAATATGGACAAGCAATGTTGCGCCAAATCCAATGATGTCAAGGATGTACCTCTTCTGATTTGCTCTCATTACAGAGCCCCTGTATGCTAGGAACAGGTAGGACGAAACGTTGCTCAGCAGGAATATGAAAAACAGCAAGACCGCGTCGATGCCCAGCGCTGCAAGAGAGTCGTAATCCTTTATCAAATAACGCAGGAACGGAACCATGACCAGTCCCAGCAGGAATATGACAACGCCAATGATTTTATATGCGATCTTATAGAATTTCAGCAGTACCCTTACACGCTTCTCATCGTTAATTGCCAGCGGCTTATAAAGCATGTACGCCATCGCAGTACCCAGACCGAGCTCAGTGAGTGAGAGCATGGAAAGGATATTGGAAAACAGACCGTTTATTCCGAGGTATTCCTTGCCGAGAGTATGGATGAATACGGTCCTGACGACGAATCCGAGAATCGTCGTCAACAGCTGGCCGCCAAGTCCGGTCAGAAGATTAAGAAACGAGTTTTTTGTTCTTGAGTTTTTTTTCATCTTTTCCCTGATAGTAATAAGACAATCGGTCCCGGTAAATGCTGTTACCTGTTCCGTATAAAATCTCCGTAAAGCAAAGCCCTTTCAGCTATCTCATCGATCGGCTTTTTATCATTCGAATAATTGTAGAACAGATCCACTGCCGTTCCGTCAATCATGTCCGGGTGAACGTATAATTCTGCACGCGCGGTTTTTTTGAACCTTCCGTTCTCCGCGTTCTCAAAGAATTCACTCGGACATCCGCTCCAGTTTTCTTTTACGCGCAGCTTGAACCTAATAATGGAAAAAACCTTCCTGCAGTACTTTCTTTCCTCGCCTTCCAACGAGTTGAGATAGTGTCCCTCAAGGGTTCGCGTTGTCCTGAAGCCGTATTTTCTCAGCAGAGGCCAGATTGCCAGCAATACCGGAATATTGCAGATTATCCACCTGTGCGCGTCGATATGCCTGGAAGTGAAGCCGTAAGCTCTGAACTTCTTCATCTGAGCTTCGCACTCTTTCCTTATCCTTGCTATGACCTCTCTTGACAGGGCGTACTTATGAACCTGATAATTTGTCACACCGTATTTGAATCTTCCTTCGGAATTGCAAATATAAGTCTTTTTTACGTCCTCAGTCAGCGGATACCAGACCGTCAGATTGAGGTGGAACGAGATCTTATCCGTGTATCCGTGCTCGCGCGCGAGAGAGACGGCCTCCTCCGTTCCCTCCATATTCATCATCAAGCTTGCCCTTTGAATCTGCCCCTTCATAATAGCTTCGTCCGTAGCAGCATTGATGGAATGATTATATCCGAAATCATCGGCGCTGATGAAATAACGCATAGCTTCCTCCCGATTTCAGTCAGTTCAGACCATACAGCCTTTCTTTGATCTTTCTGATACTCTCCGACTCCTTCTCCGCCTCTATGACGTGCGCGTAGTGATCGGGATCCTCCACGCATTTGAGTATGGTGACGGAGGTATCCTTTACCTTCTTATCGTCGCCGATCTCGATATGCCATGCCGCGCTGTACTCGGGAAGCGATTCCCTGACGAGATATTCGCCGCTGGGCGACAGGCAATAGCCGCCGAGTGAAAAAGCGATATGCGTATCCCCGCGCTTTTCGATGCGCTGCAGGGTGTGCGGATGATGGCCGACTATCACGTCCGCGCCGAGTTTACAGAAGTGATCTACCATGTACTCGCTGAACTCGCCCGGCTCGGTATTGAACTGGCCGCCTATGTGAAGCAGTATTATGAGGATATCAGATTCCTTTTTGGCTTCGGCGATATGTTCGTCAATCTCGTTCAGCCAATCCTTGTTTATGCTCCACTCGCGCAGTCTGTCCTTATACGCGGGTATTATGGTCCCGGCCTTCTTCTTCAGACGGATCTTCTGGAGCTCCGGCCTGAGTCTGACCTGCCAAACCCTTCTGATAGGGTTCCTGCTGTAGTTCGTAGGCTTGTAGCCGATCATGTTGACGTATTTGTGTACGTCGTCGCATTTGAAGGCCTCATAGTTGGAATTGACGCTGTACGTCACCGAATAGAAGGCGATCTTTACCCCGTTCTTTTCTGTCACGAGATAGCGCTTTTCATCCTTATCTCCGCGGAAAGTCCCGGTATGCGCGATCCCGTTTTTATCAAGGAGATCGAGCGTCCGTACGAGGCCCTTCACCTCCTCGTCAAGGCTGTGGTTGTTTGCAGTGCCTACGATATCAAAACCCGCTTCGCGGACAGCGTCGCAAAAGCTGTCGGGTACGCTGTAATGATAGGGCTTCTTGCCGTAATGCGCACCGCCGAAGCACGACTCGAGATTCCCAATAACGAGATCGGAGTCCTTAAATACGTTCCCCGTCTTGAACACCCGGGAGAAGTCATACTTTCCCCCGTGTTTTGCCGCTTTGAGCAGGGGGCGGTCACAGGCTATATCGCCGACGAACGTGAGCTTGAGCATAGTTGTTTACCGCGTTATTTACCGCTGTCGGCAAGTATTTTTTTGATATTCTCGACTCCGAGCTTTTCGGGAGTCCTTCCCTCTGCGCGGAGATCTCTTCCCAACGCCGCAGAAGCGATCGAGATAAGACCCGAACAGATCGGGGTAGGCACGTTGAGCGCCTTTGCGATGGCTTCGAGCATTACGAGTCCCTGGGGAACGTCCTCCGAGATATAGCGGGAATCGACCTTGGTCGGGCCTTTGGCGCGTGTGGGCATTTCGGCGTAGTCGAGGAACACCTCCCTCGCGTCGATGCCCTCATCCAGCGAATTGCGGTATTTGCACGCCTCCACATAGGAGAGACGCGGCAGACCCATCGCTTCGAGCACGTTCATCTTCTCCGCGTCGAGCGCTTCGAGAATACGCCAGGTCGCAGGATTATCCCTTGTGTAGGCCTCATGATACAGGCAGAACTCGCCCTTGGACTTCTCAATACGGGGAATGCTCATGACCGAACCGACGGTATGCACTATGAGATTCGGATTGTGGAGCGCCGCCTCCGCCACGGAATTGAGGTATACGAAGCGCTCGCCGAGCTGATCGAGCTTGGCAATAGCTTCTTCCTTCCTCGCGGAGGGATAGATGCCTATGGGATTCCTGACGTTGCGGAAGCCTACGCGGAAAAGGCCGGGCTCCATTATGCGTCCGTCGATGAATGAGCTTTCCGCCTCGGCGATTATGATGTTCTTATCCGGGCAGTGCTTGAGAACGTAAGCTGTGGAGAAATAGCCCGGATTTATGAGAAGTATCTGATCGTCCCTGAGATGCGGAGCGATCCTCTCTATGAGCTGCTCGTGGAAGTTGGTCTGGATGTAGATGATAACGATCTCGCTTTCGCTGATCTCGGAAACGTCGCGCGTGAGCCTGTGGATATTGGCGGTCTTGAGATCTCCGAACTCGTTTAGAGTCATCTTTCCGTTGTTCTGCTGTAAATAGAAGAAGTTATCGTCATGCATGGCATGCGAGGTCTTGATAAGAGTGACCTCGTGTCCGTGCAGCGTGAGGTCGGCCGCTACTGCGCAGCCCGCGTTTCCGGCGCCGAGAATTGAAACTTTCATATTTTTCTCCCTTCGTTTCTGCTGTTGTCGGATCGGTTGTATCGAACGGCTTATTATTTAGCCTTTTTAAGAAAAACGTCGTCAAGAACCTCGTCGGTCATATCGCCGAACGTCGGGCCTCCGCTGACCTGGTTCTGCTCGGGAAGCAGATTGTACTCGATCATTACCGGATCGCCGGTCTCGTCGACCGCAAAGTCCCAGCCGACCAGATCGAAGTACGGAAGCTGGGAATGAGCCAGTTTGGCGGTCTCTATCACCCTGTCGAAGCTCGGGACCTTGATGTCCTTGAAGAGTATGCCGCTCGACTCGTGCCTGTCCGTCCATTCGGATTTTCTTGTAACCGCCTTATCGACGAGCCAGCCGTCGGGCTTGATCGGGCACGCGCAGCCGCCCGCGGTTGTATTGTCGACCCTTGCTCCGGATCTCCCCATTCTGAGCACCGTGGAGAGCACGTGGAATTCGCCCTTGAAATGGAACGTGATGACACGGATCGAGTTGACCGAATCCTTGTTGATCCTCGCAAGATCCGCATGCTGCTTGAGGAGCCTTTGCGCAACAAAGCCTTTTTCAAGCTTCTTGAGCACCGCGTCGACGTCGAATCCGTCGGCCTTTTCGCGGTCATAGAAGACTATGCCCGATCCTCCGAACGTTTCAAGCGACGGCTTCAGGATCAAATGCTCCTCTTTCAGTATCAGGCGTTTTGCTTCTTCTTCGGTGATAAGATTATCCCCGTCCCCGTCGTAGTAGTATCCGGCGATCTTTTTAACGACAGTCTCGGGCTTTTTGATCTTTGGCATGAATCGGCTGTACATCGCCTTGTTCGTGTACGCAAAGCGCTCAACCGGATCGTTGAAATGCTCCAGGACGTCGATAAGCCAAATTGAATTCGGGATGTACCTCGGGTCGTAGGAATCCTCGCCCGCGCAATACAGATCGTACCAGCATTTTTCCGGATGCTTTTTATACTTCTTCCAGTATTTGAGAACAACTTCCCTGTACTCTTTCGAGCTTCCGTTATAGCCGCCTCCGACGGTCTTGAGTCTGTCCTTGATCTTCTTCGCTTCCTTGTTCGACAGGATCCTGTTGTTTACCATATTGTGATAAAACGACTTTGTCCTTGAAGCAAAATCTACAAAACGCGAATGTGGATTGATCATATCGATACCTCTTTCGATTATTATTATCAATAAGCTCTATTTTCCGAGAAAAACTTCGTCGAGCACTTCATCGGTCATATCACCGAAGGTCGGGCCGCAGCTGATCTGGTTCTGCTCCGGCATTAGATTGTATTCGATCAGGACCGGATCTCCGCTTTCGTCGACCGAGAAATCCCAACCGATCAGATCGAAATTCGGCATGAGTCCGTGGGTCTTTTTCGCGGCTTCAATGATGCCGTCGAAGTTCGGAACGCGGATGTCCTTATAAAGGATCCCGCTCGTCTCGTGTCTGTCCGTCCACTCGGACTTGCGGTTCACCGCCTTTTCCACGAGCCATCCGTCCGGCTTTATAGGGCACGCGCAGCCTCCCGCGGTCGTGTTGTCGACCCTCGCTCCCGAAACGCCCATCCTGAGCACTGTCGACAGTATGTGCACCTTGCCTTTGAAGCGGAACGAGATGACGCGGATCGAGTTGACCGAATCCTTATTGATCCTCGCAAGGTCCGGATGCTGCTTTATCAGCCTTTGGGCGACAAATCCGTTTTCGTATCCGTCAAGAGTGCGTTTGATATCGAAATCCGCTGCGTTTTCGCGGTCGTAGAAAACGATGCCGTGCCCGCCGTAGGAATCCAGGGAAGGCTTTAGGATCAGATGCTCCTCCTTCAGTATGAGCCCTTCCGCCTCCGCCCTCGTGATGGGCTCGTCCCGATCGCCGTTGAAGTAAAGGCCGGCGATGTTTTTCACGACGGTCTCTGGCTTCCTGACTCCGGGAAGGTAGCGGCTGTACATTCCCTTGTCGGCATAGGCAAAGCGATAATCGAGCCTGTTGAAGTGGGGAATTATGTAGTAAAGCCAGATCTGGTTGGGAATATACCTCGGATCGTATGCTGTCATCCCCGCGCAGTAGAGATCGTACCAGCACTTGTGAGGACGAAGACCGTATCTGCTCCAGTAGTATAAAACGACTTCTTTGTATTCCCCGGAGCTCCCGTTATACCCGCCGTTTATGCTCTTCAGCCTCGGAAGGATCTTTGCCTCCTCCTCCCTGGCAAGAGACTTCTCTTTTATGTGTTTGCGATAGAATACCTTTAGTTTTTCGATAGCGGACAGCTTTGAAGATGTGCCGGTTTTGTTCATATATGCTTCCTCCGAGAATAATACGTTCGATTCATCCGGTCGTACAAATCCGCATTTATTTGAAATACCGGATCCTGTCGATCTTGGTCGCAGCGTCGGAGAGAACTTCGTCAGTCATATCTCCGAAAAGCGGCCCTGTCGTGATCTGATAGGCCAACGCCTCGGGAGACCCCGTATTATATTCAATAAGAACGGGCTCATCCTTGTCGTTGACGCAAAAGTCCCATGACATGAACCCGAAATATGGGAAACGCTTATGCGCTTTCTTGATTATCCCGAGAATCTCGCTGTGGTGTGAGAGAGTCCTGCCGCTGATGGTTTCACCGTAATAATCCGTCATCGTTTTCTTGCCGAAAAGGTTGACGCCGTATTCGCCGGTCTGTCCGTCTTCGTCAATTCTGAATATGTACCCCTGTCCGCCGCTCGCGTTGTCGGTCAGCGAACCCGGCGCTCCGACACGCATGTGCGCCGACAGTATATGCACCTCTCCCTTGAACAGGAAGCTCAATACTTTTTCTGTGTTTACAGACGAAGGATTGAATACCGCCGTCTCAGGGCTTTGCTTGATCGTTTTTTGAACAATAAAGCTCGACCCTCCCATATCCTTCAGTATTTCTTCCGGATGATCGGGATTGACCATCATAACACCTCTTCCGCCTCCTGAAGCCAATGTTGGTTTGGCGACTGCGCTTTCGCAGTTTCTTATCATATCCATGGCAGTGTCCTTTGAAATCAGATTCCTTTTATCATCAAAGTAATAGCCGTTTACCCTGCAGCAAACGGTCTCAGGGAATCTGACATCTTTTAATATAAAGGGCATAAACGCCTTGTCTTCCCATCCCCCAAGGCCCTTTACGTTGTAGATCCTCTCCAGAACGTTATGGAAAAGATCCTCCGGGATCATCTTAGGTGAGAACTCACCGGTTATACTGTAAATGTACCTGTGCCAATCGGTCCTGACGCCTTTGAAGCCGAACGAGGCGTAATACTCTTTGATCTCTTTTTTCTGCTCTGACGTAAGCTCCTTTATGGGGATAACAGCCTTGTTTTGATACCCCATGAGCTCATTGTAAAAATATCTTTGATACCTGATCTTGTATGCCTTATTCACTGCGTTCGCAATCATTCTCTCTATTCCGTTCATATCGTGTTCCCCTCTTGATCCGTAATGTTTGCATAATGATCGGTCGCCATATCTCACTTTGATGCGGGCAGCTTGAGCATCTCGCCCATAAACCTATCTGTCTCAGGCAATCTCGCGGTATCCATGCCTCCCGCGGGAGTGAATGTCAGCTCGCCGAATACCACGCGGTCTTCATAGATGAAGAAGTCCGCCCTGACGAACGGGAACGGCTGCGAGAGCTTTTCCGCCGCGGAGAAGAGCTCTTCCATGCACGCGGGCTTCGGGATAGAGAAGTCCTCGGGAGCGTTTTTGCTGTCCCTGTTGATCCTCGCGAGATTCCATTCGCGGTCCACGAAGTAGAACTTGGGATGACCGCCGTTCTCACGGCCTACACAGACGAGAACGTATTCGGCTTTCCCGTTGAAGCAGTAGACCTTATAATCTTCGGGAAACGTCCCTTTTTCGGCATTTCCCAGGTATTTCTCGACCAGAACATACGGCTTGACGTCCTTATACTGCATTTCGGAATAACCGAGCCACTGAGTCCTGCTCTCACGGAACCATTTCCTGACTTCCTTTTCAAGCTCGACGGGGTCTTCCCTGTCCATGTCCGAAACGATATGATTCAAACCGCAGCCGACGTTCAGTTTCAGAGCAAACTGTTTCGGGAGCTTATCCCATTCGATCTTTTCGGGGGAGTCGTAAGCCGCGTAAAGGTCGTTCAGTATATGTCCGCAGCCGCATTTTTCAACGTATTCTCTGACAGCATACTTATCAGCGCACTGCTTCACGAGTTCGTTATTGTAATACGTGTTGAATTTCAGCCATTGTATCTTTTCGTTAAGCGTTTTCGGGTCGTTAAGGTCCAATTTCCTGTGAAACTTCATCCTGTAAGTAACTTTGGTATTCAACAGAGGCGATACCCTTGAAAGGCTTTTTCTGAATATCTCTGCAAGCTTCACATTATTCTTCATACATCATTCCTCAGAAGGTCCGGTTGTTCTCTTCGCAAGTAGTTTCCGTTCAGGTAATCATCCTCTTCATCCAGCTCATTAAGCCTGTCAATGCCTCCGTTTGCAAGCATTCCGAAAAGAAGCCACAGTAAGTAGCATTTTACACCTGGCCCGAGCGGCGTCAGACATTCGAACAGTCCGTTCAATTCATAAACCGCGGCAACTACCATCAGGGTCATAGTAAGCCGGTATTGCCCTCTGCGTTCTCTTATTTCTCTGAATGAGTATATCAGCGGAAGCAGCGCAATGACCCACAGTATTACGCCGGGTACTATACCGAACTGCTCGACTGTCGCCAGGGGATAGCAGTCGGTATATCGGCCGCCTACGCCTTCGAAGAAATGTGCCTTTATGTTAGCCAAGCAGCCTTCAATAATAGTAACTCGGCCGGATGACAATTCGTCAAGGTCAGACGAATCACGGTTTGCGAACAGAATATCGTTAATTACAAGCTTGTTAAGTTGTTTGTTTGTCAGAACAACGATCACCGCGGCGATCAGCATGGCCGTTACGAGGACTTTATAGAACAGTTTTACCTGTTTATTGCGCAGGAACAGCAAGTAGATCAAAGCAACGCCGAGTATCGTCGCGCGGCTTTTCAGCAATCCGATAAGCACTAAAAGCGCCAGGGAGATACCGTATACGAGTATCCTGCGTTTTTTCTTTTCCTCCCGGGAAAGGCCGAACAGGAGCAGTATTATCGAGGTAAGCAGTATCTGGCTGATCGAGTTTTTCGATTTGTATGCGTACAGCCTTGTGGAAATATTGAATCCATCGGCGAAGAACCGGAAATAAATATCCAGCGCGACTATGCAGGAGCTTAAAACATACCCCCAAATGATCCAGGTGATCAATTGCCTGTCGACCTTGTTGGCGATACAGCATCCGATGATAAATACAAAATTTGCCGAGAGCAGGGCGCGTATGTGGCTTGAAGACCAATAATCCAGCTGGAACAGAAAGGTATTGATCGCTAAAGCCACAACGAAAAGCAGGTCGAACAGAAGCAGTTCTTTTAAACTCCTTCTGATAGAGAACCGTGAGAAAAGAATAACGAAGACGCCGCAGACGGCCCATAAGCCCGTGCTGAGCGCCGAAGACAATCCCAGATCGACAAAATACGGAAGCTGCGAAAGGTTCGATAAAACACAGGTCGCAGTCATCAGTATTCTCAACCCCAAGTTGTCCCTGTTTGATTGCATTCTCAATGCTTCCGGCATTCTTTTCCCTCCGGGGTCCGATCCGTATCCGTTAATCCTGCAAAGATCTTTCCGCTATCGTGCTGTACATGAACTGTTTGCGGCCGTTCATTGCGCGAGTTTTGTATTCTTCGTAATGATCCTTAACTTCAAGTATGCTTCGCTGTATCTCTTCCGCGCTGTCCTCAGTGAGGAAAACAGCGTTTCCTCCGACGTCTATATGCGTAGTCCCTTCCCATTTCCTGACAATGAGAGGGATGCCCATTCCGGCGACCTGTTCCCAATACACGGAATGCCTTCCCGGAAAGCAGACGATGTCGGCCATGCTGAAATAATCGTATGACTGCTGCGGAGTCGCCCATCCGATGTACTGTACTCTTTCGCCGCACTTGCTCATCAGAATGTCCTTCATCTCGGGGATTATCGAACCGAACACCGCCAGCTTGACGCTGCTGTCATTGATGCTGTTGACGGCGTCCATCAGAAGCAGCACCTGTGTTTTGGCTTTGTCGACCTTTCCGCCGAAGACGATAACGAAGTCATTTTCGGTAAGCCCGAAATTCTTTCTGCTTTCCGCTTTTCTTCCCGGTTCGAGCGAGGCTTCGACCTTATCGTCCTCCGATCCCATCACAAGAAGCTCCGTTTTGTTTTCCGGAATGTGATAGATGTTCTTGAGAAAATCCACTCTTGCCGGGAGGACTCCGAAGAACTTCGAGGTGTACGGCTCGATGATACGAGCGCAGTGCCTCCACACGATTTTATGAAGAATGTTTAGAGAGAACCAGCCCCTTGCGCTGTTGGAAAAATCGGCGTGATTATCGACAAATATCTTCACTGACGGATGCTTTTTCGCATATCTGACTATCACGTCCATGTCAAGAAACTGACAGCCGTGAATGAACAAGACGTCCGGCTTTGTCTCCTCCACGGCTTCATAGGTCCCGACGAAGCGTTTCATCTTGCGATAGAATTTCAGAGGCTTTTTATAATCGAGTCTCCGGACGGGAATATCATATTCGTTTCTGTACTCGCAGGCTTTTTCAAGATAGCTTACGTTTCCGTCTTCGTCGAATGTCTGAAGCGAAGCAACGACGCTGACGTCGTGGCCCAGTTGCTTATGATATTTTGGCAGCATGTTTTCCTGATAGGTATAGCCATCAGGGAAAAAACAGCCAAGGCACAGGTGTGTTATTCTCATTTACTGTTTTCCTCGATAAAAGCTTTTACGTCATCGAAATGCTTCGATATTTCCCCGATCTCCTCATCCGGCAGGCTCCACCATTCGGTTTTTTCAAGCTTTTCAGCCGTATCTCTGTCGAACCGGTCCTTTATCTTTCGCGCTGGATTCCCTGCCCAGATCTCGTAAGCGGGAACATCATGGGTTACAACGCTTCCCGCTCCGATAACCGCGCCGTTGTGGATGGTCACTCCGGAC
>JAEEGL010381303.1_pt1 | contig 12143 bp, 13 predicted proteins | sample 9134231 | NCBI WGS metagenome assembly JAEEGL01 (sample SAMN16246548, study PRJNA631951) | gut metagenome | biome: gut microbiome; feature: rumen; material: fiber-attached | host: Bos | place: Iran: Karaj | collected 2018-10
AATTTTTTCAAAGCTGGCAGGCTTCTTCTCCTTTTTTAATGCTAGATCTACGTAATTCTTCAACAAAATCATCCCCATCATTAATAACTTAACACAAAACCTATGAAAAAAAAAGACTTTTAAGCCTTTTTTAAACCCTTCTAACCGTAAGAATATGCGTTCCAGATCCATTTAACCAGAAATTAACATCACTAACGATTACGCCAGTTCCCGAATTAGCAGCATGAATCATTTGACCATTTCCTACATATAATGCAGAGTGAGTTGGAGCCCCATCATAATATCCCCAAATCAAAATATCTCCTGGTTGAGCATCTGCATAGCTTACGCCCGTTCCAACATATTGTTGTGAATAACTACTTCTTGTAATAGAAATTCCAACACAAGAATATACATAAGATACAAATCCACTACAATCAAATCCATAAGGACCTGCTGAGTTTGCTATATAAGGCATTCCTAATAAGGAATAAGCAATAGAAACAACATCATTGCCCTGTGGATTTGCAGCTACCCCATAATGAACAGGATAATAAACAGGCTTTTCTTCCACATCCAAACGAAATGTTTGAGTAGCCTTATTTCCAGAAGCATCTACAGCTACAACTGTAATATCATGAGATCCAACAGCCGTAATATCTCCTTCATAAGAAAGATTATAATACTTTAATCCACTTTCAGGAGCTGTATCCGTATATTCTAAATCCCCATCAATTTCATCATTTACAGAATGAATATTCTCTTTCAAGTCATAATAATCACCTTCTGTTATAGACACTGTTTCATTTTTCAATGAAATAACAGGGGAAACAGTATCAACAACAGAAACTAGGACAGGTACATCTTTGACCATATTATCTTTTTTTACTTCAAGAATCACTTCTTGAACACCAACTACGCTTGTATCAATATCCTGTTTAACAGAGATAATTTTGCCATCAACCTTTTTAATCAACTTCTTGATATCATACTTATCACTACCATAATTCACAGATGCATTCTTCTTTAAAACAACCTTAATACTTTGAAAAGTAGAATAATTACGATATGCAGAACAACTGATTATCATTATAAATGATAATACCACCAATAAAAAAGCACGAAGTATCTTTTTTACCGAGGGTCTATCAACACTTTTCATACAATATCCTCCCTGATAAGTGATTATAGTAGCATAATTAAAAAAGAAAGTCAAAAGCAACAAAAAAAGATGATATAATCATCTTTTATATCACGTAAATAAATAAGGAATAAAACTAAGGTTGAGAAGGTAAATTAATATCTAAAGCATTAATTAGCTCAAGCATCTCTTCTTCTTCAATATCATATTCCTTAGAAACACTCTTAAGATTATCAATAAAATCTTTTTGATTTGCTAAAAAATTGGTAAGATTTGCATCTAGTTTCTCGAAACCAGTACCATATTTCTTTGCAACAGGAGCCTCCCAAAAGTCAGGAACTTTTGCACCATCAGCAGAAATAGCTTGATGCAATGCTTCAAAATCAGAATATATAGCTAATGCATGTGCAATAATATTAGCAACATTAGCAGTATCAATATGTGTAAATTTTTCAGCCATAAAAACAACTCCTTTTAAAATTTGACCATTTTATCTAATGCAGTTTTTTTAGCATTAAAATACTCAGACTCACATTCACTAATAAATCGAATATGTTTTTCCATTTGATCTTGAATTATTTGTGCAGATGCAAGAAACTTAGTAAAGTTACCTAAAAAAGCTTTTTCTTCAGGGTCTTGCCATGCACCATTTGGTAAAGACTTCATTAAATCATCTAATGCTTTAGATGCACTATCAATTTTTGCTTTATTTGTAGTTAAATTTCCAGAATAATTATTCATTCCAGCTAAACTAACACGAATCATAATTAATCCTCCTAACTGTATCAAAAAAGAGCACATGGAAACATGTGCATGTTTTTAATCTTGAATCTTAGTAGGAACATGACTTTCGATTGCTTTTAATAAAGCATCTTCTTCTTCATCATATTCATTACCAGTTTGGCTTAAGGCATTTGCTAAATCTTCCAATGAAGCACAAACCTTTTTAAATTGTTCTTCATCAACAGAAACTAATTTACCATTGATTGCTCCACCTATTTTAGTACCAGTTCCACCAACTGAACTAATAGCAGCATCTCCAGCAGCCTTTGTATTATTAATAGCTTCATTTAAAGCAGCTAAACATGTTTTAATATCAGTAGCACCTTGATTTAAAGTTTCAGTTGATACATTAATATCTCCAGATTGCATAATTTTACTCACTTCTTTCTATATATATTTTTTTATAAACGAGTTACTGTTTCACTAGTATTGTAAATATTCTTAACTCTAGAATTAATACTTGCTTGACTTTCTTCAGCTTTGTTAGCAACTTTTCCTAATAATTCATTATTAGAACCAAGGTTTTGAGATACTTTATTAAATTGCTTTTTAGCTTCTTCAATAACACCTCTCCAAGATTCACCTGCTTGGTCCTCCCAATGTACATTATTAAGCACATTGTATAATTGATTTAATGTTTGATCGTAAGATGCTTTTGCTGCAGCATAGTTTTTTGCAGAACCAATTAAATTCTCATTTTGAATAACAAACATATATTATCCCTCCTATTTTAATTATAACAGTTCCCAGTTAATTGTCAAAAGATATACAGTCTTTTTTCAATTACTTTACACATTGGAACACATTACCTATTATTATTTGTCAATTCCAATATCTTGAAGCCATTCTCTATTTAGTAAAGATCCATCGTTAGAAGTAAATCCATCTTCTACTAATTCTTCATTTTCTACTGAACCTTCTGAACCTTGAACAGTGACTTCCATATCATCATTGAAATCATCATTACTATCATCAAAGTATTCTTCCATAGAAATACCTGAATAAGTAAAGTCAGCATCATCAACATTTTCAAAACTTTGATTGATAATGTTGTACATATTATATTCATCAATTGCATTCTTACCATCGATAATCATTGTCACGAATAATAAGTAATCAACAACTTTTCCATTTGCATCAATCATACCGTAACCATAAAGTTTAAGTAATTCTTCATCACAAATTGGATTACTATCGATAGCTTTCTCAATCTTCTTAGAATGAGCTTTAATCTCACTAGTTGGAATCTTAAATTTAGAATTCTTGAATGTTTCAATTTCATCTTCAGAGAATCCAACTTTCTTCATTAATTTAGTAATAACTGCTTGATAATCAGGACCTAATGCAATCCAATCTTCTGGAGTAAATCTTAATGAACTTAACTTCTTACCAGCTAAGATTCCACCTCCAGCAGCAGCTCCACCAGCAGCTAAGCTAGCAGCAGCAATGATTCCTGCACTTGCTTTGTTAGTACTAATTTCTCCAGTACCAGATTCTGAATTATTATAAGGAATAATTCCAGATGCAAGTTTTGCAGCACCCTTACTAATAGCATCTACAACTCCATTTCCAGCAGCTGTAAGTCCTTCTTTAAGGGAAGCAGTAGCTCCAGTAGCAGCATTTCCACCGGCTCCACCTAAAGTACCATCAGTTCCTCCCATTCCTGGAAGTCCTCCTCCAATACTTTCTCCTTCTTCTTCACCAGTAGGTTGACCACCAGTTCCTGGATCTGTTTCTCCACCAGTTCCTGGATCTCCTCCACCAGTTCCTGGATCTGTTCCTCCTTGAGGAGTAGCTAATGCAGTTTTAATTCCTTCAAGAGTTGTATTAAATTCTTCTTCTGTCATTGTGCCAGCTTGTAATTTTGAAATAGCATCATTTAATGTTGTAACAGCAGCACCATAAGCTTCAGCACTGATTGTTCTATTATTTAATCCATCAATCATACTATTCAATTGATCCATGGCAGCAGTATAAGCAGTTTCGCTCATCTTACCACTTGTTAATCCTTTTAGAGAAGCATTCATAGAATCGATTGTAGCAGCATAAGTAGCATTATCAATCTTTCTATTTGCTAATCCCTTTAATGCATTATCATATGTTCCTAAAGCTTTGTCATATGTTTCACCATTAATCTTACCTTCTGTTAATGCTTTAGCAGCATCAGATAAGTGATCCATAGCTTTACCATATGTATCTCCATCCATCTTATTAAGAGCTAGAGAACTCATTGTTTCATCCGTAGAATCTAACATCTTATTAAATTGAGCTTCAGTCATTTTATCTTTAGAAATAGCATCCATAGCAGAATCTATAGAACTGATTGTCTTAGCATAAGCATCTTCACTCATCTTACCAGAGTTAACTAAACTCATGGCACGTTTCATTTCATCAACAACCTTAGAGTATGTTTCTTCACTAATCTTACCAGCTTTTAATAAATCCATAGCTGTATCTAAAGAATCAATAGAACTCATATATGTCTTATCAGAAATCTTGTTAGCTTTTAATAATGCGATAGCAGCAGTAATAGCATTAATAGTCTTTTGATATGTCTTATCATTCATCTTCTTAGACTTCTTCATATCTTCTGCTTTCTTCATAGCAGCAACCGTCTTCTCATAAGACTCATCGCTCATTTGTTCTGGTCTTTCGAAGTCACCCTTCTTCTCAGGTTTTTCTGGATTTCCAGGTCCACCTGGACTTCCAGGACCACCACTTCTTTTAGCGTCATCAGCATCAGGAACTTCCTTATCATTTACTGCTTCAGCTTGTGTAATATAAGTCTTAGCAGCTTCAAATTCTGATTCTGCATCTTTTAAAGAATCAGTAACAAACTTAGAAAGGTCACTAAAATAAGTATCAATACCATATTTAGCAGCATTACCTGGTGGAGTTATATTACCAAATGTAGTAATCATAGACTCACACATATCTTCCATTTGTGCTATCGCCGCACGCGCTAATTCTGGATCAAAATTTAAATCATTCTTACCATTCATATTCTTAGTCGAATAGACAAGTTCGACTAACACCTCTTTTCATTTCTAAGCAAGAAGTAGTCCATCTCTTCCTGCAAATAATCTTATAAAGAGCATAGGCAACTCTTTATTGTCCACTATCACGCAATAAAAACTACCTAGATAATAGACACCTACTCTATAATATATTTTAATATACAATGTATTCCATTTTCAACCACAAATCATATTTTTTTTTGTAGATTGACACATTTTTAAAAAGAAATAAAAAAAAGAGTTTAAAAACTCTTTTATTTTTTATTTTTTTCAGGAACAGTTCTCGAAATATACCAGAAGAAAAGAGAACCAAAATAGTTACCTAGAATAGCCGTTAATAAAGACCAATCCATTGATCTGGCAACGCCTAAAGTAATTACATTCGCAATGCAGTGTTGAAATCCACAAAAGATAAATAATGGAATTCCAAAAATAATACCAAGTGGTGTCTTCTCACGATACATCTTAACAGCTATATACATAATGGTTCCACATAAAAATGCTTTTACAAAAAATGCAATAGAGTTATCCCAAGAAGAAACCTTCGCAACAGCCGCTTCTATTAATTCTGGATCTGTATAACTATATAATAAACCAAATAAATATCCAGAGATTAAATTCACAACCAAGATAATCATTAGGTCTAAGTATGGAATCTTATCTTCGATAAAAAATCCACATTTACCAGTGAATAAATTTTGCCCTAAATAACAAACACCAAGTAATCCAAATGCAAAGATAACTGGTCCAATAGGACTTCCTAATTTTAGTAATGCATAATTACCTAAAGATATTAAAAACGCAGCCCCTATACTCTTTAATATTAATTCTTTCTTTCCTTTCATACAATCACCTTAAAAAGAGTATATCACAAATAAAAAGAAGATTGTCAAAAACAATCTTCTAATTATAATTTATCTCTTCTTAACAAGTTGTTTAGGCATTTCCTTAGCCATTTGATAATTCTTGTAAGAGTCATCATCTGTAACTTCTTTGATTACATGAATGAAACTTGGTACACGAACTTCTTCATCTTCACTACTTAATTCAATTTCCATAATAGCCTGCTTATCCCATTCAGGATAGATATCAATTTCAAAATATTGATTATTTTCCATTAAACAGAATCGAGTCTTATGAATGGTATGAAGATGATTATCAGCTTCCATCAATAATTGAAGGTATTCATCTTGCGTAAGTCTTCTTTCTGTTTCAACTCTCTTAATACCAGAAACCTTTTTCTTCTCTGTTACATAATAAACATAGTCACCATTAATACCTCTGGCTCTTACTCTTCTTTCAACGCCATCGCGACTCTTTAAATATGTTTGAGTAATATCCACCTCTGTACAATTAGGCATACTTCTTAATTTCTTAAGATTAGGATACTCAATTAAGAACTTTCTTTCAATTTCAAATGGTTCAGGTTCGCCTAAGAAAGAAGTAATTTCTTTTAATAATCTCTCTAACTTTTCTTCAAAGTCAGTACTATTATCAATAACTCTTAAGTGAGGATGTCCTGTCCAAGCAGCAATAATCTTGTCATCTAATTCAATAGCTTCTGCAATTCCTTCACTTCTAGCCTTATTATTCTCTAACGTATAAGCTTCTGGTTTCCCTTTAGCAGCCGTAATTAAATGGAATACTGCATCATAATAGTCTCTTTCTTTTACCTCATTCGTATTCAATTCTCTTAATAATCTCTTAAATTCAGCTTTCTTCATATAAGCACTATTATCAAGCATTCCTCGATCACAAACGATTAAGATCTTATCATCTTTCATCGTACCAGCAGCATAGTCATATACCTCTTCTTTGGTCTTTTGTAAGATGGCCTGACACTTTTGATAATCATAATTCGTTCCACATGTCCAAGGGGCAACACCATTCGGAATTAATTGAGTAGCTGTCTCCGGTATCATCAGCACTCGATAACCTCTTTTAGAAAAATAATTATCAATCCAGTTAAGTGCTGTTGTCTTTCCAGCACAAGGTCCTCCCGTTAAAACAATCTTAGTAATTTTAACATTTCTCTTTTCTTCCAATGCATGTAACAACTCTTCCAAAGAAACATTGTATAAAGGAGCTAATAATTTCAACTCCTCAAGAGTTGGAAAAGATTTACCAGTCTCCCATTTACTAACAGCCTTATCGCTAACACCTAGCTGATAAGCAACATATCTTTGTGTATATTCATTTTGAACTCTAAGTTGATATAAATAATTTCCAAAGTCAATTCTTTCCATCAATACCCTCCTCACAATTCCATTATAAAGGTATTATTCTAAAATAATTCCATTCCTCACTCTACTATTGGTAGAACTTTTAAGGAGTTTGTGTCGTCTTCTGTTTTTGAACAGTTCCCATTTGTGGTGGATTACGTCTCATACGTGATGTTAATTGAGAAAGTTCACGATAGAACTTTTCAAATTCTTGGTAATAATAACCATATTCTGATCCACTTGTACGAATTCTGACTCTAACAGATTGATCATGTCGAGCAGAATCAACAGCATATCTCATATCTTTCAACAAAGATATCACAATATCATTTCCTCGTAATTGCATTCTTAATATATCTTCTCTACCAGAATCAGAATGCCAAGTAATTGTCTTCTGATCGCTATCAATAAAATCTTTTGGTAAACAATTATATTGACTTTTGGCATCTCCACTTAAATAATAACGACCTATGATTAACTTCATCAAGTTTTCAAAAACCTGAAAAGTTTCATATTCCTCTTCTTCTCTAGAAAACCCCCTGATAGGTAATTCTATTATTTCAGAAGAAGCAGAAAACCAAATATCTCCATCTATTCTTTTTCCAATTCCAAAACGAACTCCATCTTTTTCAATTCCAAATCCGTCTTCAAAATCTCCTTCTATATGAAATCTATTTTCCATATGATCCTCCTACAACTTCGTTTTTCTTTTTACCTAGTTGTTTACTTTCTTTATCACCAGAAACAACCATTTGATAGAAATCTCTCATACTATGTTCTTTATCTACAATATAGGAATCAATTCCTGCTCTCTCAGCTCCTGCTTTATCACTTCTAATACTATCTCCAATCATAATACAATCTTCTTTTGGAGTATCTCCAATGGCTAAAAGGAAAGACTCTAAGTCAGGTTTCATCGCATCTTCTCCCGCAACCATCTTACTTATATAAGGATATAAACCAGTTCTCTTTAATCTTGGAATCTGTGTACCACTAAACCAACTCGTTAGAATAACAATATCCTTTCCCTTAGCTTTTAAATATTCAAATAATTCAATAACACCATCAGCAACCTCATCAATAATCGTATCCCCATTATGAATCATCCAACCACTAATCACATCTTCACTAACCGTAAATCCATGTTTTTTAAACTTAGCGCTTAGTGTTTTAAAGTCATATTTAGGTTCTTCTAATTCATATTCATTTAAAATAGACTGCTTTTGTTTAAAAAACTCTTCTTGTTCCTCTACAGGAATTCTCTCTCTTAAATAATCATCTTCATGAGACCAATCCGGTATTAATAATGTATAGTCTAAATCAAAAATATATTTTTTATAAGGTTTCATAATAATAAACCCCTCCTAGACAAGTTATTATTATATAAGAAAAGCATTGATATTACAACAAAAAAAGAACCAAAATGGTTCTTTATCCTTTATATATGGTGGAGATGAGGAGAATCGAACTCCTGTCCGAAAATAGAGCTACATAAACCTCTACAAGTTTAGTTAACTAATTATATTCGCATAATAACCAAGTAGTTAACGACCAAGTTACTATACTAGTCTTAAAATTCTTTCTATCCTCTAGACAAAGGATAGCTATAACCTATAAAAATGATCCTCTAAAGTATTCCTAGGTGAGAATACTTAAGAAGAGCTAGCCTTATTAATTATATTAGGCAAAAGCAACAGCTTGGCGTGCACCAAACAATGTTGCTATAGCATTTTTAATTTTATTTGCATTTATTTTTTTGCGCCCGTGACGTGGACATTCCGACTTGCCATCTATGCTCAACTATTCCCGTCGAAACCAAGTCATCCCCATGTGTAGTAATTATATCACAGATTAGAAGAAAAAGAAAGAAAAAGGAGCTGATTTAAGCTCCTTTATATTGCTTTGCATAACGGAAGGTTTGTTTTCTTTTACAAGATAAACCTGTATTGTAGGAAATATCTTGTAATAGTGGATGATGTAGTTTTTGATTATGGTATAAATATCCATTCACTTGATCCATCAATTCTTTAGAGACTTCTAAAGATTCCTTCCATAAATCTTCAAAAGACTCCGTATGTTTTTCATGAGTCTCTGGATCATACCAAACCGTATGATTTTGATTTAAAAATTCCTTCATTTGTGTCCAGTCATGATGATATGTAATGTCTCCTATCGAAAATAATCGCATAAAGAACGAGAAGATATGCAACGAATCATTTCGAACAAAAGAATCGAATAATCGCATCACACGGAATCCTACAACATATTTATGAAAACCATTGGAAACATCATACACTGTTTGATACACGTCATTAATAAACTTTTTCAAGGAAGGACTTTTATGAATCATTTGCGAATAATATTTTTTATTTTTCTTTAGATACTTATTTGATATATATCCATCCATCCACAATTCAAAAAGTCCATGGAAAGAGATACGATACTTATTTGGATAATGTTCCGTAACATAATAGATATAAGGATGTAGTACAACATCCAACACAAAATGATCTAATTGTCCATATAAAAAAGCCATTACCTCAGGATCATATTGAAGATGACCCTTTTTAATAATACGAATCATTGTTAAAAAGAACTTTCTTGTCTGATGAGAATGTTGATAATCAAAAGCCTTATAATCCGTTGCAATCATGGCATCTGGACCTATACAAAATAGTTTGAATAATTCCCAATTCATAGAAATTTGAGGATGAATCATAGAAGAAACCATTTCACCATGAATAGAATGTGTCTTATAACTAGGCATATCCATTCCTCCAAGTGCAAATTATACCATAAAACCTAGGTTTTGAAAAGTGACAAAGAAAAAAGATACTTCTACGAATATCTTTTTAAATTCTTTTGAACATCTCTTTGAATATCTTTTTCTTTCAAAGATTCTCTCTTATCATATGTCTTTTTACCACGACATACTCCTAATAATACTTTCAATTTATTCTCTTTAAAATATAGTTTTAAAGGAACAAGAGTTAATCCTTGTAATTCAATAGCTTGTTCCAACTTTTTAATTTCTTTTTTATGAAGTAACAATTTTCTACTTCTAGTTTCATCATGATTAAAAATATTGCCTTCTTTGTATTGACCAATATACATATTTAAAAGAAATACTTCATGGTTTCGAACAATCCCATAAGAATCTTTAATATTACAATGACCATTACGTACAGATTTAATTTCTGTTCCTGTTAAAACAATACCGGCTTCATACTCTTCTTCTATAAAGTAATCAAAACTTGCTCTTCTATTAATGATCTCCATTTTATCACTCCCAAGTAAGACCCCACGTTAAATCTGGATATCGTTTATTAACAATCGCTTTATATTTTTCATATAAAGCATCATGATTTCTTAATTCACTATCTGTTAAACTAGGATATGTTTTTACTCTAAAATCCGAACTCCATCCACGTCTTTGTGTAACAGTAGTATATATTAATTCTGCTTTAGGTTCAACAACTTGGTTTAAATTTGTTCCATCTTGTCCAATATGTTTTCTTAAAGTTACTTCCATAGCAAGACCCGTATAGTTATCAACATCTAATTGGTCACTAATAAAGTTACCTAAAGAATAGATAACAAATGTTTTGCCATCATTAATATATTCAGCCGTTTGAACAACGTGAGGATGTGCTCCAATAATTAAGTCAACTCCTAGTCCAGATAAATAGTTAGCAATCTCATCTTGTTTCCAATCTACATTCCAAGCATATTCAGTACCCCAATGCATAGCAACAATCACAAAATCAACTTTATCTCTTACACTTGCAATATCAGCTTGTGCTTTTTCAGGAGAATAGACACTATTTAAATAATCTTTTCCATAAGGCGTTTCTAAACCATTCGTCCAAATTGTATAAGAAATAAATGCATATTTAATATGATTGACTTCATATACCTTCGCAACATTCTCGGCTCTTTCTTCATAACTAGCCCATTGTCCAGAAGCAGCAACCTCAGGATGAGACTTCCAATATTCAACAGAATGAAGAACTCCTGTTTCTCCTTTATCCATCGTATGGTTGGTTGCTAAAGAAACCATGTTAAATCCTGCATCAATGAAAGCATCTCCACAGGCATCTGGAGTATTAAATCGAGGATAATTGGAATATCCCAGATTAGCTCCACCTAAAATCGTTTCTTGATTGTAATAAGCAATATCATATTTAGAAGCAATTGGTTTAATAAATTGAAGCATTGGCTTAAAATCATAAGATCCATCATTTTGTCTAGCATCAATATAAATACTAGAGTGAATCAAAGCATCCCCAACCATGAAAACTTTTGCCTCATAGTCGACATCTTCTTTTTGAACTTCCACCTTTTTCTTTTCTACAACTGTTTTTGTTTTAGGAGCAAACAAATCTGCTTTTACAAAGAGAAAATACCCTCCTACTCCTAAACAGCAAAGAATAAGGATTAGTAGAAGAACAATCAAAGGACCTTTTTTTAGTTTTCTTTTTTTCTTTGCTTCTTCCATAATTAATTAACCTTTCTAACAACTTCAAAATCAATTGTTTGTTCATCCTTATTAGCACGAACAACTTTCACACGAACACGTTCTCCAATCGCATATTTTGTATGGCTCTTTTCACCCGTTAAAGTTAAATGTTCTTCATCAAAATGATAGAAATCATCCATATCACGTAATGGAACCAATCCTTCAATTAAATTATCAAGTTGAACAAACATTCCGAAACTAGTGATAGAAGAAATCATACCTTCAAATTCTTCTCCAATATGTTGCTCCATATATTGAGCCATTTTCATATCATCAACTTCTCGTTCACAATCAACAGAAGCACGTTCTCTCTCAGAAGAATGTTCTGCAATATAAACAAGTTTTTCTTCCCATTTTTGAACCGTATCCATATCTACTTTTCCATCGAACAAATAAGTATGTAATAAACGATGAACAGTTGTATCCGGATAACGACGAATTGGAGAAGTAAAGTGTGTATAGCAATCACTTGCTAAACCATA
>JAEEGL010700102.1_pt1 | contig 12143 bp, 7 predicted proteins | sample 9134231 | NCBI WGS metagenome assembly JAEEGL01 (sample SAMN16246548, study PRJNA631951) | gut metagenome | biome: gut microbiome; feature: rumen; material: fiber-attached | host: Bos | place: Iran: Karaj | collected 2018-10
CCATTCCAATCGCAAAAAGCACCGCTCCTGCCACGGCTATCGCCCAGCATAGGTTGCGGGGTCTTGTGCTTGTATCGCTCATAAGACCATTCTCTCCTGTTTTTCGGCGAATCCAAAGACCCGCCTTATTGTATTCTATGAATTGCAAACGACATTGAGCCACTAAAAACCCAATTTTGCTATAATATACAACTAATATAAAATCTTAGCAAGTCTTTGAATGATTTTTCAATTGTCTCTTTTTTGTAAAAAACGGCATTATTTGCTTGACGATGGCAAAAGCTGCTATATTTTATTAGATATATCGATTTTAATACTGGAGATTGGATGGATACATACGCAAATAGAATATCTTCTTTGATTAAGAGTCATCCGCTTGACATTGACACAGATGTTTTGATACACGGCAGAGCACCATCTGCTGCTTCTTCTGAGTTTCTGACCAACAAGGAACAAGGGGATTGGGCGGAGAACCTGGTTATTTCATCAATCAATGCAGCTTCAGCAAACTATGTGGCATTGGCATACGGATGTTCAGAAAGCCTTTCGGCTGGAGATGAAGGCTTTGAGGAATACTATGCAAAATATCAAGAGGAACTCAATACCATAGGAAAAAGGCCTGATGTGCTTGTATTCAGAAGAAAGGACGCCCCATCAGATGGGATCGTTGAGAGCAATGACCATGACACTGTATCAAAGGCCATTGCCGCGATAGAAGTTCGCTCAAGCACCTTCCTAAGCGAAAAATACTCGCAATTCATGGAACAGAGAAATTCCAAAGCAGAAGAAACGTGCATAAAGCTTCGCAATGAATTGTTCCATGAACCGTACAAAAGCATTTTGTGCAGTAAGAGTCCAAGCATCTATTCTCTCCTTGAGAAAGCGACGAATGAGACATTTAGAGAACTTGATTTCCGTCCTGTGTCATGGAGTTCATCTCCTGAATTGGTCTTTATTTCCGAGCACTTAAAGCAAATCAAGGAGAATATAAAATTGCTTCAAAAACGTGACTATCTAAGCATAACACCCAAATTGGAGGACATGGCACTTGTTAACCGTTGGATACAAACATTCAATGTGCCGCATTATTATCTTCAGGTGTTTTTTGACAGAGGATACATATTATCATTTGAGGACATCCTTAGAATAAGCAGCAATTCAGAATTGGAGGATAGCGTTTTCAGAATTGAAAGGGATGTCAAGAATCAAGGCAAGAGCACTATCAAGATAGATATTGCCAAGGCAAATCCAATAATTGGCAGAATTGATATGCCTAAGCATTTTTCGGCAATGAAAGAACTTGAACGCGGACGATTGCTATTCTATGTCAGATTTTCAGGTGGACAGGGATTTGTGGATTTGGATATTCTGAATACAATTCTAAAATGAAACAATTAGATTATAATCAGTATTTGCAAGAGGTTGGTGCTGCTCACAGAAAAGAGTATGCACAATATTTTACGCATGCAACAGTGGCGTTGTTCATGAGAAAGTGGCTTGCCAGAGATGGCTTGGCTACTTCTATATTGGATCCTGCCTTTGGCTTAGGCGCCTTTTGGGAAGTCTTGCCTGATAATTCAGAGTTTCATGGCATTGACATTGACTCTATGATAATTGATTACTATAAGGCTCACACTGATAATGGACCGAAAGAACTAACACAGGGAAACTATCTTTTGTGTTTCGGCAAGAAATACAAGAACATCATCTGCAATCCTCCTTATCTGAAATTCCAAAAATTCGACAAGAAGGAAGAGGCTCTTGATGCCATTAAGAGCAATTACGGCGTTATGCTGTCAGGCTATACGAACATAGCGTCTGCATTTCTGCTTAAATCACTGTTCGATTTGGAGGACGGCGGGCGCCTTGCCTACATTATGCCAAGTGAATTCCTAAATGCAGGATATGGAAAGACTATTAAAGAGCATTTGATAAAAGGCAGGCATTTGGCGCATCTTATTCAAATTGAATGTGAACAGGATGCATTCCCTGACGCGACAACTTCCCTTTGCATTATTTTATATGATTCATCGGTGCAGTTTGACTCCATAGCCTTCCATTCGATAAACAACTTGAATGAACTTGATTCAGTCTTGTCCAATGATCCAGTGAATATTATTCCCTACAACAATGTTCAAGTCAATGGCAAATGGGGAATCTACTTCAATAAAAATAATAATCAGGCATGGCAATCAAATGACAAGTTTGTAAAATTGTCTGAATATGGACATTTTGCAAGGGGAATAGCGACTGGTGCCAATGAGTTTTTCGTCTTGCGAAGGTCGGAGATTGACAAATTGTCACTTGAGACGACTGATTATTCCTGTTGCATAACAAAGAGCATGCAGATTAGCAAGCCAGTGTTCACGCAAGATGATTTTAATGAACTTGCATCACAGGATGCCCCTGTATATCTTTTCAATGTGGCTAAATCCCCGTCAACCTCTGCAGCATCATATATAAAATATGGTGAGATGAAAGGATATAACAACGGATATATCACACAAAACCGTTCTCCGTGGTACAAGATGGAAAGGCGTGAGCCAGCGCCAATACTTCTGAATGTTTTCTCCAGAAACGGATACAAAGTCATTCGCAATCTTTCATCTGTTCAGTCGCTGACATCATTCCATTGCTTCTATCCTAATCTTTTTGGCTGGAATCTCTTAAATCCACTGTTCCTGTTTCTTTTCTCAAATGTTGGGCATGTCGTTCTTTCCGCATCCATGCGAAAATACGGAAACAAACTGGAGAAATTCGAGCCGAATGATTTGAACAATGCAATGGTTCCTTCCGAGGCTTTTTTGAGTGGAATTCCAGAAAAGAAGATATCACACTGCATGAAACGGCTTGCAGCAGGTGAAGATCCAACAGAGGAAATCGACTCGTTATTCAAGGAACTAATCTCGTGACATATAATTAAGGAACAATAGAGCATGGCAAGGACGACAAGGCAGATACATGTCGGGCGCGTCGCGATAGGCGGCGGGGCCCCTGTGAGCATTCAGTCGATGACGAACACGGACACGGCGGACGCGGAGGCGACCCTCGCGCAGATTCGAGAACTCGCGGCGGCTGGCTGCGAGATAATCCGCTCTACAGTGCCCGCGAGGATAGTGCTGGATTCGTTCGAGAGGATCTGCGCGGAGAGTCCGATTCCCGTCATAGCGGACATACATTTCGACCATACGCTCGCGATAGCGGCGCTGGAGCGTGGGGCTGCGTGCGTCCGCGTGAATCCAGGCAACCTTCGTGGCGAGGAGGCGGCGCGGGAGGTCGCGCGCAAGGCGGCGGAACTGGGGCGCAGCGTCCGCATCGGCGTGAATGGCGGCAGCCTCAACAAGGAGATTGCGGAGAGGATGGGGCACGGGCCTGACGCCCTTGTCGCAAGCGCGGAGCACTATGTGAGGCTTTTCGAGGAGGAGGGGTGCCGCGAACTGAAGGTGAGCCTGAAGGCCTCCAATGTCCGAGTCACAATCGACGCATGCAGGAAGTTCGCCGCCAATTCGGACATTCCGCTCCACGTCGGAATAACTGAGGCGGGGCCTGTCTCGTGCGGCGTCGTGAAGTCCGCCGTCGGCATCGGCAGCCTGCTTCTGGACGGCATCGGCGAGACGATGCGCGTGAGCCTGACGGCGCCGCCCGTCGAGGAGGTCAGGACGGCGCTGAAGATTCTGGCGGCGGTGGGGCTTCGGCCAGCGGAGCCTGAACTGGTGTCGTGCCCGACATGCGGGCGTACGCGCGTCGGACTCATGGAACTCGTCTCGAAAGTCGAGCGCGAGATAGAGCGGATAAAGTCGCAGGGGAGGCGGATACGGCTGAAGAAGATAGCGGTCATGGGATGCATCGTGAACGGGCCTGGAGAGGCGTCGGACGCGGATGTGGGAATCGCTGGCTCCAACCACGGCGGAGTCCTCTTCAGGCATGGCGAGAAGGTGGCGACGCTTTCGGAGGAGGAGCTGCTTCCCGCGCTTGTGAAAGAGATCGAAGCGGCCTCTGAACCAATCAGACAGGATTGAAACACATGATAAATAAGATATACATCGTCCATCATACGCACTTCGACATCGGCTACACCGACATGCCAGAGGAGGTTGTGGAGCAGCATGTCAGCAACATCGACAAGGCGGTGCGGCTGGCGCAGCGGAATCCGCAGTTCCGCTGGACATTGGAGAGCGGAAGGTTCGTCGAGGAGTACCTTTCGCGTCGGCCGCAGGAGGCTCGCGAGGCGTTCCTGTCGCTTCTGAGGAACGGCCAGTTCGAGGTAGAAGCCCTTAACATGCAGATGCTTACAGAGACGGCAGGCAGTGCGGAGTTCATAAGGAACGTCTCGATCACCGTCGATGCGGGGAGGAGGTATGGCTACGGCGTCGATACCGCCATGCTGGACGACATCGGCGGCTACGCCTCCTACCTTCCGTCAATCCTCTCTCGGCACGGCGTAAAGTACTTTGTCGCGGGCGTGGGGGCCTGCCAGGCCTATCTTCCGTGGGCGAGACTGCCGCATCTGTTCTATCATGCCGCCCCAGACGGCAGGCGGATGCTCGTCTGGAATCTCGGAATCGACAGGACATTGCCGCCAGAGGAGGCGGAGAACATGGCGGTGTACAGCCAGGGCGTGGTCTATCTGCTGTGGCCAATGCTCACACGCGCTGTCTCAGACGACGACTTCTGCGACGAGGCCGAAAAGCACTGGAAAAAACTTCTCGACAGGCTCGAAAGGGAGGACTACCCCTACGAGGAGATCATGCTCCAGACTGGTTTGGACAACGGCGGCCCCGACGACAATATCATCGCCGCCATCGAGCGCCTCAACGCCAGCGGCCGTTTTCCTGAAATCGTCTTTGCGACGCCGCGCGAGTTCTTCGAGTCCATGGAGCGCAAATACGGCGGCGCGATTCAGGAGTTCGACGGCGCGCTCACGGACGCGTGGGTCCTCCGCGCAAACCACGTCCCTTCCGTCTGCAAGGACAACAGGACTGCGCAGAACCTCTACCAGGCGGCGCTTCTCTGGGGCGCAAAGGAAAACGCCCAGATTCTCGACGACATGATGCTCGTCGCCGACCACACGTTCGGACTCTTCAACTGGATGTGGCAGGAGCGGCTTGCGGACAGCCTCATTCAAGTCCAGCACGAAGGCATGCGCGCCTCCGTCTTCGACAGGCACCGCCGCAGTTGGGACGCGAAGGCACTCTACGGCGCGAACGCCGCGCGCCTGGCGCTGCGGCATTGGCACGCCGCCGTCGGCCAGAGGAGCGGAAACGGCGAGGCGGTCTTCAGCGTGCGCAACAGTTCGCCGCACATTGCGAGCGGATATGCGGAATGCTACGCAGGAAGCAGAGCCGCTGAACTGGGCGGCCTCAGGAAGGCAGACGGCACTTCGGCCGCCTTCCAGAAGATAGGCCCAAACCGCTACATCATACGCGCTGACCGCGTCCCCGCGGGCGGTTCTCTCTCCCTAGTTCCAGAGTTCACGAAGGAGGCGAAGGCCGTCCCCGCGCCCGATGACGCCTCCATCCCTCCGCAGATACAGTCCTGTGGCCTAACGTTCTCGTTAGGCCCAACAGGCCTTATCAATGGAATCGCCGCCGACGGCGTTGAATGCTGCGAGGGGCCTGTCGGAGAACTCTGGGCGGAGGATTTGCTCGACGTTCCATACGGGAACAAGAACGCGAGCATGACTCCCGTTCGCGAGCGCCGCGTTTGGCGGGAGGAGGATGCATCAGGGCGGCTTGTGGAGGACGGGCCGCTGTTCTCGGCGATTCTCCGCAACGGCCGCATCGGCAGGGCCGTCTTCGAGGAGCGCATCGTGATTTGGAAGGCCGACGGCAGAATCGACTTCGCCGTGCGGCTGAACAAGCCTGAATGCCCCCAGAAGGAGTCGTACTATGTCGCGTTTCCGATGGCGCATGCGAATGACGGCGGAATCTACTACGACCAGAACATGGGCGTCGTAAATGTCTGCCGCGACCTCCTGCCAGGCGCCTGCCAGGAGCTCTTCTACTGTTCGCGGTATGCGGCGGTCGAGGGCGACGGCTTCACAAGCACCCTCTGCGTTCCAGACGCCCCTATCGTCTGCTTCGGCGGAATGAACCTCTGCAAATGGGAGCGCGAACTGCCGTTCAAGCCTGGAAACGGCCACATATACAATATAATATATAATAATGTATGCAACACCGACGCACAGTGCTGGATGGACATCCTGGACACGTTCCGCTATTCGCTTTTCATTCGCAAGGGGCGCTTCTCGCCTGTGGCGGCGCAGGAGCAGTGGGAATCCGCGATGGCGCTTTCATGCGAGTACAACGCGCCGTCCGAGTTCCGCGCGATAGACGGCTTCCCGAAGGAACTGCGGCTGCATCCCGTCGGCGACGGCGAATTCTGGCTCGAGAATCTGGCAAACGCCGCCGTCGATTACGATTTCACGCTTCTCGGACAGCGCCGCAAGGGCGCCGTTCAGCCACACGGCATCTGCAGGCTATGATTTGCAAGCGCCTCCTGAAGGGCGTCGGCTGAAATCCCTCACTTATTTGCGCAGATCTTCATGAAAAGCGCATGGAGGACTATTATGTCTATCGGCTTGAAGAGGACTTCGTTGAAAACGTCGTTGCCCTCTTCATTGACATAGTTTGACTCGCCAGTGATGACGTAGATCGGAATGTCCTTGCATTTCGAATCCGCGCGAACTTTCCTTGCGAACTCCTTTCCGTTGCAATTGGGCATGTTGGCGTCGGTGAGCACCACATCGATGTGGGTGTGCTTTATGACCTCGAACGCCGCCACGCCGTCCTTTGCCTCGTAGATGTTGCTTATTCCAAGAGTTTTAAGCATTCCCTTGAGGACCATGATGTTAAGGAGTTCATCGTCTGCTATGAGCACATTGAGGCTGGTGGCCTCGGGCGGCAATGTGAATGACTCCGACTTGCCGGGCGTGTCGTTTGAAGCGTCATCCGCAGGCTGTTCTTCAAAGAACCTGACGCCTGGAATGCTTCCTGCGAAAGTGCTGCCTTTGCCATATTCGCTCTTGATCTCCATGTGGCCGCCCATCTGATGGAGGAGCTTCTTGCAGATTGAGAGGCCCAGGCCAGTGCCTTTGTGCTTGGGACCGACTTGGACGAATGGCTGCGCAAGTTTTGGTATGTCCTCTTTTCGGATTCCTGTTCCAGTGTCAATGACCTCGAATGTCAGGGTTCCAGTGTGTTTGTCGGCCTTCGTGAATGTCGCATGCAGTTTTATGAAGCCCTTTGAAGTGAATTTCGTGGCATTGCTGATGAAGTTTGTCAGGATCTGCCGTATGCGCCTTATGTCGAACTCAAGGTCGGGCATTGGCTCCACATCCACCATCAATTCGACTTTGGCGGTATCGACCAAGGAGGTGAAAGTGCCCATGAGGTCCTTGCAGAGTTTGGTGAAGTCATGCCGTTCGTTGTTGAAAGTCAGGCGGTCGGTGTCGAGTTGCGCTGCGTCGAGAATGTCGTCCACAAGCTCAAGAAGAGCATCGCCGCTGAATATGATTTTCTTGAGGTAGTCCTTCTGTTCCTCCTCTGAGCATCCGCCTATGCTGAGAAGCTGCGAGTAGCCTCTGATGGAGTTGAGCGGCGTCCTGATGTCATGGCTCATCTGCGCGAAGAACATCGTCTTGGATTTCTCCGCTTCGATTGCCTTGTCGCGCGCGGCGATTATCGCATTGTTGTTGTTGTGGCGCACGATCATCATCTCGACGAAATGCGCGAAATTCTCCAGCGCGGCGGTCTCCTCTGAAGATAGCGCGAACTCGGAGTTGTCGAAGAACAGGCAGATATGCCCCCAGAGGGCGCCATCGACGGTCAGCCTGATGCCGCAGAACTCCTCTATGCTCCTCTGTGACAGGATGTCGCCTATGCCGCTGTCATCCATGGAGTTCCTGTCCTTTGAGATGAAAACGGTGTTGCTTCCCGAGCATTTCACAAGCTGTTCCGCGAAGGCCTCCGAGTTGCTCTCCATGCAGTCGCGGAAGCCGTTGCCGCTTCTGCGCTCGTAGGACACGAAGAACGGCGTGCTGTCGTCTTTTGCTGTGAGTTTGATGATGCACGCTATCGCGGCGGAATAGTGGTTTGCGAGTTTCTCAAGCGCTTTCCGCATGGCGTCGTTCAGCCTCTCCTCCGATATGAGAGTCGCGAGAAGCGAGTTCTGGAGATGCTCGCGCTGGAGCATGCGGTTCAGGTCGGTGACGTCCGTGGATGTCCCGATGATGCGCTCGAGGCTTCCGTCCGCCGCGCGGATCTTGTTGAAAGCCTCCTGGTAGTACTGCGTGCCGACCTTCCGCATCCTGTTCACCGAGTCCGTTCGGCCGCTGGCGATCTCCTCAATCGGCGAGATTCCGTCCTCGCCGCGAAGCGCGTCAAGGAAAGCCTGGCGCGGCAGCGAGGAGAGGCTGTTCTCGTCCATTCCCATGATTTTCGCGAGCCATTTGTTGCCGCGCCTGAAATTGCCGTCGGAATCCGCGACGACGATTGGCATCGGCGAACTTTCGAGCACGAAGGTCGTCTCCATCGCGTTTGTGATGGCGTTGCGCGCATGTCTCTCGCGTTCAAGGACGAGGGCGATTATTCCCGCGAGTATCTTCAACTGCTGCTCAATCGTTTTCGATAGCTCGAAACGGCTTGAGAAGCGAAGGACGACGACTCCGTCGAACATATCGTTTATGAAAAGCGGAATGGAGACTTTGGTGGCGGGATGGCCGTCCGCCGTCGTCCAGTCGGCGACCTTTAGGCTGCCCTGTTCGATTGAATCTGCGTTCAATCCTTCAAACGCAGTGCAGTTCTCGCAGCAGGCGGTCATGTTGACTGCGCCGTCTTTGTCCACGCGGCAGATCGGCGTGACGCCGCCGCCGCTTTTAGAGGCCACGCAGACGCACTCGCAGTCTGGAAGCACTGCCGCAAGTTCGGTCTTGACGGATTCCAGAAAGCTCAGGAAACCGTCGTTCTCGACCGCATGCCTCAGCAGCATGCTCGTGAACCGCTCGTTATAGACGTCCGCCTCAAGGGACCTGTTCAACTGCTGAAGTTCGTTAATCTGGTTCTTCATGCAGTCGCTAAGAATGCCTCCGAAGAGCTTTTCGTTGAGGAAAATCTCCATGTACATCTTGAGGGTCGGCCGCGTGACAGGCTTCAGCAGCAGAGCGTTCATGCCAGACGCAATCGCCTCGCCGACCAATTGCGACGACGAGTTGCCGGACATGCCTATGATGGGCAGCGTTATGGCGTCCTCCCTGTCCAGGCGGCGGAACTGGGCGGCGACGTCAAAGCCTTTCATGTCAGGCATGAAGATGTCCATGAACACGAGAAGATAGGTGTTCGGCTGCATTGTGGTGAGCCGTTCAAGGGCGCTCCTGCCGTCGTTGACGATGTCCGCCTCGGCGCCGAAGCTCTCGAAGGCGTTCTGGAGCACCATCGCCGTCATCTCGTTGTCATCGACGATGAGGACCTTGTTGCCTGAAAAGTCAGCTTCGTCGTTGTCGCTGACGGCAGATTCGTGCACCAGCTTCTGTATTACGTTTATTACGTTGTACTTGCGTAATGGTGTCAGCACGTATGCGTCCAACCCGAGCTCAGTGGCTTTCGTCTCGATTTCAGACCAGTCGGATGCTATCGCTATTATATATTTAAAGGTAGTATAGCAGAACAGCTTGAGCTTTGTGGTGATGGAGAAGCTGTGTGCCTGGTCCGACCATTTGACGAAAGCGAAGTCGAACGTGCGCTCGTCCTCGACCATGTCCGCCACTTTGTCGAAATCAGTGAAGACCTGCGTCTCGATGCCGCACTCGTTTAGGATCGATATGAGGTCGCCGATGCTTTCGGTGTCGTCTGAGAGGATGTAGGCGGATTTGCCCTTGAGGTCCTCCTGGTTCCACGTCTGCCCGAGGAACGTCTGGTTCATCGTGCGGTGCAGGCTTGCGTAGAGTTCATTCGGATTTATGGGCTTGGCGATCCAGCCGTTCATTCCCGCGGCATAGACCCTGTCCTCGTCAACGGATTCGCCACCGCCAGCCATGCAGATGATCGGCAGGCGCGACATCGAGACGGTGCCAAGATGGCGTATCCTGCCAGCGGTCTCGAAACCGTCCATGCCTGGCATCGACAAATCCATGAGGACGCACGAGAATGTCGCCGCCGCCTCGTCTGAAAGCAAATCCAGCGCAGCCTCGCCTGAGGCGACGGAAACGGCCTCCGCCTTGACGTCCGCGAGAAGGTCGGCGATGTATTTCGACTGGTACTCGTTGTCGTCTATGACAAGCACCCGTGCCCCGTTTAAATCCGAAAAGTTGTCCATTATATAACGTTAATGCTAGTTTGAGGCGATAATCTGCAAAAATCGCTCGTGCATGGCCTTGAGTTCGGGAATGGATGTCTCGAAACCATCCATGCCGCCCGCGCGTGCGGTCTCGACGATGCCCTTGCATAACTCGTGGAGAGGCGTCAGACCGAGAGTGGCGTACATGCCCTTCAGGTCGTGCGCGGCTGCGAAGCACGCCTTCACGTCGCCGTTGGCGAAAGCCGTCTGGAGATTGTCGATGCTTCTGTTCTTCTCAAGGTTCTTGAGCATCTTCACGTAGAACTGCTCCTTTCCCATCATTGTCTCCTGGAGCGTGCTCGCGACCGAGCAGCCCTCCGCCTCTAGAATTGTAAGAAGTTGATTCATGTCTTTGGTCTGTGTTGCTATTGAAAGTGATTAGTTTTTCGCCTTAATATAACATGGCAAGGCGAAAAGCAAAATCTTCAGAGGCGTTTTTTGTGGACGAATTGCCAATGGAATGGCATTCGATTTCCACTTCTATCCCTTTGACGGCCTTATGGTTGAATCTGGAAAATACGGCTACTCAATTGGAATAATGAAAAAAGCAATGTATATTAACAGACCTTTTGAATGTCATTTTTAAGAATTCAATAAAAAACAAACAAAGGAGTCAGAAATGAGTCAGCAGCACATGAAGGCGTTGAAGCGTGTCCGTCGCAAGAAATACATCGAACGTCAGAAAGCGCGCATCCGCGAACTTAAGAAAAAATAAACGAACAAGGATTAGGTTACGCTCCGGCGTCTGTGTGGACAGGTTGCAGGGGCGTATGTGTTTTTTTGCGGGGAGAACAGAGGGCAGTCGGAATGCAGTGGTCCGGTCCTGGCGAGCGGACAAGTGAAAAGTTCGCTGATCAGGCCCGTGGCATTGCATTAGGTTGCGCATGGCGCATGCGCCTGTCCTCGCTCTCCGAAAGTGGCAAGAGATTAAACAACAAAGGACAACAATGAAAAAGACTGATGACAAGACGGTGAAGGATGAGAAGTCATCCACGGCGGTGAAGTATGTTTACACATTCGGCGACGGCACTGCGGAAGGCGACGCCAAGATGAGAAATGAACTCGGCGGAAAGGGCGCCAACCTGGCGGAGATGAGCCGCCTCGGCCTCCCTGTCCCCGCTGGATTCACCATCACCACCGAGTGCTGCACAGACTATTTTGCGCGCAACGGCGCCTTCCCGCCCAGCCTTAAGGCGGAAGTCGAAGCCGCTCTCAAGAACGTTGAAAAGATCATGGGCAAGAAATACGGCGACCCGTCGAACCCGCTGCTGGTCTCCTGCCGTTCAGGCGCCCGCCAGTCCATGCCAGGCATGATGGACACCGTGCTCAACATCGGCCTCTCAACCACAACCATTCCCGGCCTCATCAAGAAGACCAACAACGAGCGCTTCGTGTGGGACTCCTACCGCCGCCTCATCATGATGTACGCGGACGTCGTCATGGAGAAGGCCGAGGGCATCGACCCCATCGACGGCAAGGGCATCCGCAAGCTGCTCGACGAGATGCTCGACAGCTACAAGGACTTCCAGGGCTACAAATCCGACACGGAACTGAATGCAGAAGACCTCAAGACGCTGGCCAACGCCTTCAAGCGCAAGATCAAGCAGGTTCTGGGCGTCGATTTCCCCGACGATCCCATGAAGCAGCTGTGGGGCGGCATCGGCGCGGTCTTCAAGAGCTGGGTCGGCAAGAAGGCCGTCTCCTACCGCCGCATCGAGGGCATTCCAGACGACTGGGGCACTGCCGTCAACGTCCAGTCCATGGTCTTTGGCAACATGGGTGACACCTCTGCCACAGGCGTGGCCTTCACC
>JAEEGL011086993.1_pt1 | contig 12143 bp, 25 predicted proteins | sample 9134231 | NCBI WGS metagenome assembly JAEEGL01 (sample SAMN16246548, study PRJNA631951) | gut metagenome | biome: gut microbiome; feature: rumen; material: fiber-attached | host: Bos | place: Iran: Karaj | collected 2018-10
AAAAAGAGGAACTTCCCACAAGTTCCTCTTTTCTCCAACAACTCCTCTCTCCATTGTTATCCTTGTCGAAACAACGTTTCCCTGTTGGTGGGTGTCCCTTAAATGCCATCCATCGCTTTTACCGATAGTGATGGAACGAAACGGAGCAGACAATTGTGGGGTCTGCATTAAGGTTTTTTCCCTTCACAGTAGGATAGCTATACCTTAAACTTTCACTGTTTTGGCAAGTTTCGGAATACCAATACCACATGATGCATTCCTCTGCTTCCATCCGATTATTACGATGTCAGGCGCCCTGTTACGGAATCACATTCTACCTCATATTCCCTTCACTTTTTATATAGCGCTTTTGCGAGAATACACGGACAACTTTTGGCGCTGATCCTTGGGGTGGTTCGGAACTCGGTTGCAATCCGTGTTCCCCCTCGGAACAATTATATTATAGCACATCTGTACCGAAATACAATAACAGAAGTGTTAATAATATGTTACAATTATGTTAAATCGGCCGGCCCAAAAGCACGCGGGTAGCGTGCTAAATGGAAGGAAAGGGAAGGAAGCGGGCGGGGTAGGGATCGAACCTACGTTAGACTGCTTAACAGGCAGTTGCCTAACCTCTAGGCTACTCGCCCAAAGTGCGCTTTACTTTGCCTTCTTATATACCGTTTGCCACTAAGCCACATACCTTCGAAAAACGTAAGTCGGTGGTAGTTTAAGCGCAAAATCCATGTTAACGGTTGGTGAGAACGGTAGGAGTCTAACCTACCTTGCTTAAAGTTGGGTACCCATTAAGCCTTTCACGGACACATCCCCATAGAATGGAGAGTTTATGTTGTTTAGCCACACTGAAAACTCTCTGAAAACCCTCGTGGTTCGGCGGTTAGTGCGATTGTCTAACCTTTAAGGATGGCGTGCTCAATCCACCAACCCTCGGAAGGCTTACGCCTTCCGATAGGTGTTGGGATTGCCCTCGATCTTCACGATCTCGGCAGTCCACAGCTTGGTGATACCATGCTGAAGCTTGCCCTTGGTGAAGCCTTCGGGAAGCTTATCCGCGACCGCTTCATAGATTTCAGCGATGGTCGCAGGGGTCTGGTCGATGTTCGCCAGGACGACATCCTTCGCCTGATCGTACAGGTCGCGGTTCGCCTGAGCCTTCTCAGCGTTCTTGTCCAGCTCGGCGGTCAGCTCATCACGGACTTCGTACAGTTCCTCGATGGCATTGTCGTTGATGTAGTTGACGATGGTCTGCATGGTGGCTTTCTTCATAGTGGTAATCTCCTTTCGGTTTGTGGGGTTTTCCTTCCCCTCTTTTCATATTCATTATATCACATTTGTGATGTAATGTCAAGTGTTTTTTGTAGGAAGTTATCCCTTTTCGTTTCTTCCTACAAGCCTACGGCTCCTCGCTTAATGGGAATAGGCTATATGGACTGCGTGGGTATCGCCTGTAGCGACCTTTGGGAGGGTTAGCCCACTCACGCATCCTGTCTTAGGAGTCCCTCTCCTTTCGACATGATTATTATACCATAATCGTGTTACAGAAAAAGAACGAAAGTGTTACAATTCTGTTAAATCGCGCCGGCCAAAAAATGAGAAAGCTAGGGAAGATTGTACACTCTTCCCTAGGTTTGCTTTTCAGTTTGCCTTCTGGAAACTGCGGCGGTTGCTCACCATGAAAGGATAGGCCGTACGTTGCCTAAGTCACTTGCTACCCACGGTCCGATCACCGTCATCCCTTGCCACAACCCTACCTCGCAAGTGACTTTATTGTATTCCTTGAGAGTCGTCGTTCTCAGTTACCACTCCAGACCTTCGGTTACCTCTAGGGCCCTAGTTTCGCCTACTACTCTTGCACGGGTGACTCCCTCTCCCTTGGAACAATTATAGTATAGCATAAGTTTTATAAAAAGTCAAGTATTATTTTTTAAACATTAACGTTAATGTTGGCCGGCCGAAAGGAAGATCACTCTTCCTTTGGTGCATATTTATCTACGAATGATTCAACCATCTGAATCATTCTATCATCCTCAGTATAAAAACCGACTTCTGCATCCTCAAGCAGTTGTGCGAGTCTGAGGTCAGGCATTTTCTCCCATGCAGTAGCGAGTCGCTGGCAGATTGTTTGGATACGATTTATATCACGCATTTGCATACCTCTTTGATAATATTACCCAATAATAAGCATCATTTTTTGTATAGGTTCTCAGGGTTTTATCTTGGATTCCTACCAGCACGAATGGCGCCACGGCTTCACGGCCGATTTCATGCTCTCCATCCTCTTGGCACAGGAAGAACTTACGAGTGTCTTTTTCTTCCGTTGCTTCACCTGTCATTTTGATAATAATCATGTTATCCTCCTTAGCAATCGTCAGAGTAGCAACCCATATAGGGATCAAATCCCAGTTCGAGATTGTCCCAGTCTTCGTAGTAGTCGTCTTCGGGATAGTCATCTTCCATCAGTTCAAGTTCATCCATTGTGATTTCCTCCCTTTCTTGATGGCTATATTATAACAGAGAATAGAGAATATGTCAAGTAGAAAATATTACAATTCTATTAAATTTGCGGCCGGCTGAAAAGGTTCGGCACCGAATTAATGACGCCGAATCCAATCGAACAGATTTTCGTACCAACGCTTCTGGTACTGCTCATACCGTTCAACAGTGATGCGGTAGATAGGGATATTATTCTTCATAACCCAAAGGCTATTGCCGATCCACTTCGTGCGCCCAATCTCGTGGAGTGCGCCGAGAATATTTTCATCAGACAGATTGCCATCAAACTCTGTATTGCTGATGATTTCTTTCCCGTTGCCATCATGGTATACAATGCGTTTAGTCACAATCTTCTTCATCGGTATCACCTCTTATTTTTCTATGATCCATTCTGTGCTTTTCAGATGATATTCTTGAACCTGCCTAAAGTCATTATTACAATTATTGCAATGATAGATTTGAGAAAGAATAATGACATCTAAACCATTACCATCATTTTGATATTCTTTTTCGTCAAGTTCACCATTTCCACAAAGAGGACAAAAGTTCATATTCATTATTCCCACTCCTTTCCCTTGTGCTTCGGCGGTTTATTCCGCTTGTCGGGGATAACACGGGTTACGCAATACCCCTGTGGGAACGCTTTGCGTTCAGACTGAAAGACTTCAACCCAAGTCTTCGGTTTGTTCTTATTCTTCTTGCTCATCTTTCATTTCCCCTTTCCTTTTACACTCATATTATATCATAACCTTATATAAAAGTCAACTATTAAATTATTAAATTTTTGTTACGGGCCGGCCGAAAAAAGGCGATGGCTGATCAGACCATCGCTGCTCTCATAAGACAATGTTAACTGTGAGCAGAGTTAACAAGGGAGCGGTAGCGTATTGCCTGCACATATAGCACCGTCTATATGTGTTTTGGCCTAGTACTGCGGTGGACTCATCTACCCTTCCTCCTTTCGACACTGTAATTATAGCACACAAAAGTCGGTTAGTCAAGACTAAATTTGGCCGGCGCGAGAGGGTTAGACCCTCCCCGCGACATTATAGTGTTCCAACCACTGATTGATCTCTTGACGCCATAGTACACATTCTCCACAGAGTTCTCCATTCCCGAAGAGTAAACAATGAAGTCTATCATCTTCGGGAATGTCCTCTACTACAAGACATTTGTGGTAGCCAAGATCATTTACGTATTTAAAAGTTCTTTTCATACTCTACCCCTTTCTTCTGACATTGTTATTATAACATATAGAATGTGGTTAGTCAATACTAAATTTGGCCGGCTGAAACTTGAGGGCGAACCCTCAAGTTATTAGAAGATAGAGGAATGAACCGCAGTACGATTATTAACATTAACCTCAATATTATCAGGTTCATGGTGACTTGCTCTGATTTCTGCCTCTACTTTACGGCATCCAAGATTAATAATGGTTTCATAAGAATATTTTTCATGACGATGATAATCATCTGACCAACCAAGAAAATGTTTCTTTGTTTCTTCTGTTTTGGTGAAGAAGGGGCAATTCTCATAAAAACATTCGTTGAAGCAGTTGTAAGGGCAAACCTGCGTGAGTTCTGTATCTTTATATGCCATTACATTTTCCCTCCTACATACAATCCGAGCAAAAAGCAACAGTCGATAATAAGAACGATCAGAACGGTTGTCCAGTTAACGTACATTGAAAATTACCTCCCCTGTGTAAATATTCATTTGAGCATTGTCGCCATACAGCTGTTTTGCCAGCTGATAGGGCTGATACTTAATTCCCAGCTCTCGCAGGAACCAGCTGATATGGTGCCCCGTGGTTTTGGACAGCTTTCCTGTGTTGGGATCTTCCATGGTGTTGATACGGAGCCAGCCCTCTGTATCCACTTCAGCTACTATGGTCTGATAGCTTTGAAGAGCCTTGTAACCATCAGTTCCTTCAATCACACAAGCCTGTGCGTTGGGGTGATCCTTGAACTTCCGTGTCATTTTCTTTCCTTCCTTTCCTGTCCCCTTCGGACAAGTATATAATACCATATAATTGTTACAAAATCAAGTATAAATTTGTTACAATTCTGTTAAATAAAATTGGCCGGCTAATTTTGGCCGGCTGAAAAAGCAGACCGAAGTCTGCTTATCTGATGCTCATAGTTTCGGACTCAATCCACTGATATTTTTTGCGGAACATTGTAGTCCGATTGCAGAAGGGACAGCGCCAGTTCTCAGTAAACCAGACTGTTTTTTCATCTTGCGACTGAGCGCGCAGTTCACTTTGCCATTCCATCGCGTTACCGCACCGATCACACTTGATTCCGTTGTCAGTACTTGCATAATCGACTTTCATTTGTTTCATCCTCTCTTAGCCATGATAGTCTGGTCTTTCATACTCTTCAATAATGCCATAGGCATAAAGGTTTTCAATGCACCGACGAGCAAGGGCAGTAGGGTCATAATTGAACATTGTCCGCAAAAATTGACGCTGGATTGTAGTCATGCGACCATATGCCCAAAAGTTCAGACCATGGTCTAAATAGGTCAAGCGAGAAATACGAACCCAACCATTTTCGAGTAAGGTTTCATCGGGTTTTTCATCCTCTTTATAGATACCAAGTTCCTTTGCAATCTTTCTTGCTTTATCTACATGAGCATATCCATCGCATTTAATAAGTTCACCGCTCGGAGTTAACCATCCTGTAAATTCCATCTTCATTCCTTCCCTTCTACGCTTTTATTATAGCACAGAAATTGTTACAAGTCAATATATATTTATGTTACGAAAGTATGAAGTTGGCCGGCCAAAATCCGCTCAGTCGAGCAGAGCGGAGTTATAGCAGGTGTCTTGTTCTGCGCAGAGGTTGCACATCCCATCACACGCACCTTCGGCATAATCTTCATCATCATCATCGGGGACGAAGAATTTATCTTGGCACGGCTTGCACATACCAGAGATAATGGTCTCGCGGGTGTGAGGGTTCATGTCAGGAAATACATCCTGAATTAGGGCATCCGTGTCCATATACCGAGAATACTGTTCAAAAGAACAGGGCACGTAGGTAATCGCTCCACACATGGGGCACTTGCAAGTGATCATAATATCGTTCATTCCGCTTACCTTCCTTTCTTTCTTACAACCCTATTATAGCAGACGGGATGCTACATTTTTTCATCATCCAATAGGCATCCCACCAAATTTACTTCCTTCTTGATATGCTTCTTTTGCATATCGTTTGATGTATTCAATTAATGAAGCGGGTTCACGAAGAAAAATGTTAAAGTTATCAAAACGACCAAAGCAACCTTCGGGAGTCATTAATCCTCGATAAATGCAATTATTGCATTTGCAATCGCATTCAAAAGTTGTAACATCTATAAACCTTTTGAAGTTCTCATAAGTATTTTCCATATTAATCCTCCTTTAATGTAATAAGTTTCTTAATCAACTCACGGCGACATTTAGAGCAGAGTTTTGTGCTACTTGAAACGGAACTATATTCATAGGGTGAAATGATTACTAAAGTGTTATTTTCTTTGATCTTACCACAACCATCACACCGATCATTCCAATCACGAACGATATTAATCATACTTATTCCTCCCAAAAGCACCAACCAAAAGCATAAATCAACAAGCCAACTACACTACCCCACAACCAAGCATTGGTGGTGAAGAAAGCTATGAACATGCAGAACATAAAGAGTCCGAACCCAAAACACGCTACTTTCTTTTCCATACTCTTTCCTTCCTTTCACCTATATTATATATCAAGATTGATAATTAGTCAACACTAACTTTTTTGGCCGGCCCAGTTAGTTACGCCTAATAACTAACTGAATGTGAGTGGTATCACGGTAGGGATCGAGTTTCAGATATGCCCATTTATCGGCATAGAAAGGAAGGAGATACTGATTGATATATACAATTCTATATTCATCTTCATTAATAAGGGTCATAAAATCTGTTACATTGAAAGAGAAGTAATCCTCTTCCAATTCTTCTTCCCAACCATTATTCTTCCACTGATACTTCATCATAAAATGAAGGAAATCATCAGTACGATATAGAGAAGAGCAATTAAACTTTTTCTGAAACTCTTCAATATATTTTTCTTCTATTGGCTCTTTTACTTGGTCGATATAATCATTAGTATAATTAAATCGAGGAGCGTGCATATCACGCACTGTGATATATTTTGGTTCAAGAGCCTTAACGAGTCTTTCAATGCTTCTTTTCCCGCAAGGAGAAGAGGAAAACACTTCATGTAACACGCAAGAGAAATTAATACAAATTTCACTTCCATCATAACGAGCAATTACATCCGCAATCAGCAGATTTAACTCATCCCCGCCATAAATAAACTTTCTATCAGCAACATTTTCATGCATGTTCTCACGGGCGCGGGCGAGTAGCTCTTCATTAATATCAAAGCCATAGAAGTCCATGCTCGGAAAGATTTCACGGAGCATACAAATCAGAGAAGCATCAGCACAGCCGAAGTCAATCACACACTTCGCACCGATGATTTTATCCATAAAGAATGCTTTATCCCACAGGGACTTTTTCATTTCTTCGGTATAGATATCAAGATTCATAATCAACCTTCCTTTCCTTACACTCATATTATATATCATAATATATAACATGTCAAGTATATTTCGGTACCGAAATTTTCTGGCCGGCTGAAAATTGAGCGACTTATTTAGTCGCCCAACTTTTCAGAAGCATTGCATTACGTTTCAGTTCAACGCCCCAATTAGGATTTTTTTCTTTCAGTTTCTTATTCCACAGAGGAAGGAAATCACGATTGTTAAATCCATGCATCGCCACCACAGCGAAACCATGTGGAGTATGATAATCATATACAGGACACTCTGTGAGCTGTTCCAACTCATCTGCAAACTGTTCATTCAGTTCATAATCTGTGCAGTCAAAGTCGAATAACCACTTTTTAGTCATTTCATGCTCGGGGCGCATGGCAAAAGAAGCTACAAGCGCTTCCATTTTGGTCAAGTCTGCATCATCATGCATGACCAAGTGGCAAGCAAGTGCCTTGCGGGTCTTGTCCATGTCACGTTCACTTACGCTTACATAGAAGCGGGATGTTTCACCCTTTACACCTTCATCCGCAAATTTGCGGAAAGAATCATAACAGGTTTCGGGGTCATGTGTCAAGAAAGAACGCTTGCGAGGCTTGAACCCCTTTACATCCGCGTTGTCTTTATTCCTACTTACAAACAATACTACATATGCGTACATTGTAGCTTACCTCCATCTCTTTCTATCTTTATTATATCATAAATTTTGTAGCTTGTCAAGCGGTTGGCCCGGCTCTTAGGCGAGCCGTGCCAATGTCCGCTCGTTGGTCAGCTCAGCTCCGTCAAGCTTGACCTGAATTTCTTCGCCGTTGACCCTGATGTCACCAGCTACCCAGAAGGGGACGGAGTCCTTGACCCAGGTCTCAGCTGTCCACCGCTCAGTGAGAACCCTTTCAAAGTTCTCGCCCTTGTTGTGGGCAGGGTCAGCTTTCAGCAGGTCTTCAGCTCCCAGACACTCAGCTACCAGAGCCAGAGCCTTTTTCTCAGCCGAACTCAGCTTAATCCGAATCTTGGCGAAACCGCCACGCTTGGAACTCGCACGGTCGAGCTTGAAGAAACGACTCAGCTCAGCGAAGCTCATGGTCACCACGAACAGGCAACCGTTGAGAACGAAACCGAGAGCGTACTTGTGAGCGGCTGAGCGGTTGAAGTATTCAACCTTCATTTCATTCATTGACATCTTGTGCAACCCCTTTCCTTGATTTCACCGTCATTATACACCCTACAAACCGGTTTGTCAATTACAAAAGTGTTACAATTCTGTTAACAATTTTCTGGCCGGCTAAAATAATTTTGTAACATGCCTCGTCTGCCGAGGTTTAGTGCTTTAGCGTGCTAAAGTGCAGCCCAGCTGCGAGAAAGGTCAAAGATAGTCAAAGTCAAAAGTTGTATGTACAACTTAAAGATAGGCAGGTCCGCCGTGGGTCCCAGTGTCCTTTCGGTTCCTCCCCTGCTCTGATTATATTATAACAGATCAGCCGGCTAATGTCAACCCTTTTTTGTAAAAAAAATAAAAAATTTTTTTGAAAAAGTGCTTGACATATTTGCCGGTATGTGATACAATACACTTGTAAAAAGGAAAGGGGATTAAGACGATGGAAACTGAACGTGATCTGATTAGTTTTGTTTATGCAGGGAAGAACGGAATTAAAGGAAAATACTTAACTCCAAAAATTGGCGAAACTAAACAAAAATTGAAAAATCGTGAAAAAGACATTCGCGCGCATAGTGCGGAAGATAAGGAATTTCGGATGGTCGGCGCGATTGCCATGATTAATGCAACACAGGCAGAACGCAGGCTTGTTGAAAGCTATGTTCGCGTTAAGATGGAAAAATATGGAAAGAATATTAAAAATGATCATTTTCTGATTCGTGCAGGCGCGAAAAAATATCGTGAAATGCAGTATAATGCTTTTGCCATTGTTGCGCTGTGTTATGCTATGGAATGTTGTGAAAAAGAACATTTCCCCTATATCAAAAAAATTATTTAAAAACGCTTGACAATCAGTGCCGGATGTGCTATACTAACGATGTCGGAAGGGCAAGGCAGCGGGCAGAGAACCGAAGCCCACGTGAGCGATGTAAGCCCTGATAAGACCCTCGAAGTACCGTGTGAAATTCACAGGCACCGCACCCGCTGGAGCGGACGGGAAAGGGCGCCAGCCGACAATGTAAGACCCGAGCCGAGTGGCTCGGGCACATTTATTATATTGAGTTAGTTATAACTAACTAAGGCCTGGACTCCTCGTGAGCCTGTCCAACCTCTCTCCCCTCTCCGGGGTGTCCTCGACTGTACCTGTATTATAGCATAGCCGGCCGAATCTGTCAACCCCTTTTTAAAAAAACTTTTTTAAAAAATTTTTCAAAAAACGCTTGACATTTTAGCCGGCATATGCTATACTTATATCATCAAGAGAGGGGAGCGAAAGCAATGGAAATTCGTAGAGCAATCAACGCCGATTACATCAAGATCGTTCGTGCGATTCAGAATAAGGGTATTGAGTACATCACTCCCGCCCACGTGAAAGAGGATATTTCCCTCGGTCGGCAGTTTGTCATGATGGACAACAACAAGGTTGTTGCTATCCTGTCCCTTGTGTATGATGCGGAATATGGATATTTTGCCATGAAGCGCCTGTGTGTTACTAACAAGCAGAACAGGGGCAAGGGTTACGCTCAGATGATGCTGAAGCACGTAAGTGCTCAGGCGAATGGTAAAGTTGGTTGCACTCCGTGGATTGATAATGGTGCAATGCGTCACACTCTTGAAAAGCTCGGTTTTTCCCTCGAATATGTATTTGCTGAGAAGTGGTGCTTCTACTCCAAAAATAATTAAAAAAAGTTTCAAAAAACACTTGACAAACGTAATCCGGCATGATATAATACAGATGAAGAAAGGGAAAGGAGATAAGAAAGATGAAAGCGAGAGAGTGGACGATCAACACGATCGAAGATTATAACAAGGCGATGGAAACCCTTGAAAATGACAAGTGGCTTGCCTACATGGGCGAAGGTGCTGAACAGTTTCGGCGGGAGATGGCAATCATCGAAAAGCAGATTGCAGAAGTCAAGCGTCAGGCAAAGGAAAAGGGAATCATCTAATAGAAGGGAGAAAGAGCAATGTATACAATGGAAATTTGGCATGGTATGCGGAGCGAAACAAAACCCTATTATAGCTATGAAAAAGTACTTACTGATTTTGTCAAGCACGCAACTGAAAAAGATTGTGATAAATGCCTTGTAACCTATGAATATAGGCGCGGACGGTATACAATCATTCAGCAGAAAGAAACGGTACTTACCTATATGAAAGAGAAGGAATAATCCTTCTCTTTTCGGTACCGAACTATTTTAGCCGGCCAAAAAAATTTTTTCAAAAGGTGTTGACATTCTCCGGTGAGTATGATATACTATAGTTGAAAGGAAGGTAGATTGAAATGAAAAAGCTGATTTCGATGATTCTGGTTCTGGCGGTTCTGTTCTCTGTATCCTGCGCGATTGCTGAACGTGAAGAAGGAAAGACCTATTCCCGCCTTGCGGTTGTGGTGGGTTATGAACAGATGGACAATGTTTACATGGTTACCTGTCAAGATAAAGACGGCAATCTGTGGCAGTTTTTCGATGATGAAAGATATTGGAAGGTTTGCGATTTTTGCAATCTGCTGATGTTTGCCTATGATGATGATTTTACGCATGATGAAATAATAGATGTTGTCTATGAGGGATTTCTAACCCCGTCCGCCTGTGCATTTTGGCTGACAAATAATTTTTAAAAAATATCAAAAAAAGTGTTGACAATAGCCGGACAATGTGCTATACTATGATTGTGGAAAGGGAAACCACAAGAAAGAAAGGAAGGTAAAAAAAAATGACAATGTGGATCGTAGACTTCGCTCAGGAAGGAAGCAACAGTTTTTACAAGGAATATTACACCAACGAAGAAGCGGCGAGAGCCCGCGGAAAATACTTCGAGAATCGGTTCTTCCGGGTGTGGGTGTATGAAGAAGAAATTCTTGATAAGCCGAGAGAAGGCGCGCCCAAAGGTTGGCATATGTGGGATGGGCGGGTGATTGATTAAGAAGGCGAAAGCCTTCTTATTTTTGCTAAAAATTTTTTAAAAAAAGTGTTGACAACCGGTTGAAACTATGCTATAATAAGACCGTGGAAAGGGAAATGAAAGGAGATACGAAAATGAACGATTACAACGAAAAGCTCGAAATCCTCGCCTACATGGCTGAGAACAATTATCCCTTCGGTATCCGCACAATGGAATACTACTGCAACACCTTCACGGTTGAAGACCTGCGGTTCCTGTGCAACTCATGGATGGGCGAGGATCCGACCGCCTAAGCGGTCGGCCTCGGCCGGCTAAAAAAAGTTTTAAAAAGATGTTGACAAGCCGGTCAACCTGTGCTATAATAAGTACAGAAAGAGGGAAGGAGAGAAGAAAGATGACTGAATGGTACATGAACCCCGAACTCCACGATGAGGACTTCGCCGAACTGGCGGACCTCCTCGAGGATGAGGATTAAGAAGGCGAAAGCCTTCTTTTTTTTATTGTGCAAAGTTAGTCATAACTAACTAGTGCCCGCACTCTCCCCTGTCTTTCCCCCTCGGTGCATCTTTATTATAACAGGCCGGCCAACTTTTGTCAACCCTTTTTTCAAAAAAATAGTGTTGACTTTTATTTTTCTTTATGCTATAATGCAATCATAAAAGGGATGGAAGTGCATGGATGCATGGGAAACGACCACGGCACGACACCCAAGAGGTTCAAATCCTCTTCTCTTCCGTCTTATTCGCTTCTGTGGTGGGCCTGTCGGTGGGTTCGTTGGTACGGGTTCGACTCCCGTGAGCGAAAAAATTTTTTTAAAAAGTGTTGACAACAACCGGAAACTATGATACAATAACAATGTCGAAAGACGGAAAGAAAGAAAGGAAGGAAAAAACAATGAAGACTTACGAAATCGTGAAAATGAGCAAAGGTTATTACGTATCAACTCGCATCAATGGACGCGCGACCGCACGCGACTATTTCAAGACGAAGGGCGCGATGACCGCCCG
>JAEEGL012233030.1_pt1 | contig 12143 bp, 10 predicted proteins | sample 9134231 | NCBI WGS metagenome assembly JAEEGL01 (sample SAMN16246548, study PRJNA631951) | gut metagenome | biome: gut microbiome; feature: rumen; material: fiber-attached | host: Bos | place: Iran: Karaj | collected 2018-10
CCCCAGGTCACGGAGCGCGGCACCGCGACGCAGGGTTCCATTGGCTCCAGCGTGACGAGCCTCCTCGCCGCCGAACTCTTCGGCAAACAGGGCGGTGCGGGCTTGAACGGCTTCAAATATGTCTCCGGCGGCGGCGGCGGCGCCACCGAGGAGGGTGGAACGCCTTCCGACTACGAGACTGGCGGTAAGGGCGGCGAGGGTCTCGACTCCGACATCACCGGCACATCCGCCGTATACGGCTCCGGCGGCGGCGGCGGAACCGCTGTTCCCGGTGGCGTCGGTGGTTTGGCCGGAACGGGTGCCGGCGATGGACATCGCACAAGCAATGGCAAGGGCGAAGACGCCCTCCCGAACCAGGGCGGCGGCGGTGGCGGCGGCGGCGGCCGGGCCAACGGCGGCAATGGCGGCTCCGGCATCGTCGTCTTGCGCTATGTCGCGTCCGATGGCGTCATTGTCGAGGCCAAAGTCTCCGCAAAGGTCCTGAATCCCAAATACACGGGTGACATCGTCTCCTGCGGTCTTGCCGAGACGGCGGGCTACACCGTGTCCGGCGCGACGGCGACCGACGTCGGCGACTACGCCGCCACCGTCACGCCGAAGGCGGGCTATGTCTGGGATGACGGCACAATGGGGGCGAAGACATTCTCATGGTCGGTCGCCGCCCCCACGCCGCAGGTCGCCGGCGAGAATGTCGCGCCAGCCGAGGTCTTTACCAAGGCGAAGGCCTCCAAGCCCATCGTCTATCCGACGGAGCCGACGGTCACGGGCGAGGTGGGCTCGCAGGTCATCTCCTTCGGCGGCGTCGACGTCAACGTCCCCGACTACTACACGGCGAGCAAGTCCGGCAACGTCGTCTCGCTCGTCCTCAACGACAACGCCAAGCCGGTCATTACGGACGAAGACGAGACGCCCGGCATTGCGATCGTGGACGGCAAGGTCCGTATCCACCTTGGCAACGTGAAGAGCGCGCTCTACTACACGATTCTGTCCGAGACATCGCTTGACGTCGGGGAATGGACGCCCTGCGGCGAAGCCGAACAGGGCCAGGACGACTTCGAGTACAACGCCTCCGGCCCCGTCCGCTTCTACAAGGCCTCCGTCCGCGACGAGGCGGAGTAGGAGTGCCTTTCAAACAAGCTAATCAGGGACTTGGCCGTAGCTCTCGCCCTGGCCGGTGACAGGCGCAGTCTGCCGGTGCTGCGCGAGATTGTGCGGAACCCGGGATGCGCGGCGGATCTGGTCGAGAACCTGCGGGTTGTCTGCGCAAAGGTCGGCGATTCCGTGACGGGAGCCGCGAACCTCTTGGACTGGACGGTGAAGGTGGACGGCGTGGTGGTCTCCCACGTTGCAGTTAACGTGTGCAACGGTTTTCCCAAGTTCTGGAATCCGGCCAAGGATCGCATTGTAGCCTTTGGCAGGTTTCGGATGTAGTTCTGTCTGGGCTGTCTTGACGCTTCGTGTTTGGTACCTCTTTCAACCAGGAATTTATACTATATTATAGTTGTTCGCCATAAAGATATGTTCTTCAAGCCATCCGTCGTCTGTCAATATTTGATGAAAATCGTCAGAATCTGATTTCAACTGGAGTGGAAAAGTTAATAAAAAGCATGAAAAATTGATAAAACAACGAAGAGCTGGCTGTGTTTTGCCGATCTTTCGAGGATTGGCATGCTGTATGCTATACGAAAATGTGGAGAATAATAATCATTCAGGAGGTCCACCTCATGTACTAGGCATCGACAAACTAAATGGAGAAAGACAATGAGCACACGAGCGACAGACAAACACGCCATGCGTGAGATTGACGTCATGCTTTACAATGCATGCGCCAAGGGGTCTGTGCGGGAAGTGGAACGGCTCGTCGGCTTGGGGGCTGATCCGTCTGCGCCGCATTGGGAGAAGCCGTGGCCCGAAGACCTGGATGAAAACCTCTACACTGAGGACTACTACTGTGTCCATGAGGCTGCAAAGAACCCCGACATAGGTGTCTTGGATGCACTTGTCAGGCATGGGGCAGAGCCCAACAAGCGCGAGTATTGGGGGCGGCAGCCGCTGGCGTATGCGGGTTGCTTCAATTCCATTGAAATGGTCCGCCGACTGGTCGAGCTTGGGAACGATCCTGGCAACTGTGACGACGACGGCGGGACGGTTCTGTCCTGGGCGGCCTTGAATCCAGATGTGCGGGTGTTGGATTTCCTGATAGAACACGGAGCGGAAGTCGGGGATGCGTGTTATGGGGGAATGGAGCTTGACATTGCATTGAAGAGCGGCACCCCGGACCGTGTTCGATTTTTTATCGGACGCCAAAACGAACTGATGAAAAGTGTTGCAACCGATTCAATCGTGGACGCTCCGCTGGAGAATATCCGAGCGCTCCTGGAATGTGGGTTCGATCCAAATCAGGCAGATGGGTACGGCGACGGGCGGATAGTCGATTTCCTCGATCCTGTTCGCAAGGCGCTGTTTGTGGAATTTGGAGCGAAGGCGGATTAGCAAATAAAGGCGGATTAGCAAATAAAAGAACAAAAGCACGAAGGAGTGTTGAAGCCATGAACAACGATGCCATTCTTGATCTGCACAACCGCGTGAGTGCAGCGGAGCTTGCGAATTTGCTGAGGACGCAGCTTGAGGCGCTGGCCGCCGATCCGTCGCTCGCCAGGTCGCTGCCGCCGCTCATGGTATGGGGTGCGCCGGGGCTCGGGAAGTCGAGCATCCTGCGCGACATTGCCACGGAGATGGGGATTGGCTTCATAGACGTTCGCCTTGCACAGCGCGAGCCGGTGGACATCCGGGGCCTGCCGGTTCCCGGCGAGGACGGCGTGAAGTGGCTAGTCGCGAGCGAATGGCCGCGAGACCCGAAGTCGCGCGGGATAAGCCTCTTCGACGAAATCACGGCGGCCGACAGGTCGCTGCAGGTGGCCGCATACGAATTCATCCTCGACCGGAGGCTTGGCGAACTGTACAGGGTGCCGGACGGCTGGTACATCTGCGCGGCGGGCAACAGAACGCAAGACCGCGCCGTCGCGGCTACGATGTCGTCGGCGCTTGCAAACAGGTTTCTCCATGTCGAGATGATAGATGACGTCGAGAGCTGGATCGCGTGGGCTTCGGCGCACGACATCCATCCGTCCGTGACCGGGTTCATCCGGTTCCGCCCGACGTGCCTGTTCAACCAGGAGGGCGAGAACCTCGAACGTGGTTGGCCGTCCCCGCGCTCGTGGGAGCGCGTCAGCCACATGGTCAAGCTGCTCGGGGACAACAGCGTGTCCCTGCTCAGGAAGGCCGTGTACGGGCTTGTAGGGAACAGGGCCGGGGTTGAGTTCCTCGAGTTCTTCAAGATGTGCGCGACGTTCGACGACATCCTGGAAATGATGACCAATCCGGAAATGCCAGTCAGGATTCCGCCAGAGGCAGACCGCCGCTACGCGCTGTGCTCTGCGATGTCGTACATGCTGTGGCGCGGCAAGACCGACGACGACGAGCGGAGCAGGCTTGACGGGTTCTTCCGCATCAGCATGGCGCTGCCTCCGGACTTTGCGACAATGGCGATGGCGGACGTCATGTCCGCGCAGGGCAAGCGCGACCCGGCGCGGATCGCACGTCTTCGTGGGCATCCGGCGTACCGGGAGTGGATGAAGAAGTTCGGCACGGCGATGAACAGGGAGAGGCGCGAGTCATGATGTCCGAAACTTCCATAAGCCCGGAAAGACTCGCCGAGTTGAAGCGGGCGACCATTGCCGAACTCAGCCGGTGCCGTCAGCGGTTCCTGCTGAAGTTCCCGTTTACGGCGGCAGTGATGATGCGCTTTGACCTTGTCGCCGTCCGCGACAAGCGCCTTCGCACAGCATCGACGGACGGGCGGAAGATCTACTTCGACGTGTCCTTCTGCGAAGACCTGACGCCGGAAGAGCGCATGTTCGTCCTCGCTCATGAGGTGTGGCACTGCATTCTCCTGCACATGCTGCGCGGGCGGGGCCTGGACCGGGAGCGCTTCAACCGGGCGGCGGACATGGAGGTCAACCGGCTTCTTCGTGACGAGAAGATTCCCGTGCCGCGTTTTGCCTTGATGCCGGAACCGGAATGGGGCAACATCTCGGCGGAGGAAATGTACGACAAGATCACGGTCGTACGCCGACAGGCAGATGGCGAGGACAAGACAAAGCCCGGCATCGAGGGACAATTTGACGAACACATCCAGGAGGGTGACGATCCAGGCGAGGGCAGAGGTGACGGCAGAGGCGACGGCAGAGGCGGCCGCAGGCTCGCCGTGTGGGACAAGTGGGGCGAAGTAGGATATGACCGCGATTACGCGCCCCTTGTCGTGGTTGTCGTTGCGGAGGGAATACGCGCCGCGACGCTTGCGGCGGCGCAGCAGCTTGAAAGGCGGCAAGGCGATCTGCCGAGCCACCTCAAGGGCGTCGTCGGGCGGCTGCTCAAGGGGCGCATCGACTGGCGCGAGCAGCTTGCGCAATTCGTGACCAATGCCTTCGGAGGGTCGCGAAGGTGGCTCCCGCCGAGCCGCCGCCACATCGGGCGCGGGCTTTATCTCCAGAGTTCGCGCCAGGAGCGGCTGAAGGCGGTTGTGGCGATAGACACCAGCGGCAGCACGACGTGCGACCTGCCGAGGTTCTTCGGGGAGCTGCAGGGGCTTCTGGCGACGTTCGGCTCCTACGAGATAACGGTCGTCCAGTGCGATGCCGAAGTACAGCATGTCGAGAAGTTCGATGAAACGCGGACTGTCGACGTGCTGCGATTGGGACTCGAGGAATTGGAATTCTACGGAGGCGGGGGAACATCCTTCAATCCCGTCTTCGAGTATGTCGCGGAACGTCCGGAGCTCGAGCCGTCTGTGCTGGTATACATAACGGACGGGTATGGCAACGTCAGTGTTGAGCAGCCTCCTTATCCGGTGATGTGGCTTCTCACGCCTGACGGCGTCAAGCCTACGGTATGGGGAGTCGAGGCGAGGCTGGAGCAGTAGGAGGGAGGGCAATCATGAAGAAGAATGATTATGTGACATACTCTGGAGGTATCAGGTATTATGACTCGGAGAAAGAGGGCGCGGAAGCCGTCGAGGATGCGGAACGCCTTGATGCCGCAATCGCCGAGGGGCGACCACCAGGCGAAGTGATGAAAATCCTTCGAGACGCTTCTGGACGCCTCCCTGCGGTCCTGGCCCGGTCCATCCGCCTTGGCCGGCTGTTTTATGACGACTTCCTCGCTGAGGCGGGGAAATACGCGCGCCAGTTCTTCGGGGCCAATGCTTCTGCTGTTCCGAAGGCGTACAGGCACTTCCTGAAAAACAAAGACGTCGATTGGCCGTCCGACGCGGTTCGGCATCTTTTGGCAGAACTTTCGCGTCCCGCCAATGTGGTCCCGGCTGTCTTTGAGTACAAATGGCTTGCTGGCCGCCTGCTTCAAGACGACGTCTATCTTTCATGCAATGACGAAGGAAAGGAGTTCATTCTTGATGTGGCGAAGAAGGCAGACCCGGTCGTACGCCGGACGTTTGTCGCGCAGATTATGGTCGGGGGCAATGCAAACAGAAAAGAGAAAGTCCGCGTCTACAGGAGCCTGCGCCCAGATCGCGACTACACGGTGCGCGAACGGAAGGAGGCGATATTGACCTCGGCGTACCTGATGGGGCATCACGTCAAGGTCAACGCCGCCCACAACGGTCTCACGCAACCGTATTCAAACAACCTCTACCTGCCCGACTACCATCTTGCCGTCTGCTCGAAGGTCCAGGAGGCGTATGCCGAATCGGGCTATGTGCGATACCAGTGGTCGCGGAACAAGCTGCCTGGGTACGAGACTGTTCGATGCTCGTTCCCGCAGTTCGCCTCCATGAGCGACAATTACAGCAAGTCGACGGACAGGGAGGTGATGGTGAGAATCTGCAGCGGAGACAATCCAGGCGATCTCGTGCTTGCTTGCGATCTGGAGGGCGTGAGGTTTGGCCTGAAGCAGATCACCTATCTGATGCGGAACAAGAAACCGAACATCCTGAAATTCATCCTCGGCGAAGCGCCAGATCTGCTCCGCACGCTGGATCTCCGGATGATGCTTTTCTATGTCTCGGCGTATGGAGACTGGAAAATGGCCGCTGAAGCCCTGGGGGCGATTGAGGCTGCTGCTCCCGGAACGGCGGCTGGCGCAGTCGACCACTTTGGGAACACGCCGATCTGGTACACGCTTTACGATCTGGATACGACGCATCAGTATGACTCAGTCCGCCACCCCGCTGCGGCGCGTGAGAATGGGGAAGACGCCCGCAGGGAGTATGTGAAGATGCTCGAGTCGTTCGGATGCGACCGTTGGCACAGGAACCATCTTGGTGTATCATATGCTGATGTTGAAGGGAGATGAAGTCATGGCGAAGTTCGAGGTGATCGTGATGTGCGGGATCCCAGGAAGCGGCAAGACGACGTTTTGCCGCGAGCGGCTGTTTCCGCAGTATCTCTACATTTCGCTCGACCGGCTCAAGTCGCGGTCGGCTGAGGCGGAACTGTTCGCATTTGCATTAAGGAGGAGGAAGTGTTGCGTCATAGACAACACAAATATCAATGGGCACGAGAGGGCGCGTTACATCCCGGCGGCAAAGAAAGCTGGTGCGAGAGTTGTCTCATACTGGTTCGACCCTGACATCAAGGCGTGCAAGGCGAGGAATGCGAGGCGAACTGGCCGTGAACGAGTACCAGATTTCGTAATCGACAACAAGGCGGCCCGTTTTGCCCCGCCGAACAAGGCGGAAGGGTTCGACGACATCCGCAAGGTGTTCATAGACGGCGATGGTTTCAAGGTGGAGGAGGAATTATGAGGAAGAATAGTCTGGGCGACCGCATGAAGGAGTATGAACGCACAAGCGACACGAAGCTTGTACGCCGTCTGCCGATGATCGTTCGGCTTGACGGCAAGGCGTTTCATTCCTGGACGAAGAAGACGGGATGTGTCCGCCCGTTTGACCGCAGGTTCATCGACCTGATGGCGGGGCTCGCGCAGTACCTCTGCGAGAACATCGGCGGCGCGGGCTTTCGTTTCCCGTGTTTCACAAGGGGGTAAGGGGGCGCGGTGGGGGGGGAGTGGGCGGGGGTAGGAACTGCGCTTGGGGGGTGGTATGCATATACAGTGCAGCGGGTTGGCATTCAAAGCCCCGCGTGCTATAATACCATCAACAAAATCACCGGAAAGGAGAACCGCGCCATGCGCCACCGAAAGACAGCTAACGCCGCCGAATTGAGCGAGGCACGCCGTCGCGCCGCATTGTCCCGCAAGAACTTTAGCGGAGGTCGTCCAACGGGATGGGCGAGGGTTGCCGCACGTCCGCCGTCAACGATAGAACTAGACCCGCTCGACGCGGCGGTGCTTCGAAACTACGCGGCCTTGCGCGGCATCACGCTACGGCGCGTCATGCACCTGTTGTCCGCCGCGCTCGTCCTGGGAGCAGAAATGCCCAAGCGAGAGAACCTTGCGCCGGATGGGTGGGCGTATAGGTGTGAATGAGCCGCGTTGTTGCTGTAAGCATTACTGCAAGCGTTGGACGTTTTGAGCGCGAAAAGCCCCTCCCCAGCGAACATAAACCCGTCACGCGCGCGTACGCGTGTTGGCCGAAAAGAAGGTTGTCCGCCAGGCGACTCGCGAACCAAACACGGGCAATGACGGACAACCTCCTTTTTTGTCCGGGGGCGGCCGTTCCCCGATCAGTCGCACCGCTGACTCGGCGCCCGGCGGAAGCCTTTCCGCTCGTGACCGAAGAATTATAGCACAACCCAAATGCGGCGGTCAACATAGCGCAGCCGAGCTTGGACGATGACGGCGTAAGGGGTGCATCCGCAAGAGGGGTGAGAAAAATCCCGCCGTCGCTGACACAACGGGCCACCACAACGAAGATGCGCCTCGGGCGGGTCGTTCTTCCTTATCCGCAGTAGCCCCGAATCGTAAACCTACGGCCTCGGGAAAAGATGCGGGCATTATACGCGCTTCTGTTCCAGAAGTCAATGGCCGGATAGGAAAATGCCAAAACGCGTACTATCCTCGCAAGTTCACGGCGATCCGCAAGGACGGCAAGGTTGTCTCAACTTCCGCGAAGCCGTCCGCCGCGCTGCCGAAGGTGAGCGCGGAGACAAATGCGGCGAACGCTGACGTGATCGACCTGACGGACAGTCTGGACGATCTCGGCGCGATGTGGTTCAGCAGGGAGCTGGAAGAAAATGGTATAATAGGGGGCAACCACATTCCAACAGAAAGCGAGATTGCCAATGCAAGAAGAGACGCGCTCAACGGAAATTTCCAACTCGGCGACCTTGCCGCAGAAGACCTCCGCAGGTTTGCCGCGAGAGGGCCAGACGCCCAGCGACTCATCGATGCCGCAATCGCAGCGGAGAAGTTGGGTGGACGAGGCGAGAGCGAAGCTGAAATACAGCAGAGAGGAATTGGCGGAATTTTCGCGGAAAGCCCGCTTGGCTGGGAGGAAGGGGTTCAGCGTGCCCTAGAGGAGCGTTTTGGCGAACCGTTGCGCGACCCAGTATCGGGTGGGTTGATTGGCGGAAAAGACGTTCTTGCGGTCTGGCATGTCGGAAGCGACGCGTACAAGCTCATACGGCTGTGGGATGGTCACATCGCTGACGGTCTTGAAAAGCAAATTATACTCAACGTCCGCTTTGGCGACCGCTATGCCGGTGATGTCGTGGGCGGTGGTACGTTTGACGGCAAGCCGTGTATTGTCGTGAAGCAGCCGTGGGTTGAAAGCGGCACGACAGACAGGCGCATTGTCAAGGCGGCGATTGACAGACTGATTCGCGAGACGGGCCTTGAACGTGCGCCAGACGGCGATCCGCGCGCGGAGGATGGCTATGTAAACGAGTATTCCCTCTCGCCCAATCTTCGCGACGAAAGGTTCATCTTTACAGACCTGAACATAAACCAGAACTACTTTGTTGACGAAGAAGGGGGCATTCGCATTATCGACGCGGACGTGGAGCCCCGTCAGGTTGCGGGCAATGCCGCCGCCGAGGACGCGGCGTACATGGACGCGGTGAAGCGTGGCGACATGGAGACGGCGCAGAGGATGGTGCGCGAGGCGGCGGCAAGAAGAATGAAGCGTCCTGTTGTTGTTTATAAGAACACAAGAGGGGAGTTCTTCATAAGACGCGATGCCGACAGGAGCCCGCTTTTCTTTTCTGACGATTTCGACCAAGCCGACTCGTATTACAGTCGGACGATAAATAAGATCACATCAACAAAAGTTGACTGGACGAAAATCGCTTCTGAGAGCCAACTCGTAAAAGCGTTTCAAAACGTAGGGATAGCAAATGAGTTAAAACGAGTTGAGGCGGTTCGTATAGACAATCGTCAGCACTGGCTCTCTCCGTCTATTGCGGAAGAAATACGGAAAGGCAAATGGGGTGCGGACAAGGATGGTCGTCAGCAGCTTGTCCATGATAATATTGAACAGGTGCTGTCGTGGCGCGGAGAGCTGGGATGGGAAAACATCAAAAAAGCGGCAATCCTCGCAGCTGGCGAGAATACAGGGGCGTATGTAATTGATGTAGATGGGTTTGTTGAGATAGATGCAAAAGGAAGGCGTTGGGATGACTTGTCAGATGTGACAGATGGCAAATGGGGAACAACTAACGAAATTGCTGACTATTCCAAGGAAAATGGGATTGGATTCATAATCAAGAATGTCAAAGACACTGTTGTCGGCAACGGAGAACAGTCTTTTGCCGCAACGGATTATATTGTTCCTCAAAGTGTTAGTATCAAGTCCGCCGAGCCCGTGACCTACGACGACGCGGGGAACGTGATACCGCTGTCGCAGAGGTTCAACCCGGCAAAGAACGACGTTCGCTGGTTCAGCAGGGAGCTGGAAGGCGGGAGCCTTGAGACGCCCCAAGACATTCGCAGAGCGATCAACAGGAGCAGTCTTTCCGAAAGCGCCAAGGCGCAGATGCACGCGGTGCTGAAAGCCTACAGAAATCGCGACAACACTTTCAAGCGAGGATTCCTGAAAGCGCCAAACGGCAATCCTTCGCATCTTGACGCATGGAAGTGGCTGGTTGTTCGCACAAGCAACTACCGCGATAACTTCTTTGGCGACTGGCTGAACCTCTTGCGCGGAAAAAGGCTACGGACGACAGCCGCCATCCAGGTGGCGAAGTCCAAAATCCCCTTTTCCAAGCCCGACAAGAGCGCCATCAAAAGCGCCGTTGACTGGATTGAGAAAATGGGTGTGCAGACGTTCCAGACCGAGGTTGGTGATGTTCTTTTCGACAGGAAGAGCGTAAAGGATTCGCTCGAACACTATCCGTTCACGCAAGCCAAGTACGATGCCGTTTTCTCAATCCCGCAGGGCTTTGGCAACGCCGTCTATCTCGGGACGATGGACGATTTCGAGGGTAATACGATTACAAACCACTATTTTGCCTATCCCGTCATCTACGACGGCAAGCGGCAGATAGTATTTTGCCGCACAAGGGAGAACGCCGATCGTTCCGCTCTATACGTCCATGACATTTTCGTGGAGAGCGACATAACGAACGGAGCCTCTGTTTTACCTCCCGACATAACGGCACTTAAAGCCGAGACTGCACAGGGAGTTTACAGAGACTCCGAACTGATGCGTAATATACTAAAAATCGTTTATGCGGTCAAGCCGTCGGATGTCTCCAAGGTCGTTGACGAGAACGACGAGCCGCTGGTCGTGTGGCATTCTACCGACGCCGAATTCACCAGGTTCGAACGGCAGAAGGCCAAGTGGAACGCCAACACGACCGGACTCCACTGGTTTGCCGCAGAAAAGGACTATTCGTCGCAGTATGGCAAGAATGTGCGCCCGTTCTTCCTGAACATCAGGAACATGGCGGAATTGGGCGACATAGACCAGGAGTCGGACGCCGAGAACCTCTACGCGCTGCAAGACAAGTCTGGTGTGGACTTCGGGGAGGATTTGGGAGTTGACATAGACAGCCCCGACGAACACGGCTATCCGCTTGCGGACTTTACAAGGTACGCAAGTTTTGCCGATGCCCTGACAAAGCATGGCGTAGACGGAGTGTCTGCGATGGAGGGATCGCCGGTTGAGATTAGGGTCGGCGGCGAGAAGGTGACGGACGAGGCGGTACACAAGACCTTTGGCGTAGTCAACTCGTCGCAGGCCAAGTCCGCCACCGACAACAACGGCGACTTCTCCGGCAACGATGATACGCGTTGGTTCAGCAGGGAGCTGGAAGAGGATGTCATTGCGCCGGACCAACTCAGCGAGAGCGCGACATCAACTTCCCGTCCCCGTCGATCCGCAGTAGCCCTTTCTCGCACCCTTGCGGTATCTGGCGGGAACAACAGAAACATTATACCAATTCCCGTTGCGGAAGTGAAGAGGGCCATTGCGAAATTCAGGAACGGCGACGAGAGCGTAAGAACCGGAAGTCTTCCTGACACACTTCGCGACCTCGGCAAAATCTTCAAGTTGAAATACGAGGGGCGGTCTCGCTATGCAACATACGAGGCTAGGATTGGAAATGTCGTCCTGCGGTTGAGCGACCATAACGCCTATGGCAAGAACTTCCAGGAACATGAACCTAACGCAAATCGGTATGTCAGCGTATATATCGACCGCGCGACATATCCGGGAATGCCGACGCCTGTTGCTTACGAGGAGATACGCTATCCGCTTGACGTGTTCGAGAGCAAGCCCGACGCGGTTGTTGTGTCGATTGTGGACGGAGTTTCGGACGTTCTCGACGGAAAGCCATACACTGTCAACCCCGCGCTCGGCGAGAAAAAGGAGTATGCTCCGCTGAACCCCCTCGCCACGAGCGAAGAGGCGCAGAACCTCGAAGAGCCGCGCAGCGAGTCCACCGCCACAGAAGCGAAGGGCTACAAGCCGAAGAAGACGCGCAAGATGTTCAAGCTGTTCCGCAAGTATGCGGACGGAACGTATGGTGCGCTCTTCATCGACTCGGCAAATCGCCTTGTTCCCGGCGAATGGTACAAGGCGGCCGAAGATCGAGAATCTGCGGGAGCTTGCGGGTGCGACGCCGGAAGGTGCGTTTAAGTGGGGCAAGGTCTATCTCGTTGACGCCGATGGCAAGGCTCGCCTCGTGGAGAAGATGCCGACGCCGGGAGAGGTTGACGCGGCGACC
>JAEEGL012419701.1_pt1 | contig 12143 bp, 8 predicted proteins | sample 9134231 | NCBI WGS metagenome assembly JAEEGL01 (sample SAMN16246548, study PRJNA631951) | gut metagenome | biome: gut microbiome; feature: rumen; material: fiber-attached | host: Bos | place: Iran: Karaj | collected 2018-10
AAGAAGAAATCATAGAAATCGCCTCCAACCTCCTTGGCCGGAGTCATTTTTGCATATATTTCGAATTCCTTCCTGTCCGGGAACGGCGGGAATTCGGAAGGAAGCATTGATGCCTGGATACCGGCGGCCACTGACAGCTCAGCTCCTATCCTTTCCTTTTCAGCCGTTATTTCCGTTATATCCCTGATATACTGCTTCATCCTTCCGGTCATTGAACCAAAGGATTCAGCAAGTGTCTGTATTTCATCATGAGTATCCGTATCCCATGAAAAATCAAGATTGTCACCGTTTATGTCTCTTACACTGTCGGTAAGCTTAATGACCGGAGCTGCGAGTCTGTCCGCAAGCCGTACCGATAATACCGATGCCACTATACCGATCACGATTATAAGAACAAGCAGGAGTCCAAGCGACGACAGTATGGCTGTCCTGACCATATTATTCTGCTGTTCCTTGCTTATGCTCACCTCAGCCAGCAGCTCCTTTGAAGGACTTGTCACTTCTTCCCTCGGAAGTACGGCAATATATGACCATCCCACCGAATTCATTGGTGCGCACGCAGCATAATACTCCTTCCCGTCAAGCTCGATGGTACGTACATCCGATTTACCCTCGAGTGCTTCTTTTATAAAGGCCGCCACTCCTCCGTCGGAACTCTTTCTTAAATCTCTTTTATTATCCTCATTTACAGCCAGTTCACCATCCGGAGCTCCGGAAAACAGAACCTGTCCTTCATCATTTATAACGCAGGCAAAACCGTTATTTCCCACTTTATAACCGTTAACATTTGATCTTATCGTTTCAAGGTGCAGACCTGCTCCTGCCACCCCTCTTAAAACACCGTTAGCATATACGGGAACTCCGCAGGTTATAACCGGAGCTCCGGTATCACTGTCATCTATAATGCCGGTGAAGCAGGGGATCCCTTCCTCTACCGCTTTCCTGTACCATGGCCTGTCATTTGCTTCAAAAGACAAAGCTTCTCCGTTTTTCTGTATATTGTAGTCAGATGCCTTCTCCGCACATATAAATATACCGCTCGTTGAGGCGAAATAATCGGCGGACATCGAAAGATTCGTCTCATTTACAGCCTTAAGCACCCCCTGCATATTGGCAAGAAGAGCCAGTTCCTCACTGATCTCCGGAGATTCGGGATCCACTCCGTTCCCGAATGCGGCATAAGCCACCAGCTTACCCATTTCCGGCTCACCATATTCGTAAAACTGAGCGTTGCCATACCGCTCCGGATTTAAATATATATCTCTGGCCGAATTGGCTATGATAGTTACTGACTCAATAAAATCGGCAAATTCATCATTCGCCGTCGCCGCTCTTCCCGCAGAAGTCTTTGCCAGTATTTCCCTTGCCAGCCTGTCCATGGCCTCTCTTGACATTCCGTCTATCCTCTGCCCTGTCTCCTTGTTTGCATCAATTATCTTTCTTTGCATAAACAAGGTCTGCATGAGAGTAAGAAGGCTTATAAATATCAATATGCCCAATACCAGTATGATTATTACCCTGAATATCTTTTTACGCATCTTTTAATGTTTATCTCCCTGTCTTTATCCGCTCCTGTGTTGCCGTATGTTTATACTCTGTGTATGCCCCGGATCATATATTTCCCTGTAATACAGCTATACGGTCAGTCTTTACTATCTGCTGCATACCTCTCGTAAAGATCGGGTCTTCTTTCCTTTGTCCTTTGTATTGCCTGCTCATGTCTCCATTTGTCCACATTGGCATGATGCCCCGACAGCAGTACTTCCGGCACCTTCTTATCGTGCCATACCTCCGGTCTTGAGTACTGAGGATACTCCAGCAGACCTTCATTAAATGATTCGAACTCTGCCGAAACATCGTTATTAAGCACGCCTGGTATCAGTCGTGATACAGCATCCACCACTATCATGGCAGGAAGCTCGCCTCCTGTAAGTACATAATCCCCTATCGAGATATTATCGGTTACTATTTCTTCAAGGACACGCTCATCTATTCCTTCATAATGTCCGCAGAGCAGTATAAGGTCTTCTTCCTTAGCAAGCTCCTCAGCTTTCTTCTGCGAAAACACCTCACCCTGCGGAGTAAGATATACTACCCGGAGTCTTCTTTCACCGTTAATCTCTGTGCTTATATCATCTTCTGATATTGCACTTCTTTCCGATACTGCATTGCTTTCTGTATTTCTTTCTTCCTTGCTGTCATCACCGGCACAGGCATTATTACTCACGGAGTTTTCTTCTGACTCACCTGATTCTATCCTGTCCTTCACTGCTTCATAGCATAAATACACCGGCTCTGCCTGCATAAGCATACCCGCTCCGCCGCCGTATATGTAATCATCAACCTTATTATGCTTATTATATGCATAATCCCGTATATTTACAGCTTCTATGTTTATAAGTCCCTTCTCCATCGCCCGTCCGATTATACTGGTATTCAGTCCCTGCATTACCATTTCGGGAAACAGAGTCATTATATGAAAGTTCATTTCAACCGATTCCTTATGACAGCTATTTTTATAAGATATTCTCTATACTGACCCTGAGTGCGGTCATTGCTTTTTCAAGCTTTTCGCGGTTCCTGTCCACCGCTTTCCCTTTGGAAATATCCTTATTGATGTCAATTATAAGCTTCTTGACGAGCTTGGTAGTATCACTTATCTGAACCTTTTCAACTATCGTCATCGGAGACCGCTCGCTCTTTACACCCTCCTGTGCGCGTTTTACCAAAGCATCCGCTTCACTTATAAGGCTCTTAAGCTCATCGTCAGCCGTGCTGCCGGCTTTTTCACCTTTACTCGCCTCTTCATACTGCTTTTTAAAGATTATCATTTCAAAGTATCATCCTTTATTCCCATTATGCTTTATCCGGATTTTTCTTTACTTTTACTACCATCATTTTATTCCGGAAGTCCTGATATCCGATCCTTTATCATACTGTTTTTCGCTTTAGTTCTTCTGCCACCCTGCAGCTATCTTCCTGTCAAGCTCTTCGAAGCTCTTAAGACCTCCCAATGCATCATAAGCCTCCACACAGCAGGCTCCGGTGGCTGCCGCATACTTGACACAGTCTTCCGGTATACATCCGTTTAAAATGCATGTCAGAAAGGCCGCGGCACTGGTATCACCCGCTCCCGTGCCGGACAGTATCTTATCCGGCTTAAAGCTTCTTTCATAACCCTTTCTGTCAGCCCATGCCTTAACATCAAGAGACAGCCTCCTGCTTATTTTTCCGATCTCCTCCGGTCCCTGTGTGCAGTAATACATCCCGGGAGCTCCGCATTTAATCAGCACTATACGCGCTCCCATATCAAGACACATCCTGCCGAGAGGCTCAATATCCCTTTTAAGATCAATAACTTCCGTAAGGTCAGATCCGGGGTTCTCATTTCTTAATCTGTCATATTTCTCCCTGTCAAGCATATAGATAAGCTCTTCTATACTCGGCACAAAAATATCCACATAAGGCAGAGTCTTTGACATGATGGCCGTCCAGTCGGCTCTTCCTGCTTCCGTATCCGGATCCAGCGCTGCAAGATCGAGACTGGTGGCAGCTCCTGCCTCTCTCACCTTATGCATTATGTCAACCAATTGTCTTCCGCCGTCTTCGTACATTCTCTTCATACTGGTCGGATATCCGAAATGAAATAAGGCAGCCTCTTTTATTGCATCCATAGGAAGATCATCGATGCAGAAGGTATCGTTCGCTCCGGGATTATGCAGAAATATCCTGTCCACACCCGGAATGGCAAGAACCACCGAATATGACGTGGGATCCCCTTTACTGCGTATAAGTCCCTTAGATGCGTCATACTTATCGGTAATAGAGATGATCATATCTCCAAAGGCGTCATCTCCGATCTTACCCGCCAGCGTAACATCTGCGCCCAGAAGCTTCATGGCAAGACCTGTATTTGCTACCGCTCCTCCCGTATGTATGTCGGCATCTCCTACGTTTATAAGGCGTCCCGGAGTCAGTATATCCTGTATGCTTTTCTTCGTCTGTTCCGGTATGCCGGGTGTTATATCAATACATATATGTCCGGCTACTACCGCCTTTTTATTCATATGGTTCCTCCCTGATCTGTCTGAATTTCCATATTTTACGGTTAAAAACACACTATTTATATAGTACCACATATTTGCCTGTTCTTCTACTGTGGCATTTACCGTGTTGTATAAAAGTCTCATAAATTACATAAGCTGCAAACCCTGAAGGTCTGCAGCTTATATAATTGGCTTTAATTTGCCTGTGCCGTCATAAGGAATCCACCGCTTCGCTACGCTCGATTCCAACTGTATTCGTTCTCTTTCCATCCTAAGGAATCCTCCCCTCATGCGATGGAATGCATCTTTCCGTCATAAGGAATCCACCGCTTCGCGGTACCCCTTATGACAAGTGCCGGCAGCGGGACTTGAACCCGCACGTGGTTGCCCACAACAGATTTTGAGTCTGCCTCGTCTGCCATTCCGACACGCCGGCCTGCCGGGAATTCCCGGACAAATAACTATTTGATAATATCATACCACAGGGATATAATCAAGCGTTTTCAGCCTTTCAAAACGCCACTTTGGAAATACCGGTCCGTAATATCAATAAAATGCAAACATATCTTCATAGGTTTCGCGGCGTCTTATCAGCTTAACGCTTCCATCCGAGCAGATCATCACCTCTGCCGGGCGAAGTCTGGTATTATAGGATGAACACATTGAATATCCGTAAGCTCCGGCATCCAGCACACATACAAGATCATTGTCCTTAACCTCCGGAAGAGGTCTGTCCTTGCACAGTACATCGCCCGATTCGCATATATTGCCGCATACCGTGGCTTTCTCCAGATTTTTCTTATCTCTGTCAACCACCTTACCGTCAGAGATTATCTCGATATCATGCCACGAATCATACATGGAAGGACGTACCAGAACATTCATCCCGATATCCGTACCTAAATATTTAACTCCGTAATTATCCTTGATGGAATGCACCCTTCCGAGTATCACACCACCCTCTGCCACACAGTATCTGCCGGGCTCGCTCTTAAACATCGGAGCACTTCCGTATTCCTTAACGAACTTATCAAGCTTTGCAGTGAATTCCTCAGAGAAGCTCTTCATATCGAACTCCTTCTCATCATCAAGCTTATGATAAGGGATTCCGTAACCGCCGCCGAAATCAATAAATTCCAGCTTCTCAAACCGCATCGCTATCCTGAGAAGATTATCTACAGCCTCAAGAAATGGCGTCGGATCCATATACTGCGAGCCTACATGCTGGTTAAGGCCTATGATCTTAAGCCCGTATTTATCCGCTATCTCGAACACCTTGTCAATATCGCCCTCAGGAATGGCGAATTTAGTCTTCTTTCCGGCTGTTACCACCTTTTCATGTACGCCTGCGCCGACACCCGGATTGATCCTGACCGAACATTTTCCACCCGGATTGATCTCTCCGAAAAGCCTCAGCTGATCAAGGCTGTCAAGGCTCACAGTAATACCGTTGTCTATCGCAAATCTCATCTCGTCTGCGGATACATTATTGCAGACATAGAATATCTTTTCAGGCGGGAAGCCCGCGCGTAGAAGCATCCTCATTTCGCCCTCACTCATTGCATCGGCATTCACTCCTACAGACAGGGCAATCTTGAGTATCTCCAGATTGGTATTGGTTTTACAGGAATAATTGGCTCTGTAAGGATATCTTGTAATAACCCTTGCCACCCTCATCATCCTGTCCCTGATGATATCCTCATTGTAAACGTACAGTGGTGTACCGTACTCCCTTGCGATATCCTCCGGATTATTTCCTTTAAAAAAGTCTACTTCGTTAATAAATGAATTCATAATATCCTCTCCTCTTTATTCATTCTGTATCAAACCCTGTTGTACATATATTAATCTATAAAACCCTCAACACCTCTTTTGGAACCGTCTGAGGTCAGATTACTCTTTCCGTCCGATGATTTTGCTATAATATACTGTCCTTTAACCCCCGAATCCTCATCACTGATCTTCTTTGCTATGCCATTTTCGGAAGTATATGTATAGCTCACACTACCGCTACCCTTGGCAGTACCCTGAAGAGTCATGGATCCGTTCTCAAGGCCGTCTGTATAAGTACCTGTGATCACCTGCTTCGTAAGGCCTGAAGCCCCCACTTTATCGGCATAATAATTGGAAGTACATGTACCTGTTCCGTTAGGCTTGTCATTACTCCAGGCACCATTATAAATGAAGGAGCCGATTGCTGAAGATTCGGCATATACCGCCCTCATCAAAATACCGGTACCGCTTCTTAAGTCTCCGGAAAAATCACCGTAATAGAAGTATCCATCCCTGTAAACTGCGATCCCTTTACCTTCCTTCAGACCGGCATCTGTTCTTGTGCCGTAATAAAATGAGTTATCTCCGACCACCTCATCAGCCAGATCCATATACTCTTCTGTTCTGAGCATTTCCTTGACTGCATCCATATCCTCGCTCGCGAAACAGTCATATAAGGCCTTAAGCGCTTCCGAATGCGCTTCCTCGATAGCCACCCTTTCTGCTTCTTCTGCCGCAGCTGCCTCTTCTTCAGCCTGTACCCTTGCCTTCTCAGCCTGTACGGCTTCGATCTTCTGCATCATCGATTCATCACCCGTATTATCGTATCCGGTCTGAAGAGAGATGATCATATTGTCTTCATCACCCAGGCTCTCATATATATTGGCCACTCCCCAATAAGGTGTTTTATTGGTTTTATTATAAAGCAGAGATTTCTGGTATTGCTCCACAGCCTCTGCATTATTTGTGTTATTTTCGGCCAGTTTTATGTAAGCATAGGATATTGCATTCCTTATTTCCTGGCTTTCCGGCTCATAATTAAGAGCATCGTCATAATACTTTATGGCTGTTTCGTATTCGCCGGCATCCATATAGGAACTGCCGGTCCTTAGTATATCAGCCAGTTTATTTGCTTCGGAGAAATAACTCACTCCGTAATATACACCAAGCAAAATTGCTGCTACTATAACGATCACAGTGGCTATTGCCATCGCAATCTTGGCCTTCCTTATATTCATAATATATACTCCCCATATATCATAAGGATGTTGATCCCTAATGACAGTTTATTGTTTTTACTGATTTCTAAATATTCTCTATCTGCCAGTCTATCTCACTCAGGCCGTATTTTTTTAGATACTCATTAGCCTTACTGAAATGCCTGCATCCGAAGAAGCCTTTATATGCCGAAAGCGGACTGGGATGCGGCGCCGTAAGCACCAGCTGCTTTTTATTGTCAAGCATATCCATCTTAGTCTGTGCAGGTCTTCCCCACAGCATATACACTATCGGTCTGTCCTGTTCATTAAGCACCCTTATCGCTGCATCAGTGAATTCCTCCCATCCGATGCCCTTATGGGAATTAGCCTGATGATTCCTGACAGTAAGGACAGTATTCAGAAGCATTACTCCCTGTCTTGCCCATTTTTCAAGGAAGCCGTTATTGGGTATATAACAGCCCAGGTCGTCATGAAGCTCCTTGTAGATATTTACAAGTGATGGAGGAATCTCTATCCCCGGCTTAACCGAAAAGCTGAGGCCGTGAGCCTGCCCCGGCTCATGATAGGGATCCTGCCCCAGTATAAGCACCTTCACTTCGCTTAACGGCGTAAGGGCAAATGCATTAAATATGTCCTCAGACGGCGGAAATACCGTATGAGCCGTATATTCCTTCTTAACCGTTTCGTACAGTTGCCTGTAATACGGTTTCTTAAATTCTGCACTGAGAGGCTTCTGCCAATCATTACTAATCGCTGCCATTACAGTCTGACTGATACTCCTCTTTCCCTTAAATAGTTCTTAACATCGGCTATTTCCAGCTCCTTGTAGTGGAATAATGAAGCTGCCAGAGCCGCATCCGCCTTTCCGTCAGTTAATGCCTCATAGAAATGTTCCATTGTTCCTGCTCCTCCTGAGGCTATAACAGGAACGCTTACGTTCTCCGATATTGTTCTTGTAAGCTCAATATCATATCCTGCCTTGGTTCCGTCACAGTCCATACTGGTTACCAGCAGCTCTCCGGCTCCCAGCTCACAGGCTTTTATCGCCCATTCAATGGCATCAATTCCCATATCCACACGGCCGCCGTTCTTAAATATACTGAAGCCCTTGCCATCCTCACGTCTTTTGGCGTCAATAGCCACAACAACGCACTGGCTTCCGAACTTATCTGCTGCCCTTGATATAAGCTCAGGCTCCATTATCGCTGCCGAATTAACCGCTACCTTATCGGCTCCCTCTCTTAAGATCATTCTGAAATCATCAACCGTACGGATCCCTCCTCCGACGGTAAAGGGAATAAATATGGTCTCTGCTATTCTTCTTACCAGCTCTGCCTTGATATTTCTCGCATCTGACGAAGCTGTAATATCAAGGAAAACGAGTTCATCCGCTCCCGCCTTGTCATACAGCTTACTGACCTCGATCGGATCGCCGGCATCTCTTAAATTAACAAAATTGGTTCCCTTGACTACTCTTCCGTTATTAACGTCAAGACAGGGAATTATCCTTTTGGTATACATCTATATCTCCTGTTGTAATATGATCAATCCCTTACAAAGTAATAAAGTTCTCAAGAATCTTTAATCCGACTGCCGAACTTTTCTCGGGATGAAACTGGCATGCAAATATATTATCCTTTTCTACAGACGCATGTATGCATACATTATATTCAGCGGACGCCTTAACCGACTCCTCATCATCCGCTCTTAAGTAATATGAATGCACGAAATATACATATGCTCCGTCATCTATTCCTCTGAACAGCCTGCCGTTATTCGTAAGCTTAAGTGAGTTCCAACCCATGTGCGGGATTTTTACATATTCGCCCTGCGGGATCTTTACGATATCACCCTTAAGCAACGACAACCCCTTGACTCCCGGGGATTCCTCACTGCTTTCGTACAGAAGCTGCAGCCCCAGGCATATCCCAAGAAAAGGAGTTCCTTTATCCACTACTTCGTTTATTACTGACTCAAGATCATATCCTCTTAGCCTCTCCATCGCATCACCGAAGGCTCCGACACCCGGAAGAATGACTTTATCTGCATTTAGGATCACATCCCTCTCCCGTGTCAGAACTGCATTCACACCAAGATACTGTAAAGCCTTCTCCACACTTTTTATATTTCCTGCGTCATAATCTATGATCGCAACAGTTGTTTCTGCCACTGCCTTCCTCCCTTATATTCCGTCCCTTTAATACGGCGAACCCTCCGTTTTACCGTTCACATATCCTCTTCCATACCATCAAGTAATTCGGGAATGTCGGTATTAGTGCTGTTTCCCGTATCATCCGACTCATTTACCGGATTCTCAGGCTCATTTTCCGGTTCGGTTTCGACATCTTCTGCCGCTCCGTCTCCTTCAGTTGTCGTTACAGGTTCCGTAAGAGTGTTGCGGAATTCCGATTCTTCACCGTCTATCACGGGATTAGAGTAATTAGCGTTGTTTTGCGTATTAATATCATATGCTCCCGGGCGACCCGAAACACTGTTCTCATCAACATAATTATACAGAGCCCTCGTATATTCCTGCCCGTCACGAATGGCAAGCCATTCTCTCGCCTGATCCTTGGATACACCAAACTTCTCATCCAATTCGGATGTTATCTTGTTATCCAGCTCATCAAACTGTTCCGTTATGCCATATCTTTGAGCATTTTCCCTTTGTTCATCCACATCTCCCGTTGCCTGTACGAGAGCGTTCAGCGCATCAGCCGTCATCCCCAGCTCATAATAGTTGCTGTATGAGCGCAGCTTCTGCTGCAGTCTGTAAAGGATCAGATTCTTATCATATAATACCTGCTGTTCTTCATTAAGTGTATGACCAAGCAGTGACATATATGTTTTCTTATAATCTCTTTCCTCGAATGAAACATAGGCATCATTCATATCATTATAATATGGGATCACCATCGCCGACATTCCAATAAGAACACCGAACGAGAGTGTGCATACCATAATAAGCGCCACCTTCTTCTTAGGAAGCCTGGGCATCTTGAACAGCTCGCTGTCCCGTGGTTGTTTTTCTTTCTTCGGTTTTTTCTCTTTTTTAGGCTTTTTCTCTTTCTTGGGCTTTTCTTTCTTCGGTTTTTCCTTCTTGGGCTTCTTTTCCTTCTTCTTTTTCTCCTTAGCCTTGGAACCTTCATCGTCGCCCATTTCTTTAAGGATCTTTTCGTTGTCGGCAGCACCGTCCTTGGCTATATCTTTTGCGGTTTCTTCTGCGAATACGCCGCTTCCGCCTTCTTCGTCCTCATCCTCTTCACCCGGCACGGCAAGAAGGCTCTTTATGAGTCTCTTGAAGAAGCCCATCTTCTCAGTACTTTTTTCCTTCTTATCTGTTCCGTCAAGGGTGGCATTTGAGTATTCTTCGGCATCACTTAATTCCATACCGGAAAGTGCCTTCTCCATTTTTTCATTATACTCAATCTCTTCAGCGGTCAGCCCGGGAGCATCTTCTTTCTTCTCTACATCTTCTGCTCCTTCTTCGCCTTTACCTTCTTCACCCTCTTCATCAGACACCGGAAGTCCTTTTTTCTTTGCTTCCTTTGCCTTGCGTTTTTCTTCCTTCTCTTTCTCCTTCTGGGCCTTCTTTTCTTCTTTTTCTTTCTGTTTCTGAGCTTTTTTCTCTTCTCTTTCCTTCTTCTTTTTCTCTCTTGGGCTTAATTCCTCTTCATCTTTACCGTCGCCATCCACTTCCTTTAGAATGTCTGCGACCGGGTCGTGTTCACCCTGATCTGTGACAGAAGGATCCACAGCCTCGAAATTATCATTTTTATCCAGCAGATCACCTATCTGGGCTATATCTGCATCATCTTCTATTCCGGCTATGATATCGCTGAGCTCAGCATCTGCGTCAACAGCATTGCCTGTAGGCTCACCCATTTCTTCAATTGATTTCAGAAGCTGATCAACCTCATCCTCTGACATCATCTGATCCGACGGAGGATTATACTCATCTTCGGCTCCCATCTCAGACAAACCGATATCAGACATATCCGCTCCGGCTGACTGCTCTGTTCCGTCAGGCGAACCTGCATCCATATCCGTGGCAATATTTGCACCGGAATCTGTATCCATATCTGCAAATGACGAAATATCTGATCCAAGATCGGAATCCATACCCGGTTCCATGCTCATGGCAGATGATCCCGTCAAACCGAGCTCCTCTGACAATGCCTTCATATCAGCATTTGAACCCAGATCAGACATATCCAAACTGTCGGTCGAATCCATCGACGTATCTATATCGGCAAGAAGACTGTTTAACTCTTCATCCAGACTGTCCGAGGACTCCGATGTTCCCGGATTGGCACCGGTTTCATCTGTTCCACCCATTCCTTCCATGCCGGAAACCAGGGAATCTTCAGATACGTTCTCCATTTCCATGCCGATATCTGACATGATCTCTTTCCCGATTTCATCAATTGATGGCAGATCCGGCTTATCTTCAGCATCCTCTATTGCCTTGTTGAGTTCCTCAAATGATACTCCATCCAATACATCGGAATTAAAATTCTCATCGCCCCATACGCTGTCTGTATCCTCTCCCGGAATATCCTCTGAAATGGTATTCAGATTGGATTCGTCCATAAGCTTTTCAAACATCGCATCAAGCTCTGCTTCTTCGCTTCTCTCTTTTTTCTTTTTTTCCTTTTCATCAAATGCTGCCAGAAGCGCATCCATCTCCGCTTCAGACATCATATCGTCTTCCAGTTCCTCAGCCTGATTTGGTTCTGGTTCAGGTGTCGGCTCAGGAGTTACCTCAGGGATTTCCGGTACCTCCGGCATCTCTGGAGCCTCAGGTACTTCCTGCATTTCCGGTATCTCAGGTGTCTCGTCAGATATCGGCATATCGTCAGGTATAGGCGTGTCCCCCATGGGCATATCCCCAATTGGCATGTCTCCGATAGGCATGTCGCTGATCGGCATATCCCCTATTGGCATGTCTCCGATAGGCATGTCGCTGATCGGCATATCCCCTATTGGTATGTCTACGATAGATGATATATCCGGAATCTCGGGTACTTCGGGAATTACTGGTGTCTCAGGCATTTCCGGTATTTCCGGCACTTCAGGTATCTCTGGCATTTCCGGTGCCTCA
>JAEEGL012685302.1_pt1 | contig 12143 bp, 12 predicted proteins | sample 9134231 | NCBI WGS metagenome assembly JAEEGL01 (sample SAMN16246548, study PRJNA631951) | gut metagenome | biome: gut microbiome; feature: rumen; material: fiber-attached | host: Bos | place: Iran: Karaj | collected 2018-10
ACGTAATCTGCTCCTTCAGCTCCGCCGCGATCGCGTTCGGCGCCTTGCGCATCGTTTTGGACAGGCGGAAGCACGGAAACGCGTAATCGCCCATCTCCGTATTCTTCGGGACCTCGATCCAATCGACAAGCGTCGCCTCGTCGGTTCCGCAAAGCGGCGCAAGCGCCGCAGCCAATGTTTTCACAGCATCCATAGTTTCACGCTCCTTAACCCTTTTATTATAACAAAGCGATCAAAAAAATGGAAGAGGAAATTCCTCTTCCCGTGAAAAACACGAAACGGCGTATTATTTCCAGTGATCTGCGCCGTAAGCCGCCTGCGAATACGTGAAACCGGAATACTCCAGCTGGTCAATCAGCTTCGATCTCGTCCAGTCGGGGAATGATTTCATGTAGCTCTTGGCCTTTTTGGCCGCCTGCTCGTTCCAGTTCGCTCCGCACTTGTCCGCGCCGTACTTCGCTTCCTCGGAGGTAAAGCCGGAATACTCCAGCTGGTCGATCAGCCCTTCATAGGAAAACGCGCTGGAGCGAAGATACGATTTTGCCTTCTTCAGTGCCTGTTCCTTCCAGTTTGCCCCGCAGTTATCCGCGCCGTAAACCGCTTCCGAATGCGAATAACCGTGATATTCGAGCTGGTCTATAAGACCTTCATAGGAAAACGCGAGGCTGTCCAGATACCGCTTCGCCTGCGCAACCGCGCCCGATTTGCCGCTGCCGGAATAACTGCTGCCGGAATAGCTGCTGCTGCCGGAATAGCTGCTGCTTCCGGAATAACTGCTGCTTCCGGAATAGCTGCTGCTTCCGGAATAGCTGCTGCTCGAGTAACGGTTATAATTCCGCGAACTTGCAGACGATGTATTCCGTTCGGAAGAAGAACCGCTGCAGCCGATCGCTGCAAGCAGAAACAGTCCCGCCAAAGTCCAAGTGATGATTCCTGTCTTTTTCATGATTTCCTCCCTGTTTTACGCTGCAAAGCCGCAGCTTACTTCCTGAGATACAACGCCGAGACCGGGAACGTGAAGTACGTATCCGGATAGGGCTCGTCCTGCAGCACGAAATGCCACCATTCGCAGTCGAGCGGCAGAAATCCGTTCCGCAGCATGGCCTTCTGCAGCAGCATCCGGTTTTCATACTGCTCCTGCGTAACAGCCTTGCAGTCCGGGTGCGAAAGCTCGCTGAACAGATCGAACGGGCTGCCCATGTCGAGCTCCTTGCCGGTTCTCATGTCGAGCAGCGTCAGGTCGATCGCGCTGCCGCGGCTGTGACTCGATTGCTTTGCGATATAGCCGCGGCTGAATAACTCCTGCTTTTCGAGCGTCGGGTAGAAGTACGGCTTCATGCGCACATCCTGATCCTCGATGCCCCAGAGAATGAATTGTCTGACCGCCGAAACAGGCCGGTAAGCGTCGAATACCTTGAGCCGATACCCCTGCACGAACAGCTCGTTGCTGACCGCCTTCAGCGCCCTTGCCGCCTCCTTCGTCAGAAGCGCGACCGGCTCCTCATAGCCGTCGATACGCTCCCCGATAAAGTTGTAGGTTGAAAAGTAGCGAATCTCCTGCACGATGTGCGGAACAAAATCGGACAACAGAACGAAGCCCGACGCGTCCGACGGCAATGCCTGATTCTTCATAGCGTACCTCGCTGCAGCTTTTTCAGTTGCCGGAATAAAACTCGGTCACGGTCTCATTCGCCTGAATCAGAACGGAGCTCTGGTCAAACGTTTTGATCAGCTCATCCGCAGCCGTGTGCACGGCGTCGAGGTTCGTATCGCTCAAATAAATCACGATCGTGTATTCACGGTAGAGCGTTTCCCCGTCGATCCAGCCGCCGTTCGCTTCCTGCACGGTAAATCCGCCGAAATGCTTTACCAGGATCTCCTCGGCTTTGGCTTTTGCTTCTTCCGGCGCAAAGACAGGTTCGTTCGTGTCCTTGCCGTTCGTGCCGAGATACATCACATACTGCACGTCCTTCGTCTGCTGCGGCGCAGTCTGCCTCGGACACAGCGCAACGATGAATGCGGCGATCGCCAGACAAAGCGCGGCTGCGGCCAGCACAACGGCAAGCAAGTTCTTTTTGTTCATAGCATTGGTCCTCCTTGTTTTAGGGATGAAGCGTGCCGGCTTTGATCGCGTCGATCATGACGCTGCCGACCCGAAAACTGTTTTCCGTCGCGGTACAAAATATCCGCGCCCTCCATGCCGCCGTTCGACGACAGCGAATTGTTCACATCCGGTCCCCAAAGGCTCTCCGGCGTCGCACCCGGCATGAACACGTCCGTATTCACAGCCGTCCGAATGACGATATACCGGTCCGGCATTCCGAAGCTTCGGAGCGCAAATCCGATTGCGATGATCAAACACACCGGAACCGTCGATGCCGCCTGCCGGAAGATCCGCCTGTTTTCCTTATGATCAGCGGAAGTCCGCATCGTCGAAGCGATTGCCTCAGAGTTCGCTGTGAAGCTTACGGAACTTTGCCGATTTATTGTCCAGCATGGAGAAGCTCTCTTCCGAGGGGATCTGATCCTTGCCGGAGTTGATGTAGTTTCTCAATACGCCGACCAACACGAACGGACGAATGAATACGGAATGCAGGATCCCCCAGACGATGAGCCCGCCGATTGCCGCAAAGACGATCGGAAGCGTCTTGGGATTCGTCAGAAGCTGCGTGATATTGCTCGTTTGATCGGTCAGGTTTTCCGCCATCCATGTCGCCATCGGCCCGTAGAACTCCGGATGCCCGGACAGGATCCAGTAGAAGAGCCCGCCGAACACGCCGCCGATCAGGATCAGCGACACCAGCCCCATGCCGAATACGCGTCCCATGTTCTTGAAAAAGGTCTTGCCGTGCTTGAAATAGAGCACCGCGCCCTCGCAGGCAGCCTTCGCTGCCTTGACGTCCTTGCGGTAGAACACCCAGCCGAGACAGCAGTCGCAAAGATAGTTGACGATCGTTTGCATGACGGAGCTCACCGCGCTGCCGACCGCGCCGCCGGTATCGCCGCCGATGCTCTCGCCGAGCTTCGTGACGCCGCGGCCGATCTGATTGAAGATGCCCTTGATCGCGTTTGTGATCGCAAAGAACGCCGCAACGGTCGCAAAACGCTCCTTGACGACCTTCTTGCCCTCTTTAATGACATTGTCGGGCAGCTCTCCCTCCGAAACGCCGCGGGTCATCATGGCGATCTGTCCCGCCTTCAGCGCGTAGGAAATGAATCGGCCGATCAGAACCACCAGCACGAGACCGACGATCGCGCCGATCACAAGGCCGAGCAGACCGTGATCGCCGACCTTTTGCCCGATGAAGAAGCCGAGCGTACACAGCCCCGCGAACAGCACGACCGTGAGAATATCCCAGAATGCGCGGCGCAAAGAAAAGCCGAGCGTTTTTTTATAGATTTGTTTGTTATCCATTTTTGTGTCTCCTGTTGTCTTTATTGCTGTACGCCGCTACCGGATCCATTTATCCGTGGGAAGCGGCGCATTGTAGCCCCAGTCCTCCGGCGAATCGTGCACCACCAACGTAAAGCCGAGCTTTTTGAGCAGCGCCTCGGACGCGTGATTGTCCGGAGGGCAGCTCGCCGTGATGATTTCAATGCCCTTTTCGTTTTCAAGATACTCCGCGAGCAGCCGAAGCGCCGCCGTTGCGATGCCGCTGCTCCGCTTTTCCGGAACAAGCCGGCAGCCTATGCTGATCTTATGAAGCGGCTCCCGGTATCCGTACAGCTCCGCAAGTCCGCACAGATCTTCATCCTTAAACACGCCGAGGATCAGCGATTGCTCGGGGCATTCGGTATAAAGCCGGTCGATCACATCCTCCGCGCGTTCGTATTTCTGCTCAAAGAGGAACGTCGGCAGCATCGGATGACCTTTCAGCGCGTCCTTGACCGTCTGCAGCCCCGCCGCGTCGTCCTTTGTCAGCGCCCGCAGCGTAATCCGCCCGTCCTAAAGGCGCGGCAGTTCCGAAAAAAGCTGCTTCATTCAGCTTTTCTCCGATCAATCCGCTTGCGCGAAGATGAAATCGCGCGGTTCGGACAGACCAATACGCACAGATGGCAACCGACGCATTTTTGCGCGTCAAGCAGCGGTTTGCGGTCTTCACCGAGCCGGATCGCCTGATGCCCGCCATCCGTGCACGAAATCATGCAGCGGCCGCAGCCGATGCACTTTTCGCGGTGGAACTTCGGGAATACGACGGTGTCGCGCTCCAGCGTGTTCGTCGTGTCGCTGACGAAATCAAGCGCGGCGCCTCTGATCTCCCGAATGTTTGCAATGCCTTTTTCTTTCAGATAATACGCGAGACCGCTCTTGAGGTCGTCGATGATGCGGTAACCGTACTGCATGACCGACGTGGTCACCTGTACGCTACCTCCGCCGAGCAGAATGAACTCCAGCGCGTCGAGCCACGTTTCGACGCCGCCCATCGCGGAGATATGCATTCCCGAAAGCGCCGGGTTCTGTCCGAGCTCGGCAACGAACCGCAGGGCGATCGGCTTGACGGCGTTGCCGCTGTACCCGCCGACCGCGGATCTGCCGTGGACCGCAGGCGCGGACACATAGGTATGCGGGTTGATGTCGGTAATGCTTTTGATCGTATTGATCGCGGAAATGCCGTCCGCGCCGCCGCGCTTTGCCGCCTCGGCCGCCGGACTCATCATCGCCACGTTCGGCGTGAGCTTTGCAAGAATCGGGATCTTCGTGCCGCGTCTTGCCGCTGCGGTGAACCGCTCGACAAGCTCCGGTACCTGACCGATATCCGAACCCAAGTTCCCGTCCATCATATTCGGACAGGAGAAGTTCAGTTCGATCGCGTCCGCGCCGTTCTCCTCGCAGAGACCGGAAAGCTCCTCCCACTCGGCGTCGTTCTTACCCATGATTGAAGCAAGGATGAATTTTGTCGGATAGTTTTCCTTGAGACGGCGGAAGATCGCCATGTTTTCGGCGACGCTGTGGTCGGAAAGCTGCTCGATATTTTTGAAGCCGATGATAGCGCCGTTGTCGCCCTTGATCGCGGAAAAACGCGGCGAAGCCTCGTGAATGTCGAAAGAGCAGATCGTTTTGAACGCAGCGCCCGCCCATCCGGCCTCGAATGCGCGCGCGCACATATCGTACGTGCTCGCCACGACCGAGGAGGACAGCAAAAACGGATTTTCGAGCGGAACGCCGCAGAGATCGGTCCTGAGCGCGTCGTCATTCTCCGGAAGCCCGAGGTCCAGATACGGACGAACGGTTTCGTGCAGCTCCGTCAACAGTGTGCGGATCGGGACCTCGTGCGGTCTTACGCATACGTCTTCACACGGTGCATCGCACACGATGCAGGGGTTTGACCCCGGGAATTTCAGCGCCGCGATCTTTTCGTTGTCGAACCAGATGCTGCGCAGGATCGCCGCCGGGTCGCATTTTCCGCAGACTGCGGTGCAGGGCGCGTCCTGACAAAGCGCGCACCGGATCATGTCCGACCGTCCAAGCTTTCGTTCGTAATTCATGTCTTTTCCTCCGTTTACATTAATGCCGCAAAGATCGGTCAGGTTGCGTCCGTAAGCTTCAGATTTTTGACCTTCCGCAGAACGATCGCATTGATGATGACCGCAAAGACCGCCGTGATGCCCGCCGCGATGACGCACGCAAGCACGCTGATATGACGGTCAAACTGCACGAACGGCTGCTCGAGCGCGCGCACGATGGCGTAGCCGAGTCCCGTGCCGAGCACGATGCCGAGCAGAATACCGAGTATCGTCGTGACGATCGTTTCCCGCAGGACATAGTTGATCGTTTCCTTCGTCGTAAAACCGTTGACGCGCATGACCGTAAGCTCGCGCTTTTTCTGCATGATATAGATGTTCGTGAGGTTCAGCACTACCACGCCGGCCATGATGCCCGCCATGAAGATGAACAGCGCGACCACCGCCGTCATGACGGACGTCGCCGATTTGAACAGCGCGCGGAACGCATCGGAGGCCTTATAGCTCAGATAGCCGTCGGCCGTGCGAAGCGATTTGTCCAGCGCGTCCGGGTCCGCCCCGTTCAGCCGCACGAAGTATGCGTTCGTCACCGGCGCGCGGCCGTACGCGGCTTCGAAGCCCTTGTCGCTCATCACGACGATGCTGTTCATATAGTTGTTGAATACGCCCGCAACGGTGACCTCCGCCGTCTCCGTACCGTTCAGCGTAATCTCGAGCCGATCGCCCTTGCTGACACCGAAGAATTCGGAGAAACGCTTCGGGATGTAGATGCCGCTGTTCGACGGTACGATCGGCTCGCCGGTCTTTGCGTCGTACAGGCTGAACATTCCGTTGATCGCGGTAAGGTCGCCGCAGTACAGCTCCTCCACGTTGAGGTCGCGTACCTGAATGGTAAGATAGGTATCGGTAATCGGGCAGATCTCCGCGCCTGCTTCCCTGAGGATCGCCGCGATCTTTTCACCCGTCCCGGGATCGGCGTCCGGGTCGAACTGGACCAGCCCGTCGTTGTGTACGACGTCGGTGAACTGGTGCTTCAGCGAATTATCCACCGAGAATTTCAGCGTGAACCCGATCACGATCAGCGAGCAGCACCCCGCGACGCTGACGATCGTAACGATCACGCGCTTGACGTCGCTGCGGATGTTCCGGAGGATCAGCCGCGAATAGAGCGACAGCACATTCTTTTTCCGCTTTACGGATTTTTTGATCCCCTTCGGCGTCTCCGGCTGCATCAGCGCGACCGCCGCTGTCTTCAGAAGTCTTCTGCAGGCAAACCACACGGCGAAAAATGCCAGCAGCGCCGCCGTCGCGAACACCGCGATCGTCGGCAGAGCGGTCACCGTCGGCTTTCGGATGGCGATCAGATAGAAGATCTGGTATCCGTTCAGGATGAACGGCTCGACGAACAGCCGCGCGATCAGAAAACCGAGCAGCGTGCCGGTTACGGTCGCGGTCACGCCGAACGCCAGATATTTCAGGAAGATCTCGCGCTTGTAGAAGCCCAGCGCCTTGGTCGTGCCGATCAGCGTCCGCTGCTCGTCGACCTGCTTGCTGACCGTCGCGTAAATGACCAGCGCGCCGACCACCACGAACAGCAGCGAGAACGTCATCTGCATCCGCGTGAGGCTGTCCCGTGAGGCGGAAAGCTGCACAAAGCTCATGTTTCCGCGAACGTCGGTCACGATCCAGCGGCAGTCGCCCGAAAGGCCCGCCTCCGCCCAGATCGTTCCGTCGAGATACTTTCTGTGGTTGTCGTCCCACTGTCTGCAAATTTCGGCCAGTTTATTGTAGTCGTTTTCGTACGGTTCGACGAACGGCATGACCGTTTCCGCGAGCCGCGTCTTCATCGCGTCGCGGCTGTACGGTTCCGTGCCGCCCATGTACGCGTATGCAAGCTCCAAAAGCCCATCCGGGACGTCGAACAGGTCGGGCAGGATTTTGATGTTTTCCTCCAGCGACTGGCTGAGGTCCAGCGCGATATGGTCGGTGAACCAGAGCATCATGGCGGTCTCGTTCGGGTCGGCGAGATCCCCCGCCTTCTCCGTCGCCCAGTCGATCGATTTGATAAGCTCCTCTCCAAGCTTCTCGCCGAACTCTTCGTTCAGCTTTGTGCGGATCTGCTCGCGGATCTGCTCGCGGATCTGCTCCTTGGAACTCTCGAGCTGCTTCCAGCCGTCCTCAAGAGCGTCCTTCACCGCTTTCCTGACCTTTTCATCGACCTCCGCCTCGCGGATTGCTGTACGTTCCCCGCGGATCCCTTCGATCTGCTGCTTGACGGTGTCGACTGATTCTTTGTACGCATCCTTGAACCGGCCGCCCGCCGCGGGCGCTTCGATCCGGATCTTCGCCTTCATGAAGCAGCCCTCGAACATATCCAGCTTGAACTCGCCGGGCTGTACGATGACGTACAGCGTTTCCGGCACGCTTGCACAGACATGGTCCGGATGGTTCACAAGTCCGACAACGGAAAAGGTGTTGTGCGTGAGGAACCGCGCGTTCTCGCCCTTTGCGTTGCGGATCTCAATCGTGTCGCCCGTCTTCCAGCCCATCTGGTCGGCAAGAAGCTTCTCGACCGCGCATTCGCCTTCGGCCTCGGGCAGCCGCCCTTCCAGAACTGTCGGAACGTTGATCCGCTCGCCGGCCGTAGTCACGTAGATGTTCTTGCGGACCAGCTCGGACGCGACCTTGCCCTGCGTCATCAGAATACCCTCGACATCTTTCACGCCCTCGAGGTTTCTCAGCGCCTCCATGTCCGCCGAGGACAGCAGACGCGTCGCGACGATCTCGATGTCGTGGAAGTTCGCGCCGTCATAGAACGCCGTGCCGTTGCGGTTGATCGCCTCGGCGCTGTAATTGATGCCGAGGAACATCGTCACGCCGAGCGCGGCGATGACGACGATCGACAGGAACGATACGATCTGTTTTTTGATGTTGCGGCGCGCGTCCTTGATTTGTGTCTTCTTCATAGCGAATCACCACACCAGCTCTTCGGCATGGACCGGATGCAGATTCTTCTTGATGCTGGCGATCCTGCCGCCCTTGACCTTGACCACGCGGTCCGCCATCCTGGCGATCTCGGGGTTGTGCGTGACCATCATGACCGTCGCGCCTTCGTTCCGCACAATCTCTTCCACGACCGAAAGCACCTCGATGCTCGTCGTATAGTCCAGCGCCGCCGTCGGCTCGTCGGCAAGAATCAGCCGCGGACGCTTCACGATCGCGCGGGCGATCGATACGCGCTGCTGCTGACCGCCGGACATCTGCGCCGGGAAATTGCCCGCGCGTTCGGACAGCCCGACCTTTGCAATCGCTTCCTCCGCGGGCATCGGATCCTTCGCAAGCTCCGCGATGAACTGCACGTTTTCGAGTGCGGTCAGGTTCGGCATGAGGTTATAGGACTGGAAGATGAAGCCGATATAGTCGCGGCGGTACTGCGTCAGATCCGCATCCGTCGGGTGCGAGAAGTCCTTTCCCTCGACCGTCAGGGTGCCCTCGGTCAGAAAGTCCATGCCGCCGACGATGTTCATCATCGTGGATTTGCCGCAGCCGGACTCGCCGAGCACGACCACGAACTCATTCTTGTAAATATCGAGATTGATCCCCTTCAGAACCTTCAGCACACCGTCGCCGGACGGAAACTCCTTCGTGACGTTCCGCAGCGTCGCGAGGATCTCCTTCTTCTCGCCGAGATCGACCGCAAGGCCCTTCTCCTCGATCGTGATCGCGGCGAGCGACGCCATGCGTTCGCACAGCTGCAGCTCCTCTCTGTCGTAGAGGCCGCCGTCCTTCTTGTTCACGATCTGTACGCAGCCGATCACCTCGTGCAGATTGTTCAGAGGGACGCAGATCATGGTCCGGGTGGTAAGCCCGTTGTCATCGAACACCGAACCCTCGAAGCGCGCGTCGTTCGCCGCGTCTTCCACGATAACGGACCTTCCCGTTTTGGTTACAAGACCTTCGATGCCCATCCCGAGCTCCACCGAAATGCCGGAAATATCCGCCGGACCGATGTGGAACATCGGGCTCAGCCGTTCCGTTTTCGGATCCGAAAGCCAGATCGCGCCGGCTTCACTGTTCAGTGTTTTGACAATGATCTCAAGGCTTCCGGAAAGCGCGTCGTCGAGGCTGTCGACCTCCAGAAGCTGTTCCATGATCTGCCATGTGGCTTTGGTAAACCGTTTCTCTTCCGCCATAATAAAAATCTCCCTCCGTATTCGCGCCGCGGCTTGCGGCGCTATTTGGTATCGCAAACGGCGCGCCGTTTACGGGTGCTCCAGGATCGTGATCCGGACGCTGTCCGGTCCGGAAAACGACAGGCTGCGGACGCCGGTATAGTCGTCCCTGAAAAATCCGCTCGGCTCGATCCCGTTTTTCAAAAGCCGTTTGCGGAGCCTGTCAAGGCTTTTCGCGGAAATCGTCAGTTCCTGCTCCGGCAGCGCTTCCCCGCGTTCCGCGCAGCGGATCTCAACCTGCGTTCCGCCCATTTCAAGCAGGAACCGCTGCTCCCCTCCGTCCGGCTGCACGACCTTCTTCACCATGCGAAAGCCGAGCTTGCCGACATAAAACTGCCAGACCGTCTCCTCGTTCGCCGCAAGCAGCGTCGTGCGGGACAGGGCGATCTTCTTTGCAAACGGATACAGCGTCGCGCTCCTTGCATGGCGTTTCCATCGCCGGTACGCGCGAAGCTCCTTTCGCCAATCCGGATGCGTAACGACGAACGCGATCGAAACGAACAGCAGCTGTCCGATCCAGCCGCCGAACGTATTGCTCAGGATATCGTCGACGTCATAGAGCCCGCGCCGGAACACGAGCTGCAGATTCTCCGTAATGAAAGAGATCAGAAAGCATACGAGCACGGGCCGGGTCCGCACCTTCGCGCGAAACCACGGGAATACGTACGGCAGCAGATACCCGAGCGGAACGAACAGCATAACGTTCAGATAGACCTGCACAACGTCCGCAAATTCGATGCGAATATGGGAAAGCCCCTCCTTGATTCCGTCGCGGAAGATCGAAAGCAGCGCGTTCGCAAGCCCGGAATCGGTCTTGACTGCGTTGAACAGATCCTGAAACGGCGCCGCGTGCACCTGATAATTGTCCGCCGTCTGCCGGGAAAAGAACACGATGAACGCAAACGCCGCCGCATAAGTCAGCAGCACGGCGTACAGCACGAGCTGCCGCAGCTTCAGAAGCCTTGCCGCGTTCGGATTCTCACTGATCCCATGGCTGAGATTCAGTCCGAGTTTTTTCGAGATCCTCCGGTCAAGGATCGGCAGCAGCACGACGAACGCCGCCACAAAGACCGTCACGGCGACGACCGTAACCGTATTGTTTACGAAGATCCCCATATTTCTTCCTCTTTCGTGTCGTGCTTCCGTATAACGGCAAAAGCGTTCCGTCGCGCGTTTTCCGGACGGGAATCCGCTTCTGCCGCTTATTCGATCGTCAGAATATCGGTAAAGGCGGTGATCTCAAAGATCTCCATGATGGTCTCGTTTGGGTGCAGGACCTTCATACTGCCCTGACGGTTCATGGTCTTCTGTGCCGAAAGCAGCAAGCGCAGGCCTGCCGAAGAGATGTAGTCCAGCTTTTCGAGATCGAAGGTCAGCTCGGTCACATCTTCGAGCGCATCCTTCAGCGCCGCTTCAAGCTCCGGCGCGGTCACCGTATCGAGTCTGCCCTCCAGCGCGAGGGTCAGCGCGGTTCCGTTCTTCGTCTTTGCAATGTTCATGCCGTTTCTCCTTTCAGAATGCCTTTTTGATCACAAGCTCCACGGTATTCATGCGGATAAAGACCTGCACGTCGTCCGCAAGCTTTGCGGTAATGGATTTCTCCAGTTCGTCCCATTTCTCGGTCTCCTCGGTGCGGTGCTCCTCGACGGCGTCGCGATATGCCTTCAGCGACCAGCCGTAAAGCATCGCGTTCGGAGACATATCCACGGAAGCGTCATAGCCCACGACGTCCACGTACGCATAGCCGTACTCCGTTGCCAGCGTCACATTGTCGCTCGCCGCGAACAGCCGCGTAAACACGTCCCGGACGCGGCCCATAAAGCCCTTCGCCGCCGCGTTCTCGCGCTTGGAGGAGACCTTCAGAAGCTCCTTGCGCATGTCGGGATCGACCTGTACGTCTGCCGCAACGTGCAGCGAGAAGTCTTTTCCCTCGGACTCCACCCAGTAGCGAAGCTCCGCCGGTCCTACGATCGTCTTGAGCATGCCGGTCACTTCCTCGGCCAGCAGGCACAGATGCATCGTCTGTTTGCGTTCAAGCCCGCGGAAGGCCGCCGCCCGTTCGGTCTGCGCGATCGCTTCTGCGACGCCTTCGCCCTTCGGGGTAACGATAATCACATCCGTCTTCATTTTGATTTTCCTCCGTCTTCAGTATCTGTATTGTTTGAAATCTCTTTGCTTCAGAACACAAGGCTGTCTACGCGCGGCAGAAGCTCACAGAGCCGCGCCTGATAGCACGCGATCTCCCGTCTGCCCTCCTCGGTGTCGTATCCGTTTCTGCGGATGCGGCGGCGCAGAAGCCGCATATAGCCTATGACCATCGCCTTTTCCTCGACGGCGCGCACGGTCTGTTCGTCGGTCGTGCCGAGATACAGCTCGAGCGATTTCCTCCAGAACCGGACCGAGGTCTCCCGGTCGATGCCGAGGAAACGCTTCACCGCCTCGTGGTCC
>JAEEGL013644238.1_pt1 | contig 12143 bp, 9 predicted proteins | sample 9134231 | NCBI WGS metagenome assembly JAEEGL01 (sample SAMN16246548, study PRJNA631951) | gut metagenome | biome: gut microbiome; feature: rumen; material: fiber-attached | host: Bos | place: Iran: Karaj | collected 2018-10
CATGAGATACGTACTCCCATAAATGTTGTAACGGGGCTGACCGGGGTTCTGTTAAGCACCGAGACTGATGAAAGCAGAAGGCGGGATCTGATCTCCGTTCAGAAAGCGGGAAACCGGGCTGCGGAGCAGATCAGGGATATCCTTGACTATACCGAGATAGATATGGACAAGCTGACTGTGACCAGGGAAGAATATAAGATCTCCAGCCTTATCAGCGATCTGATCGAAGAGCTGAGCCTTCTTACGACCACACAGCTTGAGCTTGTTTTCAATATTGATACCCGGGTGCCCGCCGCCCTTATCGGAGATGCCGATAAGGTAAAGAAGATACTGCGCCATCTTATAGTAAACGGATTCAAATTTACCAAAAAGGGAGGCGTCTACGTAAAGATCTTTACGATGGAGCGTGAATACGGCGTGAACCTCTGCCTTCAGGTAACGGATACCGGCATCGGAATGAGCGAGGAGGAGGTCGACCGGATCTTTGAGCAGTTCTATCAGTCAAGCTCCGGGCAGACAAGGACCGCAGGCGGTTTTGGGCTCGGCATGACCATCGTCCACGGGCTGGTGGCGGCAATGGGCGGTTTTGTAAAGATCGACAGTGAGCCTGATTCCGGAACCATGGTGACCGTAAGCGTTCCGCAGAAAATAGCCGATCCTTCGCCCTGTATGTCTCTTGATGACAGGGATTCGATCTGCCTGGGAGGATTTGGGACCTCTGATAATGCCTCGGTTCCGCGGATCCGTGAATTCTATGCCTCGATGATATCGGAGATGGAGGCAGATCTCGGGATAAAGATCCACCAGTCGGATACCATTGAAGGCCTGAAGAAGATCATCAGTACCTATGAGCTGACTCATCTCATCGTCGGCGAACTGGAATACTATGTCAACAGCGATTATATAGATATGTTGTCCATGGAGATGGATGTGATCATCTTTGCGGGCAACGATGTCAATCTGGGAGCCGGTTCCAGGGCAGTCGTTATGAGAAAGCCGTTTTACGGATTCCCTCTGATAAAGCTTCTGAATGAAGGGAAGAAGGGACCTGACCATGAAGGCTCCAGGAAGACAAAACTGGATCTCAGGGGCTATAAGGCTCTGGTGGTGGATGACGAGCCCATGAACCTCATAGTCGCAAAGGGGATCTTCTCCGGCTACGGAATGGAGATAACCACCGCGGGAAGCGGCCAGGAGTCAATAGATCTCTGCCTTAAGTATTATTTTGATCTGGTATTCATGGATCATATGATGCCCGGCATGGACGGGGTTGAGGCCATGAAGCGGATAAAGGCGAATTCCGAGCAGAAGGGCGAGGAGACCCGCTTCATAGCCCTTACCGCAAACGCCATAAGCGGAGCAAAGGATATGTTCATGACTGAGGGCTTTGACGGCTTCATCCCCAAGCCCATAGTGATCCCGGAAATGGAGAGGGTCCTTAAAAGGGTGACCAGGCACATGGATAAGAATAAGGCTTTGTCTGCGGATCCAGAAATTATTGAGGAGAGCCTTCCCGAAAAAGAGCCGGATGAGCTTTCGGAGGATCAGCCTGAGAAGATTCCTCAGGAGAAGTCAGAAGGATCCGGGGATCAGCCTGAGAAGACTCCTCAGGAGAGATCAGAAGGATCCGGGGATCAGCCTGAGAAGATTCCTCAGGAGGAATCAGAAAGATCCGGGGATCAGCCTGAGAAGACTCCTCGGGAGAAGTCAGAAACTTCCGGGGATCAGTCTGAAAAGATGCCTCAGGAGAAACACGAAAAATCCGAGGAGGAGATCTATCAGATCCTCGAGGACGGCGGCGTAGTCACCGCGGAGGGCCTGGTCTTTTCGAACGGAGACTGGGACTTTTATAAATCGCTGCTTCAGGACTACAGGGACAGCTCTGCCGACAAGGAACTGGAGCTTCAGCTTGATTACGATGCAAAGGACTGGAACAGCTATTCTATTCTGATCCACTCCATAAAAAGCACCTCAAGGCTTATCGGAGCCTCAAGGCTCGGTGATAAGGCTGAGGCTCTGGAAATGGCGGCAAAGGAGGGAGATGAGGCCTTTATCTATAAGAAGCACAACTCCTTCATTTCGATGTATGCCTCCTTAAGAGATACCCTGACAAAGGCGCTTGAATAAGAGAGATCGTGTAACCGGGCAAATACAAGATCGGTGCTTACAGAATGACAGGCTGTTAATGGTGATTTCGTTACTATCACAGTCCTAAATGCCGTGAATAGCCGATTAGATTGTCATCTGTGAATCAGATATTGCAGGCGCAAAAACCGCCTTTAATAGATGAGTAACGTGATTTCCTAGGGAGAAGGAATATGATATCAAAGAAGATAGCAAAAATCCTGGACGATCCGAAAAGAAGCATAGAGGAAAGGCTCCTTATCCTCATTACGTTGATCGCCATAGTTGCTCTTGTCCTGGTACTTATCGGAGGCATGTTCCTTAATGAAAATCCCGGCGAGCTGGCGGTGCTGTGTATCAGTATCGCTATCATTTCGGCAGTGGTATTCCTGTCCTATAAGACAAACCGCCTGCATCTGGGCGCCGTTATCTGCTCGGTCATTGTCGTATTTCTGGTCATACCCTTTACCTTTTTTACCAGCGGGGGGATAAACGGCGGAACACCTGTCTGGATAGTGCTTTCATCCGTATTCATAATAATGACGGTAAGAGGGAAAGCATCATACATTATTCTTTTTATGGAGTTCATAGTAGCGGGCGCCTGTTATCTGATAGCCCGGCAGAATCCTTCTCTGGTGGTTCCTCATTCCGATGTTGTAGGCTATCAGGATTCCTTTATGTCCTTAACCGTGGTCTGCTTCATGGTCTGTCTGATGTTTGACTTTGCCATAAGAGTATATGACAAGGAAAGAAGGCGAAGCGAGGAGAGAAGAAGGGAGATCGATGAGCTTAACCGGGCCCAGAGCCAGTTTTTCTCGAGCATGAGCCATGAGATACGTACTCCCATCAATTCAATCATTGGTCTTGACGAAATGATCCTGAGGGATAAGAGCATTTCGGAAGAGTCTGCCGAGTGCGCGAAGAATATCCAGGCGGCAAGCCAGATGCTTTTAGAGATCATAAATAATATCCTCGATATGTCAAAGATAGAGTCGGGCAGGATGGAGCTCAATAATGCCGAATATGATCTGGGTAACATGCTTTCGGATATCGTGGGGATGATATGGATAAGAGCAAAGGAGAAGGGGCTGGAATTCCATATAGACGTGGACCCGAACCTCCCCTCAAACCTGATCGGCGATGATGTCAGGATCAAGCAGATCCTTATCAATATTTTAAACAATGCGGTAAAATACACGAAGGAGGGCACGGTGTCCCTCTCCATCCAGGCAAAGCAGGGAGAGTTGAGCAGTGACGGAGCCCTTCCCGACTCCGTGGATGTGATCTTTAGCGTTACCGATACCGGAATAGGCATAAAAAAAGAGAATATACCGCAGCTGTTTACCGCATTTAAGAGAGTGGACAGCGAGGCAAACCGCTATGTTGAGGGTACGGGGCTCGGTCTTTCAATAGTAAAGCAGTTTGTGCTCCTTATGGGCGGAACGATCAAGGTTAACAGCGTCTATACCCAGGGAACCACCTTTGTAGTGGAGATACCTCAGGGGATCGCCTCGGATAACAGGGTAGGTGAGCTGGATCTTGAATCAAGGCATCTTATGAACCACCGCGTCGGGTATACCCAGAGCTATGAAGCTCCTGATGCCAGGGTGTTGGTGGTGGATGACAATGCCATGAACCTTTTTGTTGTAAGCAAGCTTCTTTCGTATACCGGGGCCATGGTCGATACCGCGGAGAGCGGTGAGGAGTGCCTTAAAAAGACCTATGCCCAGCATTATGACGTGATCTTCTTAGATCATCTTATGCCGGAGATGGACGGCATAGAATGCCTGCACAGGATAAGAAGGCAGGAGGGCGGAAGGAGCAGGACCAGCAGGGTGTGCGCATTTACCGCAAACACCGGAAACGATATTCAGATCCTGTTTAAGCAGGAGGGGTTTGATTCCTATATGAGCAAGCCGGTAAGCGCGGAAACGCTGGAAATGGAGCTGCGCCAGCTTCTGCCTGAGGATAAGGTTCAGCTGATAAGTGAGGAAGATGTGCTCTCAAAGGATATTTCGATCCGGTATCACGATCACCGTAAGAAGCTGCCTGTGATGATCACCACTGACAGCGTCTGCGATCTGCCTGCCGAGTTTATCAGGACCAAAAGGCTTGCAACCCTCTCCTACCATGTAAACACCGACCAGGGCGTATTCCTGGACGGCCTGGAGACGGAGCCCAGGGAGCTCATTTCCTATATGAAGGAGAACCGCGGAGCAGTGAGCTCTAACAGTCCGGATATCGGGGAGTACGAAGCATTTTTCGCTAAGCACTTAAACGAGGCTAACAATATAATCCATATCTCGATAATGAGCGGCGTAGGCAGGGGCTATTCCAGTGCCACAGAGGCTGCAAAGGCCTTTGAAAACGTCACCGTGGTCGACAGCAGCCAGGTATCCAGCGGCCTGGGGATGGTGGTCCTTAAGGCGCTTGAGCTGGCGGAACAGGAGCTGTCTCCCGAACAGATCCTTAATGAGCTGCAACTGTATAAGAACCGGGTACATACGAGCTTCCTGGCGGAAAGCATCTCCTATCTTGCCAGAGGAGGCATTATCAATCCTGTCATTACCCGTATTTCAAATGCGCTGATGCTGAGCCCTGTTCCTGCTATTGTTATCAGAAACGGGCGTTTCCGCGTTTCCGGGTTATGGTTTGGCAACAGAGAGGAAGCATACAGGAAATATATAGCTTCGGCTCTTTACGACAAAAACTCCGTTAACAGGGAGCTGTTGTTTATAACCTATGCCGGCATCGTCGAGGAGGAGCTTTACGATATAGAAAAAGAGGTCAGGAGGCTGGTTCCCTTCCAGAAGATAATCCTTCAGAAGGCTTCCTCGGTTATAAGCGTTAACAGCGGGCCGGGGACCTTCGGGCTTATATTTGCGACAAAATGAGGAAGCAGGGCGTAGTCATATAGTAAACTGTAGGATAAATCTGTTGTTTCTTGTATATTATCTGTTTTGATCAGGGGGTTCTTTATGTGGGTATCGGATGAGTGGAAGGATTTTGAGATTCTGGACGCCTCAGGAGGCGAAAGGCTTGAGAGGTGGGATCGTTATACCCTGGTAAGACCCGATCCCCAGGTGATCTGGAATACGGAAAGAACGAATATAATGTGGGAGAGGCCGAATGCCCACTATCACAGGAGTTCCAGAGGGGGAGGAGAATGGGAGTTTTTTGATCTTCCCAATCAGTGGAGCATTAGCTATAAGAGCCTTACTTTTAATCTGAAGCCCTTCAGCTTCAAGCATACCGGGGTATTTCCGGAGCAGGCGGTTAACTGGGACTGGATGCGGGAGCTTATCTCAAACGCCGGACGGCCCATAAAGGTGCTGAACCTGTTTGCCTATACCGGAGGGGCTACCCTGGCCGCGGCATCGGCAGGGGCTATGGTCACCCATGTAGACGCTTCTAAGGGGATGGTGGCCTGGGCAAAGGAAAACGCTGTATCCAGCGGCCTTTCGGAGGCTCCGATAAGGTGGCTGGTGGATGACTGCTCCAAGTTTGTGGAAAGAGAGCTTCGGAGGGGCAATAATTATGATGCCGTGATCATGGACCCTCCTTCCTACGGCAGGGGCCCGAAGGGGGAGATCTGGAAGCTTGAGGATCAGATCTTTGCCTTTATCGAGAGGTGTGCTCTGCTGCTTTCGGAAAACCCTCTTTTCTTCCTGATCAATTCCTATACCACAGGTCTGCAGCCGGCGGTGCTTTCCTATATGTTAAACCTGACCGTCGGAAAAAGCTTTAACGGAGAAACACAGGCCGATGAGGTCGGGCTCCCGGTGACGGACTCGGGGCTTATCCTGCCCTGCGGCGCCTGCGGAAGATGGGTCGGAAAGCCGGAATAGTCAGATGGGTATGTGCGCCGTAAGGTCAATATCAGACGGGTAAAGATCGGTATTTTTTGCGGCCCACTGGATCAGGATCAGTGCTATCCCGAGCCATATGAAGAGCACGACTCTCTTATAGGATACCTTACCGATATTGAACCTGAGCATCAGAAACATTCTGAGCATGAATATGATATAGAAGACCGTGAAATAGAGAACTGCCGGATGGTAGAAGAGGCTTGCGGCGATATCTCCCGAAAGCAGGGCCTTGAGGGCTCTCGTCCCGCCGCAGCCCGGGCAGTATATCCCGACCAGCCGCTTGAAGATGCAATAATTATAGGGCTCCAGCGCCTTAAATGCCCCGAAGTAATACAGGGGAAGCGCTATGAGCCCTATTATTAATACGACTATTCCCAGCTTATATAATGTTATACAGATATCCTCTTTCACAGTATGTCGTAAATATCGTCCAGGTTGTAATACTCCATTCCGTCCCTGAGGAAATCGGAGGAAAGGCCGGCCGCGATCGCCGCGAATATGAGCATTACTATGGCCAGCAGCAGGCCGCAGCCTCCGGTGATAAGACCGGCTATGGCCAGTTCCCGCCCGTCGTAATTGTTCTTTATGCTGATGACGCCGAGTACGATGGCAGCTGCCGCAAGGATCAGCCCTAACCATCCGCCGCAGCAGCAGATCAGTGACAGGATCCCGCATACCAGACTGGCGATGGATATTCCCTTGTTTCCGTTGCCTTCTTCGTTCTTCGAGCTGTCGTAGAAATTCCCGCCCCCGTAGCCGTTATTCCGGTTGTAGTAGTTATCGTTATAGCCGTTGTTATCGTTATTGCTGTTATTATCGCTACTGCCGTTATTGTCGCTACTGCCGTTATTATCGTTGTAGCCGCTGTCTCCGAAGCCTCTGTTATCCTCATCCATTTTTGTCATCCCCTTATTAAAAATGAGCTTACATGTTACCGTTCACTGCCTGAAAGGCCATGAATAATAACCTGTCCAGAATGAGTATAACATCAGATGATCATGAGTTCAAGGGTATTGATTAAGCGGGGGAATGCTGATATAATCGTTTTCGGTTTGTCGTAAGGGGATGATGCTTGCTGAAAAGTGTACAATGTGTTTTGAGTACGGCATCACGGGATTTTTGAATATAAGACAGGATCGGTGGTAAGAATGATTAATATGGTTGAGATCAGATGGCACGGAAGGGGAGGTCAGGGCGCCAAGACCGCTAGCGGCCTGCTGGCGGACGCGGCCTTTATGGCGGGAAAGTACGTCCAGTCCTTTCCGGAATACGGTCCCGAGCGGTCAGGCGCTCCCATTACCGCATATAACAGGATCTCGGACGAGCGCTGCCCGATCCATTCCAATATTTACGAGCCCGATTATGTGGCCGTGGTGGATGAGACCCTGCTCGAGAGCGTGGACGTGACCGCAGGGCTTAATGAGAAGGGCGCCATTATCATTAATTCGGCTAAATCGCCCTCTGAGATAGCGCCTCTTCTGAGAGGCTATAAGGGCAGGATATGTACGATAGATGCAAGAAGGATCTCCATGGAATGCCTTGGGGCATATTTCCCGAATACTCCGATGCTGGCGGCAGTGGTAGGGGTAAGTGGCGTAGTGGATAAGGAGCAGTTCCTTAAGGATATGGAGGGCTCCTTCAGACATAAGTTTGCAAAAAAGCCCCAGGTGGTGGAGGGGAACCTCAAATGCCTGCGGCTGTCCATGGATCAGGTGGAGTTATCATAAAGGAAGATAAAGTATATGACTAAGAAAGCATCAGAGATAAATGAACGTATACCGTGGCAGGAAATGACCACGGGCTGTGAGATCTACGAGCCCGGGACCAGCCTTCTTACAAAGACGGGGGAGTGGAGATCCAGGACTCCCGTATGGATCGAGGAAAAGTGCAAGCAATGTCTGCTGTGCGCTCCCTTCTGCCCGGATTCCTCCATCCCGGTTTCCGATGGAAAAAGAGGGGAATTCGATTACGATCACTGTAAGGGCTGTGGTATCTGCTTAAAGACCTGTCCCTTCGACGCGATAGAATGGAACGGGTAAGAACCGGAACAAACCAAAGTATGTTCCGAAGTGCACTAAAAGGAGTAGTTTAATGAGTATAAGGGAAAGACTTTCGGGGAACGAAGCCATTGCTACGGCGATGCGTCAGATCAATCCTGACGTTTTTGCGATGTTTCCCATAACTCCGTCCACCGAAATACCCCAGTATTTCGCCCAGTACGTGGCAGACGGGAAGGTGGATACCGAATTTATCTGCGTTGAGAGCGAGCACTCCTCTCTTTCGGCCTGTCTTGGCGCCGAGGCGGCGGGATGCCGCGCGGTGACAGCAACCTCATCGGCGGGCCTCTCCTATATGAACGAGGTGCTGTATGTTGCCGGCTCTTTAAGGCTGCCTGTTGTGCTTGCGGTGTCAAACCGCGCGCTGACGGGCCCCATAAATATAAACCATGACTATTCAGACTCCCTGGCAGCCCGTGATTCAGGCTTTATCCAGCTTTACGGCGAGAACAATCAGGAAGCCTATGATAATTTCCTTATGGCACACAGGATCGCAGAGCATCCCGATGTAAGGCTTCCGCTGATGGTATGTGAGGACGGCTTCATTACCTCCCACGCCATTGAGAACATTGAGCTTGAGGAGGATGAAGCGGTCAGACGTTTCGTAGGGGAATACAGACCCGAGAATTATCTTTTAAAGCGTGAAAATCCTCTCGCAGTGGGTCCCTACGGGGTTTCGGCCTACTATATGGAGGCCAGGGTGGCCCAGGCTCAGGCTATGATCAATGCAAAGCGGGTGATCCTTGAAGTGGCGGCGGATTTTGAGAAGAATTTCGGCAGAAGCTACGGCTTCTTTGAGGAATATCGCATGGAGGATGCAGAGGTCGCCATGGTGATCATGGGCTCCTCAGCAGGCACCGCGAAGGCGGCCGTTGACGAGCTCAGGGAAGAGGGGATCAAAGCCGGCCTTGTAAAGATGAGGGTGATAAGGCCCTTTGCGGGAACGGAACTGGCTGAGGCTCTGAAAAACTGCGGGGCTGTGGCGGTGATGGATAAGAGCGAGGGCTTTTCCTCTTGCGGAGGACCGCTGTTTGCCGAGACCGCAGGCGCCTGCATTAACCTTGAAAAACGTCCGCGTATGATAGACATAGTGTTCGGTCTCGGAGGAAGGGACTTTACCGTTAAGAGCGCAAAGGGTGTATACAAGAGACTTCTGGATATCCTTGAAACCGGAGAGACAGGACCTGTATATTCCTGGCTCGGACAGAGGGAGTGATGTTACTGTTCACGGCCTTTCAGACCGTGAAAGTAACGGGTTTCGCCAATAGAAATCGCTTTCGCTAAGGAAGAATCGCGCAGCAAGCTCGCGATTCAGCTGTGAAAGGGAATGGATTGATACTTCTGTGAGAACAGGCTGGCACAGAGAGAAAGGCATTAGGAAATGGCATATAATCTTAAGGAAGAAATGAATAAAAAGGAGCGCTTTTATGCCGGGCACAGGCTGTGCGCGGGATGCGGCGCGGGCATAGTATGCCGGGGCATGATGAGGGCCGTCGATCCGCAGGATAAGGCTGTCATATGCAACGCAACCGGCTGTCTTGAGGTGTCCTCCTTCCAGTATCCCTATACCTCATGGGACGATTCCTACATACATACGGCCTTTGAAAACGCTTCGGCTACCGCTTCAGGCGTTGAGGCGGCTTACAGGGTGATGAAGAGGAAGGGAAAGCTTAAGGAGGGCGAAAACTTCAAGATCCTTGCCATCGGAGGGGACGGCGGAACCTATGATATCGGTTTCCAGTCGCTTTCGGGAGCTCTTGAGAGAGGGCACGACTTTACCTATTTCTGCTATGACAACAACGCCTATATGAATACAGGGACCCAGCGTTCCTCGGCTACTCCCAGGTTTGCTTCCGCGACCACGACCCCTGCGGGAGTTGAATCGGTGGGCAAGAAACAGACCCAGAAGGATCTCACCCAGATAGTGGTGGCTCACGGCTCACCCTATGCCGCGCAGACCACCCTGTTCGGAAACCTGAAGGACTTTCACGAAAAGGCCCACCGCGCGATCTATACCCAGGGGCCGACCTTTGTAAACGTCCTCACTCCCTGCCCCAGAGGCTGGCAGTATCCCGCAGAGGATCTGCTGGAAATATGCAAGCTTGCGATAGATACCTGTGTATGGCCTGTTTATGAGGTGGTGAACGGTGAATACCGCCTTACCTATGAACCCAGAAAGAAGCTCCCGGTGGAGGAGTTTATGAAGAGACAGGGAAGATTTGCACACTGCTTTAAAAGCGGAAACGAGTGGACCATTGAAGCTGCTCAGGAGTATGTTGATAAGAAGTGGGAGGAGCTTCTGGAGAAATGCCGGTAGATACCGGGATCGTCTCTTTTGTTTAGAATATTGAATGACAGATCTGTTTGTCGTTTTCTGTATGAACTGACGGGCCAAAAGGTCATTTTATAAAGAAAGGATACGCTATGGAAGATAAACTGTTCACTAATTCTCATATTTTATCCTGGCTCAGGTATTTCTCGGATAATACCGACATCGACCTTGAGCATGTCAAGATACTGGATATAACCAGGAAAAACAAGAACCTGATCCCTACGGTGGAGGCTCACCGCTGTGTTCTGGTATTTACGGAGGCGGGAAACAGGGATATCTTTTATAAGATGTGGGATACGGGCCTCGGTGACTGTGAGATAATATACAACGAGGGCTCTGACCCCAGCGGCCCCATAAAGAGAGATAAGGTATCGGCAATGATCGACAGGGGGATAAACGCCTCCGCCGGTATGATCGTGCTTAACCCGAACGCCAGGAGCACCATAAAATTCGGGATGGATAACAAGAAATTTGCTTCAGGCTCGGTTAAATATGTGGGCTCGGAGATCCGCTCCGTCCTGCTTTCCAAGATGCAGATCGACGAGCACAAGAACCTCTGTGTGATCTCCGGGGAATCAATAGCGGTAGAGGCCGCCATGATAAACGGTGAAGGGTCGGTCATTGCGGTGGAATACAAGGAGAGCGACCGGGAGACCATGGAGGAGAACGTAAACCGGTTCGGCCTCACCAACGTCATTATCGTGGATCATGTGGGGGAGGATACCATGAAGGATCTGCCGGTTCCGGATACCACGATGTTAGTTGCCTCGGCCACTCTGGAAAAGGAGCTTGAGTACCTGACCGGGGTAAATCCGAACATGGATTTTGTGATCTATACCCTTGACTTCAAGGTCGCCGCTTCAATGCGCGACATCCTGGCCCGCTATAATTTGACGGATGTGACCATAATCCAGATCGCGGTATCAAAGCTTACCTCGAAAAATGTGTTCGAGAACCAGCCGGCGCCCTGGATAATATCCGCAAGGAGCGGTGACTGAAATTGAAGGGGTTGCTTCTATATAATAAATATGATTATGAAAAAAACAGACGCTTTGCTGAGCTCCTTTGCGGGAGCGGCAGAGCGTTTGGTTTAAGTATGTCTCTTTGCTTTACGGATGAGGAAGATAAGCTTGCCGGGTTTTCCGGGGCAGGGGCTCTTTGGGAAGCCGGCGCTTTCGAAGGGCACAGGGAAGCTGCAGGGCCGGAGGGCATATCCTTTGTGATAAACCGCTCCAGGAACAGCCTTATTGCGCGCTCCTTTGAGGATAGGGGGATAAGGGTATTCAACTGCGCGAAGGTTTCGGAGATCTTAAATGATAAGGATCTGACCAAAAGCTATCTTGACATGCGCCTTAAGGAGGATGGGGCCGGAGGGCTTCCTTTCATGGAGTATGTTACCTGCGGTCTTGATAATAACGAGTGTTACGAAAAAGCCCGCTCCTTTGGTTTTCCTCTTGTGGCAAAGCCCGCAAACGGGCACGGGGGGAGCTTTGTGAGGCTTGTACGCGATGAAGCGGAGCTGGGAAGGTATCTTGAGGAGCTTTCTGTTTATCAGAATGACCCCGGAAGGTTCGATCCGCCGGGAGAGCCTGTATTTAAGCTCCTTTTTGAGCGCCCGGCCTCAGAGCCGGGAAAGGATCTTCGTATCTACGTTCTGGGGAACCGGATGATCGCTTCCGTGATGCGAAGGGGCTCTTCGGATATCCGCGCCAATTTTTCCCTGGGGGGAAGGGCTTTTCTTCATGAACCTGACGAAGAGGA
>JAEEGL014830700.1_pt1 | contig 12143 bp, 11 predicted proteins | sample 9134231 | NCBI WGS metagenome assembly JAEEGL01 (sample SAMN16246548, study PRJNA631951) | gut metagenome | biome: gut microbiome; feature: rumen; material: fiber-attached | host: Bos | place: Iran: Karaj | collected 2018-10
GGGCTGGAGCGGGTGCGCCTGGGTTCCTTGGAACCCCGGATCATCACGCCGGCGTTTGTGGAGGGCTTAAAAAAGTGCGCGAAATTCTGCCCGCACTTTCATCTGTCACTGCAGAGCGGGTGCGATGAGACGCTAAAGCGCATGAACCGCCACTATACCACGGCGGAGTACGAGGCGGGGTGCCGGCTTCTTCGGGAGGCCTTTGACCATCCGGCGATCACCACGGACGTGATTACGGGGTTTGCCGGGGAGACGGAAGAGGAATTTGCGACCACCACCCGCTTTTTAGAGGGGCTGAACCTGTATGAAATTCATGTTTTCCCCTATTCGGTGCGAAAGGGCACCCGGGCGCAGCGCATGCCCGGCCAGAATACCGAGAGCGTGAAAAAAGCGCGCAGCCGTGTGCTCCTGGACATGACAAAGCGGCAGAGCCGGGAGTTTCGGGCGTGGTATATCGGGCGCGGTGTGGACGTGCTTTTAGAGGAGCAAGTGGAGGAAAACGGAAGAATATACTCGGTTGGGCACACCAAAGAGTACGTAAAGGTTGCCTTTCCGGGGGGAAAGTGGGAATTGAACACAATTGTTCATGGAAATGTAAAAGGTTTCCTAACAAATGATAAAATGCTTGCCGAATGAAAAAAAATAGAGTAATATGAGTATCGGAGGGCTTAGACAATGGGTGATATTTCGAGAACACAATATTTCAGAACTACGAATGAAAATCCCGTCTCGGTTTCAGATGTCCTGAACCGTGTCTATCTGGCGCTTACCGAGAAGGGATACAATCCGGTCAACCAGATCGTCGGATACATCATGTCCGGAGATCCGACGTACATCACCAGCTATAACGGGGCCCGCAGCCTGATTATGAAGGTGGAACGGGATGAGCTGTTAGAGGAGCTTCTTCAGTATTATATCCGTTACGGAATCAAAGGCGAGTAGGTACGGGCTTTGCGGATACTGGGACTGGATTATGGATCGAAGACGGTGGGGGTTGCGGTAACGGACCCCCTCGGTCTCACTGCACAGGGAGTGGAAATCATCCGGCGCAAGGAAGAAAACAAACTTCGGCGGACCTACGCAAGGATTGAGGAACTGGCGAAAGAGTACGGCGCCACCGCAATCGTGCTGGGTTATCCTTTGAATATGGATGATACCGAGGGGGAGCGGACGAGGAAGACGCTGGCCTTTAAGGAGGCTTTGGAGCGTCGTACTGGTCTGCCCATTTTTCTGCAGGATGAGCGTCTGACCACGGTGGAAGCGGATGAAATCATGATAGAGGCCGGGCTGTCCCGGGAGGAGAGAAAGCAGCATGTGGATCGCATTGCTGCTCAGTTGATTCTGCGCGATTGGCTTTCTGAGAGAAAAGCAGAACGGAACGAGGATATCATTGAAAATGGATTTTGAGAGAGAAGAACCCGTGGAAGCGGAAGAGCTTCAGAGCGTCACCGTGATGGGAGACGACGGAAAAGAGCAGGAATTATTCCTGGTAGATCAGGCCCGTGTAGCGGGTGCGGATTATCTTCTTCTGACGGACAGCCAGGACGATGGCGGAAACGCGTATATCTACCGGCTGACACCGGTTCCGGGCACGGAGGATGAAATGTCCTTGGAGGAAATCCCGGATGAAGAAATGGATTATATTGCCGGAATCTTTGCGGAGCAGTCCGACATCGATTTCCGATGACACAAAAAGAAAGCGGCACCGTGCCTAAAGCGAACGGGAGGCGCGCTTTCACCCATCAGGATCATACAGTGACAGTCCGGAAGAAGGGCTGTCACATAGTTTATATGGAGGTATACTGTTTGACAAATACACAGAAAAAACTGAGAATCATTCCTTTGGGCGGATTGGAAGAGATCGGAATGAATATTACCGCCCTGGAATGCGGAGACGACATCATCGTGATAGACTGCGGCATGTCCTTCCCGACGGACGACATGTTGGGCATTGACCTGGTCATCCCGGATGTCACGTATCTGAAGGAGAACATCAGCAAGGTCCGCGGCTTTTTTATCACCCACGGACATGAGGACCACATCGGCGCCATCCCGTATATCCTGAAGGATATCCACGTGCCGGTGTACGGCACGCGCCTGACCATTGCGCTGATCGAGAATAAGTGCAGGGAGCACGAGATTCTGGAGTCGGTGGACCGCAGAGTGGTCCAGTACGGAGATACGGTGAGCGCCGGATGCTTTTCCGTGGAGTTTATCCGAACCAACCACTCGATTGCCGATTCGGCCGCGCTGGCCATCTTCACCCCGGTGGGCACCGTGGTTCACACGGGCGACTTCAAGGTGGATTTCACGCCCGTATTCGGAGATGCCATCGACCTGCAGCGCTTCGGTGAGCTGGGAAAACAGGGCGTGCTGGCGCTGATGTGCGATTCGACCAACGTGGTGCGCGATGGATTTACAATGTCGGAGCGCACGGTCGGAAAGACCTTTGACACCATTTTCGCGGAGAATGTGGACCGGCGGATCATCATTGCCACCTTCGCTTCCAACGTGGACCGCGTGCAGCAGATTGTCAACTCCGCCTTTAAGTACGGGAAGAAAGTGGTCGTGGAAGGCCGCAGCATGGTGAACGTGATCGGAACCGCGAGCGAGCTGGGCTATATCCGCTTCCCGGAAAATACACTGATTGATATCGAAGAGATGAAGAACTATCCGGAGAATCAGATCGTGCTGATCACGACCGGCAGCCAGGGCGAATCCATGGCGGCACTGTCGCGGATGGCGTCTGACCTTCACCGGAAGGTTTCCATCACAAAGAGAGATACGATTATTTTCAGCTCCACCCCGATCCCGGGGAACGAAAAGCCTGTGTCCAAGGTGATCAATGAGCTTTGCGCGAAGGGCGCCCGGGTGATTTTCCAGGATACGCACGTGTCCGGCCATGCCTGCAAGGAAGAGATCAAGCTGATTTATACGCTGGTGAAGCCGAAGTACGCGATCCCGGTTCACGGCGAATTCCGCCATCTGTCTGAGCACCGCGAACTGGTGAAAAGCCTGGGATACGCGGAAGAGAATATCTTTGTCCTGCGTTCGGGCGATTGCCTGGAACTGACGCCGGAGGAAGGCCATGTAGCCGGCCATGTTCCTGCCGGCGGCATTCTGGTGGACGGCCTTGGCGTGGGTGATGTGGGAAATATTGTCTTGCGGGACCGGCACATGCTGGCGGAAAATGGCATCGTGATCGCCGTCCTGACGCTGGATTCGGCAAGCGGGGAGATCCTGGCCGGACCGGAAGTGATGTCCCGCGGGTTTATCTATGTGCGGGAGTCGGAGGATCTCACGAGAGAGATGCGGGATATTGTCACCGACTGTGTGGACCGCTGCTGTGGGCGCGGACACATCGACTGGAACAAGATCAAGACGTCCATCAAGGACGACCTTGGCCTGTATCTGTGGAAAAAGATGAAGAGAAATCCGGCGATCCTGCCTATCATCATGGAGGTATAGGAAAATGAGGCGATCCCGTTCCAGAAGAATTCGAAAAACAGTGGGCCAGGTGCTCACGGGAGTCGGCGCGTGCGCGCTGGCGGTGGTACTGATCTTCCTGCTGTATCTGGGGATTACCCGTGGGTATGACTTTGGATACCGGGTGTTTAATGAGCCGCCGGTCAGCCCCGGAAACGGAACCATCGTGGAATACACGGTCGAAAAAGGGGACGGGATCACGAGCATTGCCAGAGATCTGGCCGACAAAGGACTGATACGGGATCCCATGATCATGGTGGTTCAGAAGCTGATTTATCAGTATACGATCTATCCGGGGGAATATTCCCTTTCCACGGCCATGTCTTCCATGGAGATCTTAGAGCGTATCGGAACAGCTCCGGAAAAAACGGAGGAATAAGATGGACGAAGAGCGTCTGGCTTCTTTCCTGCGGTCCTTAGAGCCGGAACTGTCGCCGGTTTTACAGAACCTGTACGACAAGGCGCACGAGGACGAAGTTCCCATCGTGCGGCGGGAAACCGCGTCCTTTTTGCGCACCATGGTCTGCCTCACAAAACCGATGAGAATTCTGGAGGTGGGCTGTGCCATCGGCTTTTCCTCCTGTCTGATGGCGGAGGCGATGCCGGAAGGGGCCAAAATCACAACGATAGAAAAATTGGAGAGATATGCTGTGTCCGCCCGGGAAACCTTCCGGGCGGCCGGACTTTCGGACCGGATCGAGCTTCTTTTTGGCGATGCCGCGCAAATTCTGCCGGAGCTTTCCGGTCCGTATGATTTGATATTCCTGGATGCCGCCAAGGGGCAGTACGGGGCTTTTCTGCCGGATATTATCCGGCTTCTTTCCGTGGGCGGCGTTTTGCTCACGGACAATATCCTGCAGGATGGGGATCTCTTGGAACCCCGCGCCGCTGTCAGGCGGCGGGACAGGACCATCCACAGCCGCATGCGGGAGTTTGTGTATACCTGCAAACATCACCCGAACCTGAATTCCTCCCTGCTTCCGGTGGGAGACGGGGTGATGATGAGCGTGCGGCTTTCGTAAGAACCTGTCGGACAGGATCTGATGGGAAGATCGATGGATGAGAGGTGACAAGGTGAGACACCCGGAGCTTTTGATGCCGGCCAGTTCGCCGGAGGTGCTGCGCACGGCCGTGAACTTTGGCGCGGACGCGGTTTATATTGGCGGGGAGGCCTTCGGGCTTCGCGCCAAGGCAAAAAACTTTTCCATGGAGGACATGGAGGAGGGGATTCGCTATGCGCATGAGAGAAACGTGCGGGTCTACGTGACAGCCAACATTCTGGCGCATAACCGGGACTTGGAGCCGGTGCGCGAATACTTCAGGGAACTGAAGAAAATAGGACCGGACGCGCTCATCATCGCGGATCCGGCGGTCTATGAAATTGCGTGTGAGGAGGTGCCGGAGATCGAGCGGCATATCAGCACGCAGGCGAACAATACCAACTACGGAACCTATCTGTTCTGGCATAAGCTGGGGGCAAAGCGCGTGGTGTCCGCCCGCGAACTGTCCCTGGAAGAACTCCGGGAAATCCGGGAGAAAATTCCGGAGGACATGGAGATCGAAACCTTTGTGCACGGCGCCATGTGTATATCCTATTCGGGGCGCTGCCTGTTAAGCAACGCGTTAACCGGGCGGGATGCCAACCAGGGGAGCTGTACGCACCCCTGCCGCTGGAAGTACGCGCTGATGGAGGAAACCCGCCCCGGCGAGTACATGCCTGTGGAAGAGAACGAGCGGGGCACGTTTTTGTACAATTCCCGTGACCTTTGCATGATCGGCCACATCCCGGAGCTGGTGCAGGCCGGGATCGACAGTTTTAAGGTGGAAGGCCGCATGAAGACGGCTCTTTACGTGGCATCCGTCTGCCGGGCGTACCGTCAGGCCCTGGATGAATACGCTAAGGACCCCGTGCTCTATGAGGCCAACAAAGAACGGCACGAGGCGGAAGTGAGAAACTGCACAACCAGGCCGTTTTGCACCGGCTTTTTCTTTGGAAAACCGGGGCCCGAATCGATGACCTATGACAACAGCACGTACGAAACCCGCTATACCTATCTGGGCATTGTTTCCGGCGTGCGCGGGGACGGTTCGTTTTTGCTGGAGCAAAAGAACAAATTCTCCGCCGGGGAGACGCTGGAGATCATGAAACCGAACGGGCAGGACGTGAAAGCCCGCGTTCTGAAGATTGTGAATCAGGATGGCGAGGAGCAGGAGAGCGCGCCTCATGCCAGACAGCTTCTGTACGTGACCTTATCGGAGACACCGGAAGAAGGGGATCTTCTTCGGATTCGACGCGAGGAAGCGTAAGCAGGCGAAAGGGAAATCTTCATTGGACTCGGTGCGGGGAAACGTAAAAGGAAGGGAGACGATACGTGACGATGTTGGGGACGACGATCCTGATTTTGCTGGGAATTATGCTCATCCTTTACGGCCTCTCGATCGGGGCGATTTTCGCCCTGTCGTTTTCGAGCGGCTGGTGGGTGTGGCTTGTTCTGGCCGCACTCTGCCTTCTGTTTGCCTGGCTGTTTCATATGAGCCCCGAAGAGCGGGAAAAACTGCCCGTCCCCCGATGGATCTGGGTAGTTGTGATTACGACCCTCCTCTATCTGGGGGCACTTTTCCTGTATACGGGAGCACAGATTCTGGCAGCGATCCCGAATGACGAGGAAGAGAATGCGGATTATCTGATCATCCTGGGCGCCGGGATCGAGGGAACCGAACCGGGCCCACTGTTAAAGAACCGGCTGGATGAAGCGCTGGCGTACTGGCGCGACCACCCTACGGTCATTTTTGTTGTCAGCGGCGGCATGGGAGAGAATGAAAGCTATACCGAGTCCGATGTGATGGCGTATTATCTGATCAATCACGGCGTGCTGGATGAACGGATTGTCAAGGAGACCGAAGCGCAAACTACCGTGGAGAATATCCGTTATTCCGCTGCGCTCCTGCCGTATAAAGGCGTGCGGGCCAGGGTTGTAACCAGTGACTTTCACGTGTTCCGGGCCTGCCAGATTGCCAGAAAGCAGGGGCTTATTCACGCATTCGGGTTATCCGCGCCATCGGATCCCAGCCTGCTTCCGCATTATGTTCTGCGGGAGTTTTTTGCGATTATGAAAGACTTTTTGATGGGGCAGATGTAACGGAAAGAGGCGAGCGTTGCGAGGCAACGAAGCGATCCAGGAGTGTTTGGTAAGAAGATAACCGGAGAAAAGCGATGAACGCAGCCTATGAGAAGCTGGAAGAACAGTATATCACCGAATATGAGACGACGGCGGTTTCCTACCGGCACAAAAAGACGGGGGCCCGCGTCCTGACGCTGTCCTGCGAGGATGAAAATAAGGTGTTTATCGCCGGCTTTCGGACGCCTGCGCACGATGACACCGGCGTGGCCCACATCACGGAGCACTCGGTCCTTTGCGGCTCGGAGAAATATCCGGTGAAGGATCCGTTTGTGGAGCTGGTGAAGGGATCCTTAAACACGTTTTTAAACGCGATCACCTACGCGGATAAGACATTATACCCCGTGGCCAGCTGCAACGAGAAGGATTTTCGGAACCTGATGGACGTGTACTTAGACGGCGTGTTCCATCCGAATATCTATCAGAATGAGAAAATTTTCCGGCAGGAAGGCTGGCATTATGAGCTGGAGCAGGAAGACGGGCCGCTTACGGTCAACGGGGTGGTATACAACGAGATGAAGGGCGCGTTGTCTTCACCGGACAGTGTACTTGGGCGGGAGACGATGCACGCGCTGTTTCCCGATACCACCTATGCGTTTGAATCCGGCGGAAAGCCGGAGAGCATTCCAAGCTTATCCTATGAAGCTTTCCTGGATTTTCACCGCCGCTACTACCATCCGTCCAACAGCTATCTGTACCTGTACGGCGACATGGACATGGACGAGTACCTGACCTACCTGGACCAGAATTATCTGTCGCAGTACGAGGAACGGCAGATTGACAGCTGCGTCGGGCAGCAGGCTTCGTTTTCGGAAAAACAGGAGAAGGCCCTGCCCGTGAATTCTGCCCTTCAGGAAGGGGAGTGGCTGTCCTTTGCCGTCTCGACGGGGGAGGAAACCCAGGCGGAGCGCCTGGGATTTCAGGTTTTAAAAGATGTGCTGATGGATGCCCCCGGGGCGGTTGTCAAGCAGAAGCTGACAGATTTGCAGCTGGGAAAGGAGATCGGCGGGCGATACGCGACCGGCCTGTTACAGCCGTATTTCGGCGTGACGGTGAAAGGCGCGGCGGCGGGAAGCCTTCCGCGCTTTCAGGAGTCACTGCGCGATTGCTTGCAGGAGGTGGCGGAGAACGGGATCCCGGAAGAGCTTCTGGAGGCGTCCCTGCACTCACTCGAGTTTCAGTACCGGGAGGCGGATTTTGGACGGTTTCCGGCGGGACTCATGCTAGGCATCCGCTGCTATGAAAGCTGGATCTACCGGGACGAGACGCCCTGGCGCTATCTGCCTTACGACGAGGCGTTCCGGGAACTGAAAGAGAAGGCGAAGGAAGGGTTCTTTCAGACGCTTGTGAAAGAACGTTTGCTGGATAATCCCCACGGGGTCTGGCTGACGCTTTTTCCACAGCCATCACTTTTGGAGGAAAAAGAGCAGCAGAGGAAGGAAACGCTCGCTGCGCTGCTGGGGAGCTGGAGCGCGAAGGAACGCCAGAAGGTGATTGCCGCGGCGCACACGTTAAAGGCCTGGCAGGACACGGAGGACAGCGCGGAAGCGCTTGCCACGATTCCGCTTTTGAAACGGGAGGACTTAGAAAAGAAGGTGCGTCCTCTGGACGGAGAGCTGTTGACGGATACTGCCGTTCCCACCTTTTGCACCCGCATTTCCTCCGCCCGGGTGAGCTATCTGACGGCCTCCTTTGATGTCAGCGATGTGCCGCGGGAGGACTATCCGGTTCTGGGCATTTTAAAGGAAGCCATCGGGCTGATGGACACGAAAGAGCACTCGTTCCGGGATCTGGCGGCTAAGATCCGGCTGCAAACCGGCGGCGTCTATACGCGCGCGCGCTCGTTTGAGCGTCAGACATGCCCGGAAAAGACCTGTCTTTTCTTTGAGTTTACCGCGAGCTTTTTGCCGGAAAACACGGGCGAGGCGCTTGGCTTTATCCGGGAGATGGCAGCTGGCACCAGGTGGGAGGACGGGAAGCGCTTCCGACAGATCCTGGCGGAGGTGATGGCCCGCCTGGAGCGAAACTTCATGCAAAACGGGCATCACACGGCCATCCTGCGCGCTTCCGCCGGCATCAAAGAAGGCGCGCGTTTCGGGGATGAGACCCGGGGAATCGGCTTCTACGCTTTTTTACAAGAGGCCGCGAAGGGGAGCGATGAGGAGCTGCAAACGCTTCTTGCGCACTGTGCGGCGCTTTGCCAAACATGCTTTACGCGGGATCGCCTTCTGTTCTCCTACACGGGGGACGAGGAGGGAAAAGCGCGGTTCCTGCGCGCGTTGCCGGCGTTTTTGGCGGAGATGAGGGATGGCGGAGCCTTTAGGTGCACGGAAAAAGCACAGGCAGATGGAGCGTATCCTGGACTTGCAAAGAAAGCGTCGAGGAATGGAAAGACTTCAGGCCATGCGGGAGAAATATCGGCTGCCGGAGCAGCTCGAAAGCGGGAAGCCTTCCGCATCTTCTCCGATGTGCAGTACACGGCCTTAAGCGGCTCCTTTGCGCAAAGCGGGCTGCCCTACACCGGGGCGCTCCGGGTGGCCAGACTCCTTCTGGAGTACGATTTCCTGTGGCAGAAAATTCGGCTGCAGGGAGGCGCCTATGGCGCAAACAGCGGCTTTTCGCGAGGCGGGCGGGGGTATTTTGCCTCCTACCGGGATCCGGAACTCAAGAAAACGCTGGAGGTATACCGACAGATACCGGAATACTTCAGAAACTACAACGGATCTGAGCGGGAGATAACCAAAGCGGTCATCGGCAGCATCAGCAGCCTGGATGCCCCGCTTACGAAAAAGGCCCGGGGAGAGGCGGCTTATCAGGCTTTTCTCGAGGAAAATACAGAGGGGCAAAGGCAGAAAGAACGGGACGAGGTTTTACACGTCACCCGGGAGGACATCCAGGCGTTAGCTCCTTACATGGAAGCGATTTTACAAGACTGCGCCATCTGCGCGCTCGGATCGGAGAATAAGATCCGGGAGGCGGAAGCGGTTTTCGAAGAGATAGAGGAACTTTTTTTAAGAAAGCGATTGCGGAGCCAAGCGCGTCGACTATCGTGTGTTTAGTTTTGCGCCATACGGAGAAAGAATGGAAGAGATCAGGGAAAACAAGATTGAGGAAGAAACGAAGACCAAGTCCGGGTTTGCGGCTTTGGTGGGAAGGCCGAATGTGGGAAAGTCCACGCTGATGAACCGGCTGATCGGCCAGAAGATCGCGATCACCTCCAACAAACCGCAGACGACGAGAAACCGCATCCAGACGGTTTACACGGATGAGCGGGGGCAGATTGTGTTTTTGGACACGCCCGGCATTCACCAGGCCAAAAACCGACTGGGAGAATTCATGGTGGAGGCGGCGGAGAGAACCTTAAAAGAGGCGGATCTCGTGATGTGGCTGGTGGAGCCGGTAACCTATATAGGGGCCGGCGAGCAGCATATTTTGGAGAAGCTGCAGGAGGTGAAAACGCCGGTCATCCTGGTCATGAACAAGTGCGACACGGTGTCGAAAGAGAACCTGCTGAAGGCGATCGATGTATACCGGAAAGCGTATTCCTTCGCCGAGGTGGTTCCGGTGTCCGCGTTTGAGGGGACCAACACCGATACGCTGATGGATGTGCTGTTCCAGTACATGAAGGAAGGGCCGATGTTCTACGACGAGGACACGGTGACCGATCAGCCCATGCGGGAGATCGCCGCGGAGCTCATCCGGGAAAAGGCGCTGCGGTGTCTGTCCGATGAAGTGCCCCACGGGATCGCCGTCACGATCGAGCGGATGGAAGAGCGGAAGGACGGGATTTTCGATATCGACGCGAATATCATCTGCGAGAAGGATTCCCACAAGGGAATCATCATCGGAAAGGGCGGTCAGATGCTGAAAAAGATCGGCACACAGGCCCGCCGTTCCATCGAGGAGATGGTGGAGGCCCAGGTGAATTTGAAGCTTTGGGTCAAAGTTCGCAAAGAATGGCGTGATTCGGATATGTATCTGAAAAGTTTTGGATACAGGTCGGAGAGATAATCATGAATGGAGTAAGCGTGCAGGGAATGGTCCTGTCCGTGATGCCGGTGGGAGAGTACGACAACCGTCTGGTGCTTCTGACGACGGACAGGGGGAAGATCTCCGCCTTCGCGAGGGGAGCCCGGAAGATGGGAAGCCCTTTAAGCGCGCTGTGCCGCCCGTTTGCCACGGGAGTCTTTACCCTGTTTGAAGGCCGGACGGCCTATACGCTGAAGGAAGCCCGGATTCAGAATTACTTTGAAGCGCTGAACGCGGATATGAAGGCGGTCTACTACGGCTATTACTTTGCCGAGCTGGCCGACTATTACAGCCGGGAGGGCGGAGAAGAGCGGATGACGCTGCGGCTTTTGTACTGCGCGCTGTCAGCTCTCACAAAAGAGAGCCTGACACTAGCACTGGTCCGGACGGTATACGAGCTGAAAATGCTGATGATGAACGGGGATTACGATGGAATCCCGCGCAATATGTCGGATGGGGCGGCGTATACTTTGGACTTCATTTTGAACACGCAGCCGGAAAAGCTCTTCACCTTTGTCCTTTCAGAGGAAGTTCTGGAGGAAATCACGGGCTATGCGGCCTTTCTGATGGGAAAATATATCCGGCGCGATTTTTCCGCGCTTCGCATCCTGGAGGATATGGAGAGGTTTTCCTTTACAGAGGCGAAAAAATCGGGTACAATAGAATAATGTATTGGTGCGCCCACGATAACACTTTTAGCCCGGGCGGTATCAGGATAATAAAGAGCCGGTCAGCGCGGGAAGCGAAAGCGGGCGCCTTGATGCGGTTACAAAGAATAAAAAAGAGGACAAAATCTATGCAGAGATCAGAAAAAACAATGGACAAGATTGTAGCGCTTTGCAAGTCAAGGGGCTTTGTTTATCCCGGTTCGGAGATCTATGGCGGTCTGGCGAACACCTGGGATTACGGCAATCTTGGTGTGGAACTGAAAAACAATGTCAAGAAGGCCTGGTGGCAGAAGTTTGTTCAGGAGAATCCTTACAACGTCGGCGTGGACTGCGCCATTCTGATGAACCCGCAGACCTGGGTTGCCTCCGGTCACTTAGGCGGCTTTTCGGATCCTCTGATGGACTGCAAGTGCTGCCATGAGCGTTTCCGCGCGGACAAGCTGATCGAGGATTACATGGCGGAGAAAGGCATCCAGATCGAAGGAAGCGTCGATGCCTGGTCCCAGGAAGAGATGAAGAAGTATATCGATGAAAACGACATCGTCTGCCCGTCCTGCGGCAAGAAGGATTTCACCGATATCCGTCAGTTCAACCTGATGTTCAAGACCTTCCAGGGCGTCACCGAGGACGCGAAGAACGTGGTTTATCTTCGCCCGGAGACCGCGCAGGGCATCTTCGTTAACTTCAAGAATGTGCAGCGCACCTCCCGCAAGAAGATCCCGTTTGGCATCGCGCAGATCGGCAAGTCCTTCCGTAACGAGATCACGCCCGGTAACTTCAC
>JAEEGL015513101.1_pt1 | contig 12143 bp, 32 predicted proteins | sample 9134231 | NCBI WGS metagenome assembly JAEEGL01 (sample SAMN16246548, study PRJNA631951) | gut metagenome | biome: gut microbiome; feature: rumen; material: fiber-attached | host: Bos | place: Iran: Karaj | collected 2018-10
ACTGCTGCGAGTTCCCTCTTCTTTAAGATTCCGTGACTTGAAAGAATACAGGAAAGAGATATAATACCCAGTCCAATTGCTGGTGCATATGTCTTAGTAAGCCCCCATGTGAGGTCACGATAAGCTCTAAACATATTAACTCTATAAGCTCTGTCATCGAAATTATCTGCTGCCTCTGAACGGATTACATCCCCATCATCCGTCTCAATTACGCCGCCCATATCATGGATACGCTTAGCTTCCTTAGTGTCAGCTACATCTTCCTTGAACTGTTCGACAACGTCTGCTGCCTTAACGGTTTCTTTGCAAGCTACAATTACAGTAGCGATACCTGCAAGAATACCAGTTACAAGAAGGATTTCAGGTGCATTCTTCTTAGCGGAAAGCTTAACTCTTCCTGCACATCTTGTAACTTTTGCTGGTAACTTAATACTCATCTTTGTATCTCCTTTTCTTTGATTTAATTTGATCGTTATAATGTGTACACTCATCTGGCATACAGCCTCTTGAGTGACCTACAATGTCGATGTACATACAACATTTGATTGGTACGTAAGTCTCACTTGACTTTGGGCTTACCATTGCCGATATACCACGAAGATAAGGACAATTGTGAGCTATACAGACCTCACGAGTAATCATCTTTATATCTTCTTTCGTATATTCCCTAAAATGCTCATGTAGTGCCATAACCCCCTCCAAGAAAGTTAACCACCTAAATACTCAGGTGCGTCATAATCGAGAAGCCACTCGTCTCCACTAGGACGATATCTGAAGCACATTGCACTTCTCCAACCCCATTTCTCGTCCATATGGTTAGACCTTGTTATTCCACAAAGGCTGAAAAGGTCCGCCACAGTCGCTTCGTCGTACCTTTCAATCCTATTGGCCATTTCTCTATTAATTTCTTCAGCTTCACTACGAGAGCCAACATAAATATTGCCAATGTTATAGCTAGAACCTCTAGCACGATCAGAAGTACGAGACTCACGTATATCATCACTTGCCCTCCTGGTCCTATAAGACCCTGTGTAATCAACATATGTTCCTCCTGATACGCTACTTTTAACTGTCTTTCTAGCTGCTGTTACAATTGAGTCACCACCATTTAAGACTCTATCTAAGAACTCTACAGCCCCGTGCTTAATACCAGTGATAACACGCTTAGTTAAAAACCATTTACCTGCATCCTTGATATCCTCAGCTATAAGCGCATCGTGGAACTTATCAGCCATCTTCTTCTCGGATCTAAGAACTGCCTCTTTCTTAACAACCGGAGATAACCTCTCCTTGTTGGTCTTATCATCCATCTTTAGTCCTCCTCATTGAAACGAGCAACTGCTGCCTCGATGGCGTTCCAGCTCATATCTGCAACCTTCTTACCAAGTCCATAGCCAAGAGCCATGCTTGCTACGTTACGGAGGATCTTACCAAATGGTGTAATGCTCTTTCCGTATGTTCCAAACTGGAGATACTGTGCTGCATCATTTGCAATCATTGTTGAACCAGATATAACTGCTCCCTTGTATACTGTCTTTATAACATCCTTAGTCTCGATATTTCTTCTCATATGCTTCTTTCTCCTTTGCGAAATAATATTCATCTCTGGCATCTACGCCGTTCTTAACCCCTAAATAATAAGAGCCATACATAAGTAAAATGGAGCCGACACTTATTATTGCCGACCCCGTAACCATGAGTGTTGTCTGAAGTTTCTTACTATTTGCGAGCTTCGTTAAAAGTTTGTTCATAGTTTTTATCCCCCAATCAACTAGAAAATTTTAAGAGGAGACTTGTATAATCTCCTCTTGTTAATAGTGTTTCTAACTTTTCTAGTTAGGTTTAATGATTAAGCTTCAACTTCCTCTGTCTCTGTTGATCCCTCTTCAGTCTCATCATCAAGATCTTCTACGTCGCTGCTATCATCCACATACTCATCAGTATCTTCAGTTTCAATGCGTGGAACCTCAACATCGTTATCCTCAGCGTCTACGATCTCTTCGTCCTTGTCACCAAGTATCTTGATTGCTGCGGCACCAATAACTGCTCCGGCTACCGCTACTCCGCCTACAACCTTAATTGCTGTATCGGCTACCTTGTGGTTTGCCTTAAAGTCTGCTGCCTTGTCTCCAAGATTTCTTGCTGCATCTCCAATAACCTGTAAAACGTTGCGTCTAACTTTCTTCAAGTTCATGTCATTTTCCCCCTCTGTTTCTGGTGTGTTGTTAGAATCCTGCTGCTCTGCAGTAATCTCCTGCTTCTGCTCCTGATTTTTGTTCTCCTCAGGTCCATGATTCTTGTTTTTGTTCTTTCCCATCTTTTTATCTCCTTTTTAGAAAATGTTGTAACGGCACTATTACCGTCCACAAGGCTCTATGTATTTTTCGCGGGATCATCCACGTACATAGCATTTGTTATGCTTTTCTGCCGTTCGTAGTAGTATGGATCTACTCTCCAGCTCTTTTCGTATCCGCATTCTTTAAGTAGCTTAGATATCTTACTTACAGCCACGTCGAGATCTTCTGGAGACTCAACAGGGATAGTTAATATCCCCATGAGCTCAAAAGAATCGATTCCATGCTCCTTAAGATATGCAATCGCTCTCTCCATCATTAGCCTAACCTCTGATCCATAGTGTATTTTGGTGATACATGATAGTTGAGGACAAGAACTGGATAGTCCTTATCATCTCCCTGATAGCCAAAGTGCATGTCGACCTTGCCACTATCAATGCAGAATCCAAGCATGTATCCTATCTCAACTGGTGCAAGACCAATCATATTATAGAACTCATTAAGAGAGACATAGTAATCGTTCATAAGCTGAGCGTTAAGATCGTTAACCTTGTCTCTAATGAACGTAGGATTGGACTTGAAGTATCTGCCTGATACAGTGTCATAGCATAATACATCACCTGAATCCGGGATAATAAGCTTCTTATCATCAACTGTAGGTGGATTCTCGTCAACCTTGTCCTTTGCAATCTCTGATTCTATCTGGTTAACCTTCTTATCAGTTAACATTTCAGCTGCTTTAGCCGTGTAATCCGATAGTGCCTTTTCAGAGATCGAGTATGCTGCCGTTAGCGCCGCGATTCGTTTACTCGACACTGTGTTAGCACTAATAGCACACACAATTGCAATAATAACCATTAAAATTACAGGAAGGACGTTTTTAGCAACTCCAAACACCATCTTAGTTGTAAGCTCGTTCTTAGCGTTCTTAAACTCTTTTGCTGTCTCCTCGTCGATCTCATCAGGATAGTTCTCCTCAAGATCCTTAGCGAGCTCCTTAACGTCTTCCTTGTAGTCATCAACTACCTTCTTTGCCTTAGGGGCATTGAACCATGCGATAACCGCTGCTCCAATAGCGGCTGCACATACGCAACCTGTTAAGATTGCCGGAGAATTCTTGTCTGCGATTTGAAGTAATTCTCCACATACTTCTTTTAAATTTCCTTTCTTCATCTTTCTGTCTCCTTTCGATATGAAAAAATTGAAGAGACTATGTATTGGGAATCGGACCCAAAATTCCTGATGATCAATCAGGCGTGTTCCCAGTTACACCATACTGTCTCTCCACCATATCGCATGAAAAATGTGCGCCAAAACGTGAACAGGACAGGTATATCTTAGAATGTTCTGGTTTGGTTCCCAGTTGACATCTGTTTCCAAACGCCAAAATTCATAATATATGTTGTCCTCTCATAATAGGGAATGTAATTTACGCGTTCTTAATTTCTTCCTTGATCTTGTCAAGTGACTCAATTGCCGGAAGGTAGAGGAGATTTTCGTCGTTAACATGAAGCGCACCACTGATAATTCTCAAAACAATATCAGCATCCTCATGTGTTGGATACTCACCAAGTATTCTTTCACATGGAGTCTCCATAGAATACCTATGCGCTGCACAAACAACCTTATTGCCCTTGACGTAAATAGACGCCATCTGATCAAGGTTTACTAAAGTTCCTGTTGTTGCTTTTGCCCACATTCTTTTCTTGCCTCCTGAAAAAATTTCTCTTTAAATACATGTACGTTTCCATGTCGATTTCTTCGTATCTACAAGCTGACACGATTGGTAAAATTCTAAAAAACTTCTTTGCTGGTATCATAATATCCTTATCCTCGGTAAGACCTTTGTCCCTGAAATATAATATGCCAAGGACATCATCCTCAGTCTCGTTATAGCCAGGGAATGCCTCGATATAAGCAATATGCTCTGATCTCATGTATGGCAGAGTAATTGGCTGTAATTTGTCAAGGACTTCATTAACCATAGGAAGATACTTCTTCATGTTGAGTGTCTCATCGTCCTCTTTAGTAAGGACTTTATTGATATCATGGATGACAGATATCCTTTCAACATCAGAGAACTCAACAGTTCTGTTCTCCTTATCGATTACTCTGTAAAAACCAGAAAGTTCTGTATGCCTGTAGACGTACTTTGTAGCTGACCTTGATGGTACTATCTCCCAAAACTGTTCCTCGTCGTAAATCATCTTCTCCTCCTATATTCAGCCACGTAGTCAATTACAGCACCTGTAATACCAAAAAGAGCCGCAACTGCGAACAGTGCGACTGTGAAATACTTATCTTTATCGAGGATGAAAGCTATAATGCCCCAGATAATGAACATTACTTCAAACAAATAATTCATGTTTCCATTCTTCCTCCCTTTTCTTTTTGTATGGGCTCTTGAAGTACATGTTAAGAATGTTCCTCTTGTACTCGCCTTTGATTGTATCTACAATCTCCTCAATCACATCATCATTATTGATGTAGTCAAATTTCGTCGAGATATTCGCTACAAGATGAGCTGACTCAAACTGCTTATAAGAGAGTGTAAATGTAGCACAGTCTTCATTCTCAAATACTATGAAGCGTATGGACCCATTTACATCCTCACGAAGCTTATTCTTAATCTTGTAACAAAAATCCATATAATCCTGATAATCCATTAATTCATCCTTTCTGTGCACGTAAGTCTTCCGTAGTCATCAACGGCGACATGAAACTTCTTCATGAAATCATCCAGAAGTTTTGCTGACTCACTATTAGCAATATGGAGAGGATCTGTAGTATGATTACAGTACTCCCCTCCACATGTTTCACATGTGCAACAATCTTTTGCCTTATCGCAAATATAATAGCCAATGGCTTCATTAATCTCTAACATCTCTGTCCCCCAACATTGGATCTTGTGTGTAGACGATCTCGTAGTATTTTCCTTTCTCATCAGTCTTAACTCTTGTGCAAATTTCGATAAATACGTATCCATCCTGAAAGTCCATCCAATCCCAGCAATATTCTTCAAACTCTTCTGGAAGCTCTACTCCCTGTATGTTGTAGAACGTCTTAAGTCCTACGTATGAATCCATTGCGAATTGTTGATTTAGGAGTAAGTACGCTGTCTGGAATGCGAGCTTAGTTGTAATGAATTCAACTCCAGTGAACGTATCAATACATCTAATCTCTTCATCCCCGGTGTACTCCTTAAGATCAGTCTTACCGAATGTAGGAATAGACTTTGCTTGTCTCCTCTCATCTGCAATTTCTTTCTCGATATCCTTAAGAACTCCTTCAGGAGCGTACTCAAGGATCTTTTCTCTGTACTTATTAGCAGCATATGCTGTGGATGATACAATAGTTGCCATCGCAGCCATATCCTTAGCATGAAGCTTGTCTTTCATAACTTTTGCTGTTACTGCACATGCAATTGTTCCCGTAGCTACAGCGGCTGTAGGGATATAACACTTAGCGATCTGAAGTGCTAAATCTTTCTTATTAATAACATCGCCTTCAAGAGCTCTATCATTTGCTCTAAAAGCTCTCTTGGTATCAAACGCTGATACTACTGCAGTCGCAATAACACCAAGGACTGATACACCAAATAGTGCTGTTGATACATCTTTCTTACTTACTTTCATCTTTTGTCTCCTTTGTATTTTTAATATAAGCCTTAGGAACTGGCTTTAACTTCTCGAGCAGCTTTATTCGCTCTACTGTGTAATCCTGGTACTTCTCGTACATTTCACTCTCTGCGTTTTTCATCTCTTCTCCTCGTAGTTGACCGGCTTGTGTGTGTTGATGTTAACAGGATTTGACAAGCACTCCTCACAAGGCTCATCGTTTGCTGTTGTCTTGTTGTACTTGCAGTTCTGGCAGAACTTGTCGTATTCTACAATCTTAGGATCATCAATCATTGTCTTCATCCTCCTCAAACTTATAAAATCCAAGTGGGCAAGTGTATGGTCTTGCTTTTGTAGTCTTTTGATAAAGAAGCTTGTTGTTTGCTGTGCACTTACCATAAATTCGTATGTTTTCTGGTCCACCCATTGTATTAGCAACTCCTGTGATATCTGTAGAACAGTGCTCACACTCGGAGCAGCATATCGGTGGCTCTTTCATTTTTGCTCCGCACCAGGGACATATTCTTGATGGTCTCTGCACTGTCTCACCACACGCACTACAATCATAGTCCCCATTCCTATCACGAATCCACTCGCCTTCTATTTCCTTTTTTTCTTCTTCTTCGTCCTTATCCAGTTCAACGCACTTGTCGTAAAGCATAGCAAGTGTCTGAGATATCTGATGAAGGACTGATATCTTCTGGATCTCTAACAATTCACCATGAGGACCCATAGTACTTCCCATCATTTTTGTAACTTCTAAATAAGCCTCATTTACCTCTTCTAATCTGCTCATTTGTTTCACCTCACCTCTTCATAAGCACACAGTTATATGAGGAGCAAAGGTAATACACTCCGTAAATCTTAACCTGGAGCTGTTCTCCATCATTATAATCTGTCCAACTCTCTACCTTACCTTCAACGATCTCTCCATTAGGAAGCTGGATGATTGCATAGTTATAGGTGTATACAGTATCAAATACCTGATTATTACCACATCCTGTAAGTAACATCGCTGCAAATATAATTGCTATTAGTTTCTTTTTCATTTTCTTCTCCTTTCGTTTAAAAAAGATGAGAGCACTAGAATATTTCATCTAGTACCCTCACATAATCTGATTAATCTTCAGATTTCCATTTTACCATTAGTCTCAACTGGCTTATAGTCGTCGCTTAAACGAATCTCGTCATTCTCGTCTGGTGTTAACGTAACTTCTTTTAGTCCTTCTACCTTCACACGTCTACCAGTACCGATCTCTTCAAGCCAGGCAGACATGATACCAATTGAATTCTTAGGTGGCATCTTTATTCTCCTTTTTACTGCATTTTTGTATATAGCTCATACATTGTTTCAAAAGCATCAAGAAGTCGCTCTAATTCGGCCTTCTTTAATTTAAACGGATGCAACTTATGTTTTTCATTGCAGAACGAAAGCATCTTATTATCTACCTCGTCTATTTTTTTAAGTAGTTGCATTTTTGTCATCTTTATTCCTCCCTAATGACTCTTCTGAAATTCAAATCAAACCGGTCTTCTTGTATAGAATATCCATCCATATCCACTATTCTTGAAGCTATCGGTTCCATTATTCGTGTCTCCGTATTATCATACTTATCGTGGTATATAACCTCATAGTAAGGCTCCTGGAAACAATGCTTTGACTCTCGTAGAGCACTTCTGATCATATTAATTTCATTCGGATCAAGCTGAATGCCTGCAGCCAGTTTTCGGGTAATATCGTCTATAAGTCCTTCTTTATCCATTCTTATTCTCCTTCTTAAAATACTTACCAAATTTACGTTTAGGATTTTTCCAATCGTCAAAAAATGTATCGATGCACTCTTTGCATGGAGAATCAGTCTCATTAAGTTTCTTATGCTTACATTTACTACAAACTTCTTTGTAATAATCTCTCATTCATCCTCCTTTGCTGTCCTATATTTTTCTCCACCCATTTCGATAACTACGTCTGGGTTTTCGTCATATCTAATAACATCAACTCTTTCAGGTGGATAACTAAATAACTCATCTGCTACATCCTGATCACAAATTATTTCCATATATACTTTAATCATCTTTTATTCTCCTTAAACTTAGCTCCACAATAGCGACAATACCGCTGACCATAATAAGGACTAGTTTCTGTGATTCCACATTCCTCGCAGAAAAGGCTCGTAGGCGGCTCTTCAGGCTCCTCTTCATAATTCTTCGAAGCATTTCTTAGCCATTCCATGTTATTTTGTGAATATTCTTCTATCAAGAAGCCACCATGACAGTCCTCGTGAGCTATTGAAAAATTATACTTTTCACATAACTCCTCAATATCATCGAAAAAGCTCAACATCTTATCTGGGGTATCGACGAAACAACGTTTGGTTTTATCCCAAGTTCTGTTTTTATTCATCTTTATCCTCCGGAATATAATTCTCATCATACTCGTGTGCTCTAGACTTACATTCCATCTTGCACCATGCACACAGTAGTCCTTTTGTTAATACTGCGCATCTAGATTTAAGCTCTCTATTCTCCTTTTCAAGAGTTTCAATATCAGGTATCTTTTTGCTCATTATTTCTCCTCCAATAATTAGAGCCATCAATACAATTATTACAAGCTGCATACCATCCACATTCATTATTCGGAGCATATATGCATGTATCGCATTCACACTTCTCTTCTTTTTTTGTATATTTGCTCAGCCCATAGCAAGATTTACAAGGCTCTTTCTCAGTATTAAAATTTTCATTATGCTTACAGGAGTGACATCCTTCCATTTCATCAGGATCGAAAGGAATAAGAATTTCCTTTGCTCTTCTAGTTCCACTGTTATCTGTCATCCCATTTCTCCCTTTCTCATCTCCATTGCTTCCATTACTTCCTTCTTACAAGCCTCACGCTCATTGATAAGCTGGTTCTTCTCAGCCTCAAGATCCTCAAGTCTGTCATTGATATCCTGGATGTACATAATAGTCTTCAAGATATCATCCGGATCGATTCTCTTTCTTCTAGTTGGAAGATTTTCCTCCTCTTCTTTAACCTCTACAGGTGTTGAAAGGTCAAGAGGAACCTGGTTAACCTCAAACTCACAAGGACAGATAGTTCCGTTCATAACACCCTCTTCCTCATCAGCTCTAAACTTTGCTTCTGTCTCTTCCTTACTCTGCTCATTGTAGAACAGCCACTTCTTGCTGCCATACTTAGCCATAAGCTTCTTAACTCTGTTAATCTCCCAGTCAGGAATAAGGTATCTAGGTTTCTTAGAACCAGGCTCTGATACATCCTGATAGGACATAATTCCCTTTCTGCACCAAGCTGCGATTGTGGACTTACCTCTCTTCAATATTCTTGCTGCGTCCTCAACATTTGTACACTCATAACTAACGTTCATCTTTTTATCTCCTTTTCTAAAAAAATAAAGAGGAGACGTGTAATGCCTCCTCTCGTTTGCATTGATATTTTAGAAGTCTTTCTCTTCTACAACCTTCTTAAATGTAACAGTACGTCCAGTCCCGCTGTCATGGAATCTTGCCCCTTCGTCGCCAGCATCCTCAATATAATTAAGTATTGCGTTCGTAACCTGTCTGTCCCTAGCTTTAAGTGCGTTATCACTAATACCTTCACGGTAACCTCTCTGTCTACCCTGATTGTACTTTGATGCGCCATAAAGTACGGCTCCAAGTCCTGCAGCAACCCCAATAATCTGTTGTTTGTGCTCTGCGACAAACTGTCCAGGCTTTGACTCCTTAACCTTCGTTACCAGTTCGTCCTTTTTCTGTTTTGCATTTTCTTTCAGTTCTTCGAATGTCATCTTCATTCTCCTTTCAAAAAATATTTTCAATGCATTAGAACACATGTTTTATTCGCGAAAAGAAAAAAGAGAGGTTAAATGTATAACCTCTCCTGACTTAAATAGTCTAATTTTACTTCATGTTGTCCTTTCTAATCTCACTAATTATTATAGCGAGTCCAAGTGCCATTAATAAAATTCCTATTGTCATTGTGTTTCATTTAACCCCCTTTTTTCTGATCACTTTATCTCCTCGTCGTCCTTGATCAATATCTCAAATAAATTGTTGATTGCCCCGATCAATAAGAAGAACGGTCCAACAGCAATGCTTACCCCAACAATAATTGTAAGTAAAATCCTCATAATGATTCTGATAAAAGCCACTGATGGATGAGCTTCTACAAACTCATCTGTCATTTCGTGCTTCTCCCAGATCTTTCCGAGTGTTTTCACCCCCAATCTGCTAAGGCCTACGCCTCCTGCTAATAGTCCTGTTCCGCTTATTGCGTCACAAATTAACACTTTTGTTGATTTCTTCATCTCTCTAATTCTCCTTTCGATTTAGTCAAGTGTCATTATAGAGCGTGTATTATTCGCGGATAAAAAAGAAGATGAGACGTGTATCATGTCCCATCCTCAAATCTTTAAGCCTTCTGAACTTCATTCTTTTGTTCTTTTTTCTTATCGAATTCTTTCTTGGCTTTGATTCCCTCACTGCTATCATAGATCACTAAAGACCACATAATTATGAATGCTGTACAAAGTGCCATAGTGAATAACTCATTGAAAATATTGATAAATATAATATTCTCAAATCCTATCCATACGTACTTAAGTATCACATACATAAATGCGAATCCTATCTGTGACTTAATAATAGTTGCTCTGGTTTTCTTATCCATAAAAATACCTCCATAATAATTAAAACTATTTATAAGTTCTCCTAGCTATTATAGAGGATGTTTTTTTCGCGTAAAAAATGAGGAGCTATGCATTTGCATAACCCCTCGTTGCTAAGAAGGAGAACTTTATCGAAATAAAACTTCGTCAAATGTCATCTATTATCATAAGTATTTCTTTCCCAATTTTCCATCAGATTAACTTGTCTCTGGATAATGGTCTGGTTGGTTTCATTCTTATTTCTTGCCTTATAGTACTCAACAAATACTGTTCCGGCTGTAAACAATAACCCTCCGACTGCTGCTGCGCCTTTGGCTATATTTCCCCAAAGTTCGCTAGTAGTCTTCTTAAGTTCTGCTACTGCTTTCACTTTCTCTGTCTGTGCTTTAGTTGCAAGGAAATGTTCTTTACTCCCATAATCCATATCCTTTATGACTTCTTCATCATCAAGAATAGATTGAGTAAGTTCCTTCTGTAAATTGATTTTACCCATCAAAATCTCCTTTCTCTAATCTCCTTCATTATAGGAGTTGTAAAAATAGCGAGGAGCCATGTAATCACGACTCCCCCTTTGTCTTAGCTGTGTCTCCAGCAAATCTTAAATGATTCTACGAAATTTCTTACTGTTGTAACCCAAATAGGTTCAATTGTAACTTTTGCCTCATCAAACACGCTTACTGTTTCACCATCGTTTGTATGTGGGTTCTCGTATTTAGCCTTCGCTGTATTTAAAAAGTTCTGACTAATTCCGAAAAGTGCCCATGAAACGAACATGATTTTAAGCCATGTTTTAGCAAATCCTTTCAAATCCTTCATTTGGTTTCTCCTTTCCTAGAATATATTTAATGCCATCATAAGGCATGTAAATATTGCGATTGAGTTAAAAATAAAAGACGCCTTATTTAAAGCGTCTCTTGATTTTTAGGATTAGTTTAACAATCTTTACTCTAATAAACCATACTAATAAATATGGCCATGTCACTAATGTTAAGAAAAATATCATTCTCCTAAAATCCTCCAGTTCCATTCTATGATCAAATCCATAATCTTTATACCATTGATCGATATCTTTTCTTTCACCGTTGTTCATTGCCATGAGATAATAAATTGCTCCCATAGTGATATACCATAGCATAAATAGTATTGCTAATTCATTAAAATTCATATAGTTCACCTCCTTCAATATAAGAAGTGTAAATGTTGCGAAAAAAAATAATATGTCATGCTATTTTCGAATAATGTTTCTGTCCTTAGCATATCTATCTCATAATAGTGTATGTATTATCCGCGAAAAAGTGAGAGGCAATGAATTTTTATTTAAAAAATATCATCCTCTTTATCAAGTTCTTCAATGTCATCTAAAATATCATCATAGTTCATGAGTTCCTCAATTTCCAGCTTCAAACTGCAAGCCATTCCAAAAGCCCTAGGAAGCATCTTCGACTCCTCCTTATAAGTCTTCCATCGCTCACTAAGCTCTGTCATGTCCTCCTCAATTATCTTAGTTCTTAAGTCCTTCATACCTAGAATATAATTTTTATAGATCT
>JAEEGL016099975.1_pt1 | contig 12143 bp, 11 predicted proteins | sample 9134231 | NCBI WGS metagenome assembly JAEEGL01 (sample SAMN16246548, study PRJNA631951) | gut metagenome | biome: gut microbiome; feature: rumen; material: fiber-attached | host: Bos | place: Iran: Karaj | collected 2018-10
AAATTGGAAGCATCTTCCATTGATACGTCAGCTAAGTATAATGAAGTATTATTATAAACAATATCTCCATTTGGATAACTATTCTTTCTAGATTCACCTGATAAAGTATCAATTAATTTAATATTATTTGGATCTAGTTTAATTCCTGTTTCTTCAAACGCTTCTCTTACTGCTGTAAATCTTAGGTCTTCTCCTAAATCTTGACATCCACCAGGAAGCCCCCATTTATCTCTATCAGTTCTTTCTTGTAACAGAATTTGACCTTTTTCATTTCTGATTATAATAGCGGCACCAGTTTGAATGAATGGTATATGACTAATTCTATCATCTAAAGCCATTCTAAATAATACTGGATATCCACCATAATTTTTGCTTAAGTTTAATAACTCTTCTTCATTTAAACTTAAAACTAAATTTACAAATTCTTCATGAGTATATTCTCTCATTTTTTTAAATTCCATATTATTCTCCTTTATTTAACATTAGATATTTATATATTTCTCCCCAATTATTTACATTGACAACATTCTCTTTATCTACTTTATTTGATGCATTATTTTTAAAATATAATGCACATATTCCATTATCAGCAGCATTAATGCAAATATTATTATCATCATCAATCATATAATCAACATGTTCTTCTAATAATTTTTCTATTTTATGATGTTCATTATTAAAAACTTTAATATCTCCAAATCCAATTGTTTTTAATTTTTCTATAGCTATATCAGTTTCAAAATCATTTCTAGATGTTACTACAATAAATTCAAATTTATCTTTTAATTTATTTAATACTATATCTACTCCAGTCATAAAATTTGCTTTTTTTAAAACTGTTTCAGCATTGTTATTATAAAAATCTTTAAACTCATCTTCAGTCCAATCATATCTCTTTTGAAAAATCCTTTGAGTATTATCAACTATAGTATCTTTTCCATTTTTTTCTACATCATATATTTCTGTATATACTCTATATAAATTTTCAGAGTCAAAAACAACTCCATCTAAATCAAGTGCTATTTTTTTCATATCTATCTCCTCATATACAATTATATCACATATTTTTATTATTTAATTACATCGTAATATTACTATTTTACGATCATTCAAATATATCAATGACACCGTTTTTTTAAACACTACATAGCCACTGAAAAAATTTGTATATGTAAATGTATATGTAAGAAAAATACAATTTGCTATTTTACTTTATAAAATAAGGCAAAAAAAAGTGATAGGTCTTTCGACCTATCTTCAGGGGGTTCGGTTGAATACTCTAACATTGGATCGTTAGAGATATCAGGCGTGATATGTACCACGCATCTTAATCATAAAGGAAAAGACTAAAAAAGTCAATTGCTTTCTAAAAATTATTTTTAGTTTACAATCGACTATTCTTTACTTACAATTTATTTTTTTATTTTCTTCTCTATCTAATTTATTTAAAAAGAAGATTACTTTTTCTTCTAATGAAAAATATAAAATACTATCATCTTCTAATAATTTTTGATTATTAAAGAATTTATTTATTTCTTCTATGTATTTAATTCTACCTATTTCATAATAACTACTACCATATTCAGTTATACAATTTGGAATATTCTGTTTTATTTCTTCATCATTATCTCCACGTCTTAATGCCCTTCTAGCTTCATACACTAATTCCCCGAAGAAAGTAGCGCCAGCATTACGTATATCATACCCTAAATTAGTTAATAAATTAGTCATTTCTAAACTATGATCTTCATATTTTATTGTTGTTTCCATTTTATCCTCCTTTTAGAAATTAAAAGCACAAAACATTTGTTTCGTGCTAATTACTGCACTGGGTGCTTATATTATCATATATGTTATTTTTTGTCAAATTACTAGTGATGGCAATTATTACCTTGATTATTTCCAAAACCCCAGAATAGGAAGAAAATAACAATTATTATAATAAATATTGCCCACCAACCTCCAAAACCTTCATTGTTTTGTGTTGGATAAACTGGATATCCATAAGAATACATATAAAAACATTCTCCTTTCTATATATTTTATGAAGAATGTTTTATTTTGTTAATTACTCTACTGTAACACTTTTAGCTAGGTTTTTAGGTTTATCTATATCACAACCTCTTTTTAAAGCTACAAAGTAAGCAATCATTTGAAGTGGTGCGACTGCTAAGATTGGTTGAAGTTTTTTATGAATTTTTGGAATTACTATTTTATCTTTATAATCTACATCAACATTTCCTACATATATTGGTTTAGCACCTCTAGATAACATTTCCTCTAAATTAGAAATAGTTTTATCTCTAACAGAATCATCTGTGACTATCGCAAAAACTATAGTCCCTTCATTTACTAATGAAATAGTTCCATGTTTTAATTCACCTGCTTGATATGAATCACTATGAATATATGAAACTTCTTTTAATTTTAAACTACCTTCCATACTAATAGCATAATCTACTTTTCTACCTATAAAGAATACATCTTCATTTTTATAAATAGATGTAGCAAGTTGTTTATAAAAACCTGTTTTACCTAATAATACTTGTAATTGTTGTGGAAGATTTTTCAAGTCTTTCAAGTATTTATCATCTTTTTTAGCTTTATATGATAATAAACTAAGTATTAATACTTGTAGTACAAAAGCTTTTGTAGTAGCAACAGCAATTTCCTTACCAGCTTCTAATAATATACTATAAGTAGATTCTCTCTCTATTGTAGATGCTTCTACATTAACTATAGCTAATGTATCTACTTTATGTTCATTTGCCATTCTCATAGCAGCAATAGTATCAGCAGTTTCTCCTGATTGAGATATTAATATTACTAAAGTATTTTTATCATAAATAATATTTCTATATCTATATTCACTAGCAACATCTACATCTACTTTTATTCCATCATCTTCAAATAAATATTTACCAATCATACCAGCGTAATAAGCAGATCCACAACCTACTATATGAATATTTTTATATTTAGTAATATCTGGCCATTCATCTAAATGATCAATATGTTTATTAATAAAACTATCTACTAATACTGGTTCTTCTTCTATTTCTTTCATCATGTAGTGGTCATATCCATGTAATTCAGTATTTTCAGAATTTAAATTAGTTTTTTCAACTTTTCTTTTTACTTTCTTAAAATCTTTTCTAATTTCATAACCTTTTCTATCTAAAGTAACTACTTCATTTTTACCTAGTAATACATATTGATTTGTATAATCTAGGATAGCTCCTATATCACTAGTTACAAAATATCCATCTTTACTTACACCTAATATTAATGGTGATTCACATCTTACAGCATATAATTTATCTTCTAAATCACTAACTATTGCGAAAGCATAACTTCCTTTTATTTCTTTAAATGCTTTATTTAAAGCTTCCTCCATATTACCCTTATAATAATAATTAATTAAAGCAGCGGCTACTTCTGTATCAGTAGATGAATGAAACTTTACTCCTTTCTTTTCAAGCATAGTTTTTAATTCTTTAGCATTTTCAATAATCCCATTATGAACTAAAGTAATATGCCCTGAAGTATGGGGATGTGCATTCTTTTCACTTGGTATCCCATGAGTTGCCCATCTAGTATGAGCTATACCTATATTAGATTTAATCAAATCTTTCTTACTTATTTTTTCTTCTAGATTTGAAATCTTTCCAAGACTCTTAATTACTTGTATAGTATCTCCTTTTAATGCTATACCAGCTGAGTCATACCCTCTATATTCTAATTTTTTTAATCCATTGATTAAAATCTCTGTTGGGTTACTTTTTCCAATGTAACCTATTATTCCACACATAAATGTCCTCCTGTATTATATTAATTATAACAAAAAAAAAGAATTAATAAAACATTTTATCTTATTAATTCTTCATAACTTACTATATAGTTAAGTTTTTCTTCTTTATCTTTACCTTTTTCTATTAATTTATCTTCTTCTATTGATTTATTATAACCTTTTTTATAATCTTCTTTTATCATTCTTAAATCACTAAGTAAAGTAGATTCTTCTACAGTAATTACTTTATCTTTTTCTTTTGCTTCTAGTAGTTTAATCTTTTCTGTGCTATTTTTATAAACAATATAACTATTATCTGTCTGATAATATACATATATTGTATTATTTTGTTTTAATACTTTAAAGTATAATCCATATTCTTTGTTTTCTCCTTTAGAAACAATACATACTGCTTCTTCTACTTTATCATAAGTAGTTTTTATTTGATTATAAGATAATCTAGTTAATGATAAACAATTAGCTTTATTTTCACTATTTTCATTAAAGAACTTACTATTATGTTTTGTATTAATTCTTAATCCTACAACACCTATAATAGTTATTATTAAAAATACTGCATATATAATAAGAGCAAATAAGGTATTAACTCCACCTTTTTCACTACATATTTCTTCTAAAGAATCACTATCACTACCTTCATATTCTTTTAGTATTTTTTCTACTCTCTTTTTTACAATAAATTTATAATATGGATTAAATCCAATTCCTAGTACTATTATCATAATTATAAAATATACTAAGAAATACTTTATAAAGAAAAATGCGACAAAAGAAGTTATTACTAATCCAATAATTCCTGTGATATATAACTTTCTATATAAGAAATACATCCAGTTTAAAAGAAATGCCCATATATTAAATATACCTTTTTTTATAGTTTTATAATCTTCTTTAATATATGCTTTTATATATCTTTCATTTTCATAAGTATATTCTTCTTCTATAATTATTTTTTCTTTTACTTTTTTCTCTTTTTTTACAGTTTCTTTCTTTTTCTTAGGGGTTTTCTTTTCTTTTGGTATTATAACTTCTTCATCTTCTTTAGCACTTATTTCTTCATCATACCAATTTTCTTCTAATAAGTCTTCATCTTGAACAGGTTCTTTCCAAGTATCATTTTCTTTTTCATCATTATAGTATCCACAATTAGTACAAAATTTTTCATTACTTCTTAATCTTTTTCCACATTTTACACATTTCATACTATCACCTACCTATATAATAGAATCTTCTGATAATCTTTCCACATCACTATTTAATTCCGCTATTTGATCTTTAAATGTTTCTTCAAATATTGGCATAGATTTCTTTATAACATCAGGATATATATTTTTACTTTCTCTTATAGCTTTTCTTACATCATTTATATTAACTTCAAATCTATTATCAAATAATGCGTTAGAGAAAGCCTCTTGCATAATAGTTAAAGAAACATCTGGATAACGTGAACCTATCTCATAAATTCTTTTATACTCACTTGTAATATCAGTAATAAACTCCATTATCCTTTTTTGAATAAAAGGTGTATATTTTAATTTAGCCCCTGTACGTTTTTCAAGTTTAGGAAGTGTCCCTATTAATATTTCAATATTCTCTTCTCTTGTTGGTTCTAATACTTCTACTTTTTGAAAACTTCTTACAAAAGCTTTATCTCTTAAAATATATCTTTCATACTCTTCTGTAGTAGTAGCTCCTACTACTTTAATATCTCCCCTATCTAGTGCAGGTTTAAACATATTAGCAAAATCCATTGCTTCACCTTTATTTCCCATTAAGGTATGAATTTCATCTATAAATAATATTAATTTTGTTTTGTCTTTTAATTCATCAATTAAAGTTTGAACTTTAGATTCTCCTGTCACTGGATCTGTCCCTAAAAGTGCCGCAGTATTTAATTTAATTACACCATAATCTTTTAATAGATTAGGAACATCACCATTTTTAATACGATAAGCAAGTCCTTCAACTATAGCCGTTTTACCAACACCAGGTTTACCTATTAATATAGCTGACTTATCAGGTGTTAATAATATTAAAATTAATTCTTTTATTTGTTTATCTCTTCCAATAGCTGGATTAGTAATATATTCATTTTCACAGAAATTAGTACCATAATTTTTTAATACACTTATTCTTTTACTCTTTATATCAAAATTTTTGGATACTTTTTCTTCAAATTCTTTTTCTAAATCCATTTTAACACATCCTAATCTATTTAATTATAACATATATTCTTACTTTTTATCTTTAATTTTAATAGGGTTTACATGTATAACAGTTAAATATATATCATCAAATTCTTTTTCTATTTCTCTTTCTAATCCATTAGCAATATCATGACTTTCAAAAGTAGTTAAATCTCCATCTACAAATATTGTGAATGATATTTGATATCTATACCCTACTGGTGTTGAATTAAAATGATTAACTTTTAATACTTCTTTATGTTTTTTTATTAATTCTAATACTTTATTCTTAGTATCTTCATCTATTGATTTATCCATTAAAATATCATAACTTTCAACAAATATTTTTAAAGCAGTATACCCTATCCAAATAGATATAATAATGGCTATTATTATATCTACTATTCTTAATCCATATAATCCACAAATAGAAGATATTAATGTTAGTAAAGTAATAAAACAATCATTTCTATGATCTTTACTATTTGCTTTAACTAAAATATTATGATTTTTCTTATATATTCTTTTTGTATATATAAATAGTGATAACTTAGTAATAATAGTAATAATACATACTATTACCAACATATAATTAAATTCTATCCTACTATTTTTAATAAAAGTAGTAACAGCCCCTTTAATAACAATTAAAGCTGTGATTAACATAACTATACTAATTAGAAATGAAAATATATATTCAGCCTTACCATGTCCTAAATTATGATCTTCATCAGCCTCTTTAGAACTAATCTTATTTCCAATATAAGTCATAAATGATGAGAATACATCTCCAAAACTATTAAAAGTATCCGCAATCATTGCTTGACTATTAGTAATAAATCCAATAATAGCTTTTATTATTAATAAAAATATATTTCCTAGTATTCCTAAAATACTAGCTTTTTTAGTCATTTTAAATCTTTCTTCCATTTTTATTCTTACTCCTTATCTCACTAATTATTAATATACCTACCCCTACACATATGAAGATGTCAGCTAAGTTAAATATTGGAAAAGACCCAAATGATAAGTAATCTATTACACTATGATAAATAATTCTATCCATTAAATTACCAAATATTCCCCCCATAATCATACCTAATGAAATAATACTTAATTTAGTAAAGTTCTTTTCTTTTCTAATATAGTAATCAAGAAGCACTATAAATATTATACTTATAATAACTATTAATATAGTATTATTTTCTAATATAGAAAAAGCCGCTCCACTATTTCTTACATAATATATTTTAAAGAAATTAGGAATTACTTTTATACTAGTATTTAAATCCATAAACTTATTAATCATAAATTTAATAAACTGATCTAGTAATAGTACTATACAAGTTATTTTATAAATATCCTCTTTACTCTTCATTTTCATCTTCCTTTAAATACTTTATTTTTTCAACAATTACTTGTATTTCATTTAATCTTCTTTCTACATGACCTCTTACTTTTAATAAATCTCCTCGAGAAAGTTCTTGAAAATTATTAAATACTTTAGGGAAAAGAGTTAATTCAATAGATGCTGTCTCATCACTTCCAGTTAGAAAAGCCATTTTATCTCCCTTTTTAGTATTAATTATTTTAATCTTTTCTACTAATATCAATAAATCTACATTTTTATTAAAATGATTATCTATATCATTTATATTAATACAATATGGATTATCTTTTTTATACATAGTAGTAGGATGACTTGATAAAAAGAAACCAAATAATTCTTTTTCTTTTTCTAATAAATAACTATTAGAATATTCTTTTTCCTCTTCCATAACTGGGCTCATTACTAATGATGGATCTATATCTTTAGTAAGTTCTGCATAATTATATAAACTATCTAAATTATACATTAAAGTAGCTCTATTATAATTAAATTCACTAAATACTCCAGCCATAATTAAATCTTCAAAAGTTTTTTTAGTAATCCCCGCAATATGTAATCTACTAAAGCAATCATATATATCTATAAATTTACCATCTTGTTTAGCTTTTTCTATAGCTTCACAAGCTACTATTCCTACTCCTTTAATATTAGATATTGGATATACTATTTTATTATCAATGACTTTATAAAAAGTATCACTATTACTTATAGCAGGTCTTTCTATTTCTATTCCATTAGATTTTGCTTCCATAATATATTCATTAGTTTTAACAGCGCTACCAATAACATTACTTAATAAATTAGCAAAAAATATTGTTTTATAGTGAGCTTTTAAATAAGCCATTTTATAAGCAATAACACTATATACCACAGAGTGTGATTTATTAAATCCATATCCTGCGAAGTTTAATACTAAATTAAATAATTCTCTTGATTTATCCATAGAATGATGGTTTTCCATACTCTTTTTAACAAATTTATCTTCTTCACTCTTTAGTAAATCTTTTTTCTTTTTACTCATAGCTCTACGTAGAATATCTGCTTCTCCTAAAGAATAACCTGCATATATATTAGCTAATTGCATTATTTGTTCTTGATAAATTAAGAATCCATAAGTACTTTTCGTAATAGATTCTAATGTTGGATCTAAATAAGTAATTTTTTCTTCTCCATGTTTTCTTTTTATATAAGAATCTATATTAACTGCAGCCCCCGGACGGAATAATGCAATTGCTGCTATTATATCTTCAAAAGTATTAGGTTTTAATCTTTTTAAGAAATTTCTCATACCACTAGATTCAAATTGGAATATTCCACAAGTATTTGCTTCCTCAAATATTTTTAATGTTTCTTTATCATCTAATGGTATTTTATTAAAATCTATTTCTATATTTTTAATACTTTTAATATCATTAATTATATTATCTATTAAAGTAAGATTCTTTAAGGCAAGAAAATCCATTTTTAATAATCCTAACTCTTCTAAATATTCCATTGAGTAACTTGTAAGATACATATTATCTGCTTTTGTTAAAGGAATAACTTCATCTAAATCTACTTTACTCATAACAATACCAGCGGCATGAGAAGAAGTATGTCTTGGGAATCCTTCTATTTTTAAGGCTATTTTATACATATCAGTAAATAAACTATCACTATCTATTTTAATTTTAAAATTAGTATTATTTTTATAAATATCAGAAAGTTTTTCATGGGACATATTAGGAATATATTTAGTTAAACTATCTACTTTATATGTAGGTATATTTAATACTCTAGATACATCTCTTATTACTTGTTTAGCTGCGAGTGTCCCAAAAGTAGCAATTCCTGAAACTCTTTTTTCTCCATATTTTTCTTTTACATAATCAATTACTAAATCTCTTTTATTATCTGGAAAATCTGTATCTATATCAGGCATTGTTTTTCTTTCTGGATTTAAAAATCTTTCAAATAATAAATCATATTTTAATGGATCAATATCAGTTATACCTAAAGAATAAGCTACTAAACTACCTGCAGCACTTCCCCTACCTGGCCCTACTAATATTTTATTTTTCTTAGCAAATCTTATAAAGTCATAAACTACTAAGAAGTAATTAGAAAATCCCATTTCATTAATTATATTTAATTCATATAATAATCTATTTTTATATTCATTACTTACTAAATTATTAAGTCTTTTAGAAAGACCTTTTTTACTTAATTCAAATAAATATTTTTTAGGATCACTACAATCATATATAGGAAGTAAATTTTCTACTTCAGGAAATTCTATATTACATAAATCACTAATAACAATAGTATTTTTTAAACCAATATCTCCTGATAATTCTTCTATATTAGATATATTTAATTCATAATTATCTATTTTATAATCATTTTCATCATTTATAGTTTTTCCATCTCTAATACAATATAAATATGGTAAAATCTTTTTATCACTCTTATTTAAATATAATGCTTCTCTTACAAAAACAATATTTTTAGTAATAATTAATGATTCTTTTTCTTCATTTTTATTAGAATAACCTAAATATATATCAAGATAAATGTCTTTTATTAAATCAAATTTATTTCTATATTCAAAAGGTATAATACTAATTACTTCTTTATTATATTTTTTTAAATCCTCTAATACTACTCTTCTTTCATTTTGAATAGTAGATAATTTTATTAAACTTTTATAACCAACATAGTTTTTAGCATATAATAAAAACCTAAATTCATCTAGTATTACTTCTAATCCTATAATTGGTTTAATACCAGATTTTTCACATTTTTTAATAAATTCCATAGTCCCATACATATTAGAATCTGTTAGGGCTATACTAGAGATATCATTATTTTTAGCATATTCAATAATATCATCTATCTTTAATAAACTAGATAACATTTCATAATTACTTTTATTAAATAGTGAAATATACATAATAATACCTCCTTTCATTTATTTTATCATATAAATAGATTTATATTATACTAATTTTTTCCTTATTTTATTTGACTTTCTACTATTTTTATGATAAAGTTATTAAGCGAGAGGCCGAAGGAGGGAATATCATGGCAGTAAATGTATCACAAAGAAAAGGAAATGTTAAAAATTTAAGATCTCATGCTTGTAATGCTACTAAATCTAGACAAGATGTTAACTTACAAGTATATAGATTAGAAGACGGAACAAAAGTTAGACTTTCTACTAAAGAAATTAGAACTTTAAAGAAAAATGAAAAAGCTGCATAATGCAGCTTTTATTTTTTTATTCTACAGTAAATCCCTTACTTAACATTTCTTTTTTTATTTCTTCATATGTTGAACCAAATCTATAATCAACTTTTGTTACTTCTTTACTAGATTGACTAGTATTTAATTTAGTTAAATCAAGTTTTGTATAATCAATATCAACATCTATTTCAATGGAAGTTTCAGATGACGGAATAATTTTAATAGTGTATCCTTCTCTATTATTTGCTAAACTTCTATATTCTTCTAAAATTTTCTTTATTGTAGCTTTAGTTTCATCTTTTGAATCAACAGCATTAACATTATATTTTTTTAAAACTTTAATTAATTTATCTTCACTAAAAGAATAAACAATATTATATGTAGTATTAATATTATTAGGATTATTTAATGTTGTCTTAGTACAACCTAAAGTTTTTGTAACAGCATATTCCTTTTTCTTATGAGGAACTTCAGTAGTTCTTTTTTGAATTTTACTATTATTTGCTTTCATAACCATTAATATTTGAAAAGAAGTTCCAAAAACTAATAAAAGTATTCCTATAACTGCTACAAATATAGCTGGTTTTTTACTTGTTATTTTTTCAAAGCGTATAGCTTTTTTTACTTCTTGAAGGTTTAGTACTTGCGTTTCTTGAAGTTCTTCTTTAGATAATTCCCTTTTTATTTCTTCATCTGATACCTGTCTAACATCTCTATTATCCATTTACGTCCACCTCTATCATAATTACATTATAGCAAAACCGTTATTATATATACAAGAAAAATCAAAAAAAAATAACTATTTCTAGTTATTTTTATATTTTGCATCAAATTTTTTTCTTTCTTCAGTATTTAGTATTTTCTTTCTTAATCTAATATTATTAGGAGTTACTTCTACTAATTCATCTGAATTAATATAGTCTAATGCATATTCAAGAGTAATTGGTCTTGGTCTTTTTAATACTACTGTATGGTCAGACCCAGCAGCTCTTGTATTAGTTAATTGTTTGCCTTTAACTACGTTTACAGCAAGATCATTATCTCTATTACATTCACCAACAATCATACCTTCATACACTTCAGTACCCGGTTCAATAAACATAATACCTCTATCTTCTAGGTTACCGATTGAGTATGCTGTAGAATTACCATTTTCCATAGAAACTAAAACTCCTAGTTTTCTTTCTCCAATATCTACACTTTCATATGGCATATATTCTTTAAATGTATGATTCATAATACCATAACCTTTAGTTAATGTCATAAAATCTGTTGAAAAACCAATTAATCCACGAGATGGGATAGTATATAATAATCTAACTTGATTTTCAAAATTAGTCATATTTTCCATCTTTCCACCACGCATACCTAATTGTTCGATAACAGCTCCTACAGCTTCTTCTGGAACTTCTATTTGTAATTCTTCATATGGTTCATATTTTTGACCATCAATTTCTTTGATGATAACTTTTGGTTTAGAGACTTCTAATTCAAATCCTTCACGACGCATATTCTCTATGAGAATACCTAA
>JAEEGL010415409.1_pt1 | contig 12142 bp, 19 predicted proteins | sample 9134231 | NCBI WGS metagenome assembly JAEEGL01 (sample SAMN16246548, study PRJNA631951) | gut metagenome | biome: gut microbiome; feature: rumen; material: fiber-attached | host: Bos | place: Iran: Karaj | collected 2018-10
CAAGATTTTGGAGCCCACTGTTGATTTTGCCAAGTACGGTACCAGACATTTTCATGAGCGACCAGGAGAAGAAGAGTGGAAATACTTGAACAGCCATACCTAAGATTAAGCCAAAACCGTTGCCAATTGAGGTCATTAGGATCCAACCGGCAAGTTGTGATGCGCCGAAGAGAAGACTAAACATTGGGTAGAATACTAACATTTGAGTAAGGATTTGGCGCCATTTTGTGAACCATTTTTCGGTATTTGGTAGGAGATAGGCAACGAAGGCCAGAGGTGAAATCATTACAAGCAAGAATACGACAGCTTGGCGGAGAGAGATGGTGATGAGGCCGACAACGATAGACAGAATTGCGCCGAGGAGAATCGGAACAAGCATCCAGAAGAATTGGCTAAGTCCGACGGCGCCAATGGCAATGCCGGCAACGGCCGTGCTACCAGTGAAGACGGCGGCAAGATCGGTCCAACTAACCTTGGCAACTTCGCCGAGTGAGGTGTTTGATGCTATGGTTGACTCCTGGACGGAAGTGAAAAAGCCTTTGAGACTACCGCCGATGACATTGCTAACATCTACGGCGGCGGAACAGATCAAAAAGCTAAGATTTACGAGGAGTGCGGCAATAATGATACGAGGAAGGGTCTTTTTGATACCGTAATTAGAGAGGCCGAGTCCGGTAAGTTGGGAGTAGACGACGATGATGATGAAGACAATGAAAACTATATTGGTGATGTCGCGACAATAGGACCAAACGGTTCTAATTGGAGAATCTTCCTTCATGATAATTGGATCGATGGCAAGGAAGTTTTCGATGATGCTATAAATGTTGTCTACAGCTTTGGCTATTACTCCGGTGGTTGGACAGATGAGCCAGCCTATAGCGTCGGTTTGATCGAAGCAGGAGTTGTGAGCGTTGTTAGCGGTTTTCGTTGAAGAGTCTTTACTAGATTCTTCTTCGGTTTGATCTTGTTCGTCGGTGACGTCAAGCTCGTCTGTATTGTCTAGGTTGACTACTTCCGAAGTGGTTTCTTCATCGTCATCTTCGGCAAAAACAGGGGTGGACGGGAGAGCTGATGAAAAAGAAATTACAGCCAATAAAGCCCCAAAAAGGGAGATTACGAAACGTTTTAATAGCGGTAATTTCGTTTTCATAGTGGAGATTAACTGTGCACGTAATGCACATCTGTTATTATAGCACACATAAGCGAAAAAAGCAAGAGGTATAACATATTTTACTTATGTTTTAATAGGTAGAATTTGTGTTTTTTAGTTAAATAATGGTATTATAGGGGTATATGAAAAGAAAACTTTTGATTTTTTTGGGGATAATAACAATTTTTGTGGCTGTGTTTGGGGGTGGGACGGCGTATGCTGACAGAATAAAAGATCCAAGTGGAAGTGGTAAATATAAGGCGAGCGGAACTGGGGCCGATAAATGCGATGCTAGTATGCTTGGGTTCAATGCTTGGTGGAATGGACTAGGTGCCTTTATGAATGATAGTTGCGAGATGCAAAGTACTGGCTCTAATAGAATTGGGTCAGAAGAGAATGCGCCGGTTTTTGTGTGGACAATCGTACTTAATATTTTGCATGATCTTTTTATGGCCATTGGGTATATTTCTATTGCGCTTATTACGTATGGTGGGTACATGTATATCGTCTCTAGTGGCGATCCTGGTAAAGCGACTAAAGCAAGAAAAACGTTGACGTCGGCCGTGATAGGTTTAATTTTAGTACTTACTGCGAATATAATAGTGGACACTATAGTAAAAGCAATAAACATTAGTAGTCCCGAAGATTGTGGAACAAGTGGGCTGTTTTTGCATGTAAAAATGCCAAATTGTTTTGATGATGGGAGCCAGGCGTCGGTGGTTCTTGCGGAAGTGTTCAGTAAGGCCTTGGATGCGGGAGCAATCATGGCAGTTGGCTTTATTGTGTTTGGTGGTATCTCCTATATTACATCCAATGGTAGTCCAGATAAAACGAGAAAGGCTCTTAGAACATTGATCTTTGCAGCGGTGGGGTTGGTGGTGGTAATTTTAGCGGCTGTAATTACGAATTTCGTAATGGGTTCGGTGGATGAAGCCGTAGATAATGCAATGGTAATAACTACATGGAAGGGGTAAGATGAAAAAAAAGATTTTAGTTTTTGCGATGCTTTGTGGGGTGTGCTGCTTTGGGGCGGTTAGTCCAGCGTTGGCGGCGAACGAATGGGATAAAGACATATGTGACAAGATTGCTCCTGAGCAGAGACAAGAATATGGGTGCGGTGAGGATAACCCAGAAGCTACTGGTGTGGCGGTCGGAATTATTAACGCAGTTATAGGTGTTACTGGGGTGATTGCAGTACTGATGATTGTGATTGGTGGTATAAATTATGCTACTTCTTCTGGTGACGCCGGAAAGGCAAAGAAAGCAAAAGATACAATTTTATATAGTGCGATCGGGCTTGTTGTAGTATTGCTCGCTTTTTCATTGGTGAATTTTGTGCTTGGTGGGGTGTTTTAGACTTGTGAATTGACGTTAAAAGTGATAGGATGAGCTTAAGGAGAATAAATGAAAAATAGATTTTTAATAGCATTAACAGTAATAGCATCATCTTTGATAATAGTTCCAACAGTGAGCGCTGTCGAAAGTGCTCCCTGTGTTTGTGGCAGCGGTGCGAATAAAGGGACGCTTGTTCAGACTGGGCAGTGTGATGCGTCTACTTGCGGAGATGGTTATGTTGACGAAAAGCCGCTAACGAGTACTATGACGAATATAATTAATGTGATAATTGGTATTGTTGGGTTTATTACCGTACTGATGATTATTATTGGTGGAATTATGTATGCAACTTCAGCCGGTGATGCTGGGAAGGCAAAGAAAGCAAAAGACACAATTATGTACGGATTAATCGGGCTTATAGTTGCGATTTTGGCTTTCGCGATTGTAAACTTTGTGCTTGCAAATATTGGATAATTAGTTGAAAATTGTAAAAAGTTTGTTATCATTAATAATGAAAGAGAAAGGAAATTAATAATGAAAAAAATGAATATTGTTAAAGCGTTTGGTTTAGTAGCGGTTTTGGTGGCATCCTTTGCCGTAGTAGCTCCAGCGATGGCATGGACTTGCCTTGATGGGTCTCACCAAGACGACATGGGATCGTGTCCTGAGTATGCTAATGCCGAATATAAAAATAAAGATTTAGCAGATACTTTTACGACGGTGGTCAATGTAATTATTGGTGTCGTTGGCTTTCTCGCCGTGATTATGATTATTGTTGGTGGTATTACATATACCACTTCGGCTGGTGATGCTGGAAAAGTTAAGAAGGCAAAGGATACTATTATGTACGGTATCATCGGTCTTATTGTGGCTATTCTAGCTTTTGCGATTGTAAATTTCGTGTTGGGAAATCTCGGGGATTAATTGAAAGGATTTTAGAAAGGGTCGCGTTAGGCGGCTCTTTTTGTGCGCGCTACAATAATAGAAAAATAAAAGCCCTTCAAGGGCTTTTATTGATGCTCTTTGAGAAAATTTATTGGACTTGGATTTTCTTGCGCTCTTCAGTTTTTTCTTTGTCAAAAGTGATAGTGAGAACGCCGTCTTTTAGTTCGGCTTTAACGCTGTTTTCGTCTTCTTTTACTGGGACTGGTAGTGCGATAGTGCGTGAGAATTCGCCCCAATAGCATTCTTGGATATGCCAATTAGTAGTTTTTTCGTCTTCCCCGCCGCTCAGGACACCGGAGATAGTAAGAATATTGTCCGAGATGCTCACGTCTAGGTCGGATTTTGAGATGCCAGCAGTGCGTGCTTTTACCACTAGCTTGTCCGCTGTTTCGTAGACATCTACTGCGAGTTGCCCTGGAAAGTTGTCTGCCCACTCCTCTTCTTCTTCTGGCGACGCTTCTTCAGTTTCTTCTGGAAGCGAAGCTTCCGTTTCTTCTGCTATAGCTGCATTATCTTCGTTGCTGAAAGCAGCTAATAGTTCGTCGTCCATCAGCATGTCATCGTTGTTTGTACGAGCCATTGCTTTTGTACTCCTCCACTTAATTCTATTATGCTTTATTATAATTATTTCCCTGCTTAAAATCAAGAGATATGGCAGGTTTTGGTGTAAAAAATACAACAAAAATTAAAATATTTGATCTACTCTGTCCCTACTACTGTAGGGGTTGTGGACGAATAGGGGCGGTTTTTTGTGATTGTTGTAAAAAATACTTAAGTACGGCAAAAATTCATCATGATATTTATACATCAATGTTTGAAAAAGTGTTCATGGTGGGCTATTATGATGGCCTGATTGGGCGATTAATAAAAGAATATAAGTATAATTCGGTTAGAGCGTTGGCGGATGTACTAGCTGATTTTATAGACGAATCGCTGCCGATTTTTAGTGAGAAGGTTATATTAGTGCCTTTACCGACGATACCTAAGCATATAAGACAGAGGGGTTTTGATCATATTGGGTTCATTGCGAATAAATTGGCGAAAAAACGAGGGTGGGAAGTAGAAAAATGTTTATCAAGAAATAAAAATAGTATACAAGTGGGGATGAGTGGCAATGTGCGACGAGCGCAGGCAAGGGAGGCTTATAAAATAGAAAAACGAGTTTACGATGACAAATGTTATCTATTGCTAGATGATGTGTGGACTACCGGTGCAAGTATGAATGAAGCGGCAAAAGTAATGAAAGAAAATGGAGCGACAAGATTAATGTGTGTGGTATTAGGCGTAAATAGAGGTGAGAACGAGAGATGTGCTATCGGAACCGCTTCCGAGAGAATTGAGAACGAAATTGACGATGGCGTAGGCTAGGACGGCAATGATAAGACCGATGATCGCGTAAAGAATGGTGTTTTTTGCATCGGTGACTTTTTTGCTATCCCCGCCAGATACTACGTAGCGAAGACCACCCCAGATTAGCATGATAACTGAAACGATGCCTACTATGGCAAGGGCGGTGTTAGTTATATTAGTGAATACACCGGTGTCGCCAAATAATTCCTCTGGCATACCATCGGCACGAGCCATTTCGGCACCTTCTTGGGCGGATGAGATGGCTAGCGCTTTGCCAACACAAAGAGTGGCAGCGGCAGCAATGCCAGTAAGAATTTGGGCTATTAATTTCGCAGTTTTTTTCATTTAAAATTCTCGTATTAAATTTATAAGCATTATAGCACATTGTTTTTAAAAAAACTAGTGGGGGGATTTTGGGAGATGCTGCTGAGGCAGAATTTCTGTACCCTCAGAGCGTCCAGAATCTCAGAAAGCAGCTAAAGCTGCTTTCTTTACTCCTTAGAAAATAAAAAAATAGAGTAAACTCTATTTTTGTATTTTCTTCGTCGTCTAGGAAAGCTATGCTTTCCTGAGATTCTGGCGGAGGGTAGCCGGCTTACGCCGTCTTCCTACGCCTGCGTTCGCAGAATAAAAAAGAGCGAGCTCTTTTTTGCTCTGCTCACTTGGCGGAGGGTGGGAGATTCGAACTCCCGCACCAGGTCTCCCCAGTCTAACGATTTAGCAAACCGTCCCCTTCAGCCACTTGGGTAACCCTCCAATAAAGAGTATTTTATCATATTTTTCTTTTTGTTTCTATATGTTATAATGTTGTTATGGTTAATAGCAAAAAGAAAAGTGAGAAAAACGAGACTGTAATTAATTGGGAGGCTAAGGAATATATTGTAAGAGAAAAAAATGTTGGTTGGTATGTTGGCCTCACCGTCGTAACGTTAGCGCTTGCGGCGCTTGCCTTGTGGATTCAGGAGTACTCTTTTTTGGTGCTTGTTGTGCTCTGTGCTGTGGTTTTAGTGATATATTCTGTGAGACCACCTAGGGAGTTACATTATTCTATTAGTAAAAAAGGTCTTTCTGAAGGAAATAAGCTGTATCATTTTGATGATTTTAAAGCTTTTGGGGTACTAAAAGAAGGCAAGCATTTTTCAATTGTTTTGACACCGCGCAAGCGTTTTTCTCCGAGACAAAAGATTTATTTTCCAGAAGCGAAAGGAGAAGCAATAGTGGACGCGTTTGGGTATAGATTGCCAATGGAAGAAGTAAAGTTGGACATTTTAGATAAAATTGTTAATTTTTTGAGAATATAAAAAACTTATGTTATACTTGAAACAAGTGTAAGTTAATAAAAGAGGTGGGTTATGGACAACCAATTTAATGACGACGAATTGCAGAAAGCAATCGATGACATAACAAAAGATGCGGCTAGTGGGGGTACTTCTTCCGTGGTCGATGATTTAGTAAAGAAAAATGAGAAAAAAGAGCCAGCCGGTAAGGTTGTTTCGGCGAGTACGGACCTAGATGGTGGGCAACCGGCATTTGCGCCAGCGCCGGAAGTACCTGTTCCGCCAGTGACTGAAATGAATGCGCCAGTTGCTGAAGCTTCTGAAGCGGAGGAACAACCAAATGAAGTTATACCAGGCCCAGAAGTTCCATTGCCTGAGTCCGTAGTTGAGGAGCCTGCAAAAGTAGAAGAAGCGCCGGTGGCAGCGCCGGAAGCTGTTGGTCTTGTAGCTCCTGCGCCGGAAGCAGCGGTTGCAGCAGCGCCTGCTGCTGAAGAGCCAACCCCTGCCATTATTAAGAAGGAGGCTCCGGTAGCGCCAGCTCCTGCGGAAGTCCCGATTGCTCCTGGTGGCGATTTTGAGAAGACTCGCGAAGAAGCTTTGAAAGCTCTTTATCCTTTGATGGACAAGGTGAAGATTGATGATCCTGTGCAAAAATTTGATATGTATAAAGAGATGTTTGGTTTAATGAAAAATGCTGAAGTTGCAGGGTCGGTTTTGAAGGCGGCAGAAGAGCTTCCGGACGAACAAACTAGGGCAGATGCTTTAATGGGTCTAATTAAGACAATTGATGAGTTAAGATAGTAGGTTGTATAAAAAATCCCCCGTAAGGGGGATTTTTTAGTGGCTTTAATACATTCCGCCACCCATACTGGCTGGATTTTCTGGCTCTTTTTCTGGAATATCAACAATGAGTGCACCCATGGTAATAGTGGTGGCAGCAATGCTGATGGCGTTTTGGACGGCTTCGCGGGTGACGCGAGCTGGGTCAATAACGCCGGCTTTTTTGAGATCGATGAGGCCTTTTTCTGGTGTCATGATGTTGATGCTAAAGCCTGGTTTGGCTTTTTCGACTTCGGCGAGCATAGCTTGAGAATTAAGGCCGGCATTTTCTAAGATGTGGATGAACGGACTCTTCAAAGCGTTTTTAACGATTTTAGCGCCAGCGTCGTCTTCTTTTAGTTCATTGGCGAGATTAATTAAGGTGACTCCTCCGCCTGGAACAATGCCTTCTGAGAGGGCAGCCTTAGTAGCTGCAACAGCGTCATCGACGCGGAATTTCTTCTCGTCGATTTCGGTTTCGGTGGCACCACCGACTTTAATGAGTGCAACTTTGCCGAGTAGAGCGGCAGCACGTTTTTCAAATTGCTCCCTTTCGTAGTCTGAGTTGGCAAGTGCGGCTTGAGACTTGATGAGCTCAATGCGGTCTTTGACTGCTTGTTTTGCACCGGCGCCTTTGATAATGGTGGTTTCATCTTTGGTAGCGATGATTTTGGCGGCTGAGCCGAGCACTTCGAGCCCAACTTCTTCGAGTTTGAGGCCTTTATCAGCGGAAACAAGGGTGGCATCGGTAAGAATGGCGATATCTTCCATGATTTCTTTACGGCGATCGCCAAAAGCGGGAGCTTTGAGGACAAGAGTGTTGAAAACGCCTTTGAGTTTATTAAGGACGAGTACAGAAAGGGCTTCACCTTCAACCTCTTCAGCAATAATAACGAGGTCTTTTTTACCAGCTTGAGCACATTTTTCAAGAAGTGGTAGAAGATCGTTGACGGCAGAGATTTTCTTGTCGGTGACAAGAATGGCCGGTTTGTCAAAGACGGCTTCTTGACGATTGACGTCGGTAACGAAAAATGGAGATGAGTAGCCTTTGTCGTAAGAGAATCCTTCGACAATTTCCTGTTCCATTTCTAGGCCTTGACCAGCCTCAACGGTGACTACGCCATCTTTGCCGATGCGGCTGATAACTTCGGCGATAAGTTTGCCAATTTCGGCATCACCTGCAGAAATGGTGGCAACTTCAGCAACTTTTTGATCATCGCCGTCAATTTTCTCGGCTAATTTGTTAATGCCGGCAACGATTTTGGCGCCAGCTTTTTCAATTCCCTTTCTGAGCTCCATTGGGTTGACGCCGGCGGCAATGAGTTTGTTGGCTTCGGCGAGAATGTTGTAGGTGAGGACGGTAACGGTAGTGGTGCCATCGCCAGCGACTTTATTGAGTTTTTCGGCGGCTGATTTGATGAGCTTGGCGCCGATTTGCTCGCCGAGGTTGTCTTCGGTGCTGCCAAGATCGACAGCTTCGGCAACGGTGACACCATCATGTGTAATAGTTGGTGCGCCGTAGGATTTTTCGATGACGACGTTCTTCCCTTTAGGACCAAAAGTGACTTTTACGGCATCGTAAAGCTGTTTGGCGCCAGAGAGGATTTTTTCTCTAGCTTCTTCTTCATAATAAACTTTTTTAGCCATAGTTCTCCTTATAGTGTTGCGAGGATGTCCTCTTCTTTAACAATGATGTAATCTGTGTTGTCGATTTTGACGTCGGTGGTGGAGTAATCTTTATAGATAATTTTGTCACCTTTTTTGACGGATTTTACTTCTGGGCCGACGGATTCGACTACGGCATAGGCCGGGGCTTCTTTAGCTTCGCCGAGCAAAATGCCGGATTTAGTTTTTTCGACAGGTTGTTCTTTGACGGCTATGACGCGGTCTTTAAGAGGTTTTAGTGCCATATTGTTTTCTCCTTTTCTGATTTCAGTATAGCACAAAAATTAGCACTTGCAAGTACTGAGTGCTAATTTTAATGGTTGCAAGACGACTGCATGTCGGTTAAGTTTATAATTTTGCCAGTGGCCTTGAGGTAATGCTCGAGAGAGTCGTAGTTGCCATTATTATATTTGCCGGTGGCGATTTCGGTGGCGGCGGTGATGCCGACGTAGCGATAATGCCAAGTTTCGAAGAGGCCGGTGCTACCTTCGGCGTTGATGACGGCAGGCTGAGACATGGGACCGCCAGCCCAGGCTTCTGGGAAGCGGTCGATGAAACCATATTTATAAGAGTTGGCGCGAAGCCACTGCCATTCGGGGTGGATGTTGTATGTGCTGGTGTCTAGAGAATCGCCGTAGGCGTCGTCGACGAGGTCGCAGGTGAATCCAGTGTGGTGATCAGAGCCGCCGGTGGCAACGCAGAGACGGCCGCAGGAGGTGCCTCTAGAACGGAAGCAGGAGCGAGTGGTCATTTCGTGGCCGGGGTTATAGGCTTTGTAATCGTTTAGCATGTCATTGAGGTGAGTGGCGGCTTCGGCGTCGAGGAGCGGAGTGCCATTGTATGTGTTGCCTTCCCTGATGCCATAGGTGGCGGTGATGTCAATGAGTTCGGTTTTGCGGGTAGCGATAAAGTTAGAGTCGACTTGAAAATTGGGATTTATCAGCATTAAACTTCCCCACTCGGTGGTGCAGTTTGAGGAATTGTATTTAGAAGAGGTGTTGGCGGAGGTGGCTAGTTCGGGAATTTCGGTTTTTTCAGGAGGCTGAGGAGATGAAGATTCTGCATGCCCTTCTTTATGAGAGGGCGTGGATGTGTCTGCGGGTTTTAGTATGGAGAGAGCGAAAAATACGAGCAAGGCGGATGAGGCCCCGATAATTGGAATAATAAGGCGTTTTTTAGATGTTTTTTTTCTTGCGGTCATTTAGTTTAGTATAATAGAAAAATGGAAAAGGGGCAAAACCCGGAAGGAAGAAATGAAAGAAAAGCTCGAAAAGTTACCTTTTTATAATCAGGCGGTGTTGCCATACCATTGGGCCAGTGCGGCGGTGTCTGGAGTGAAATATAAGTTTCCAGCGAGAAAAATGCGCGTGATTGGGGTGACTGGGACGAATGGCAAAACCACAACTTGTTTCATGATTTGGAAAATGCTGAATGAAGCTGGGCATAAGACTGGGCTTCTCACGACGGTAGCTTGGGGCGTAGATAAGCTTCATAAACAGATTGAGCATATGACGACGGTGGATTCAAAAACTTTGAATGCTAGGATAGAAAAAGTAAAAGAATCTGGTGCGGAGTTTTTGGTTTTAGAGGTGACGTCGCATGCGATGGCACAATTTAGAATATTGGGGATACCGGTGGAGATTGCGGTGATGACAAACGTAACGCATGATCATTTGGATTATCATAAGACTTTTGAGAGATATCGTGATGCAAAAAGAAAGTTATTTAAAAAAGCAAAGTTTGGGGTGATTAATGCGGATGATAAGAGTGCGAAGTTCTTTAAACAAGATGTAGATGAATATATCACATATGGCATAAGTGGCGGAGAAAAGAAGGCTATTGATATAAAATTGGCTGCTTCTGGCGTGAAATATTCATGTGGTGATATTAAAATCGAAACGCAGATCCCGGGGAATTTTAATGTTTATAATTCTCTGGCGGCGATATGTGTGGGGGAAAAATTAGGGCTATCGAAAGAAGAGATTAAAAAAGGAATTTATGCACTGACCGAAGTGGAAGGTAGAATGAGTCGGATAGATGAAGGACAAAATTTTGAGGTGATTGTGGATTATGCGCATACGCCAGACGCTTTAGAGAAGGTATTTGATTCGGTGAGAGGACATAAAGGGAAGATTATATCTGTGCATGGGGGTGCGGGAAGGCGTGATGAATCTACGAGGCCAATTAGAGGTGAGATTTTGGGAAAAAATAGTGATATCGTGATTGTGACAGAGGACGATTCGAGAGATGAGGATCCAGAGAAAATTGCAGAGGCGTTTGTAGAAGGGGCGAAAAAAGCCGGGAAAAAGATGGGCAAGGATTTGTTTGTGGAAATTGATCGTGGAAAAGCGATTGAAATGGCGATAAAAATGGCAAAGAGGGGCGACTTGGTGCTTCTTCTTGGCAAGGGGCATGAGAAAACAATTCTTCGTAAAGAGGGGCCGGTGCCGTTTGAAGATATTAAGGTAGCAAAAAAGGCGTTGAAAAATTTGAAATAAAAAAGGCCCCGAGAGGGGCTCTTTTTAGGCTTCGGGGCTGTAGTTTGCGATACCGTCTGCGATGGTGTCGGTGGAGATGCCGAGGGCGATGGCGATGGCGGCAGCGCATGCCATATAAGAAGCGATTGGCTCACCAGTGAGGAAGGAAGCGACGGTGAAGCGTGAGGAACCGTATGCGAGGTTGGCTTCGATTCCCTTTTTGTAGAGTTTGGTGTTATCTATACGGATGTTGCAGGAAAAGTCTGAGCCGTACGTGAAGGTGCTTTCGGTACCACTAAATTTGGCAAAATCTTGATAATAATTGTCGTTTTGGTTGAGTACAACAATGGCTGGTTTCATGTTGAACAAGGTGGATTTTTCCTCGAGATACTCATCTGGAGTAAGATCGCTGAGCGAGGATGGCACGAAGTCAGTAAGGGCGGCAACATGGATTGGTAGGCCGTAGAAAACGTTGTTTTTGAGAGAAGTGGCTGGAGAGGTGACTACGACATAGGATGAGCCAGCTTTCCAAGCGTCACTGAAGAATTTGTGTAATACTGCGGTTTTGATAGGTTTTTCGGATGCGAAAATAGCAGTTTGTTTGCCGGCCGCGGTAAGAATTTGATGTATGAAATGAGCGGTGGTGCTTTTGCCGGTGGTGCCGGTAATGCAGATTATTTTCATGTCGCGGGTCGGGTTGCCGTAATAAGAGGAGAGCAGTTTGGCCTTGGCTTTTTGGGCGCGAGTTTTAAAACTGCCTTTTTCAGCTTTGTTTTTTGGAGTTTTTGGAGTTTTGGGGGCTTCTTTAGGTTTAACACTCTTTTTCATAAGATAAATATACCATAGTTTTAAAATATGTGGTATAATATAGCCGTCACGAGTAGTTCGTGATGCTCATTTAATTTCTAGGTGGATGTAGACTTAGAGGTTTCTCTAAGTCCCTTCCACACCAAAAGAAATTATTATATGTGCCCGTAGAGCTTCGCTCTTCGGCCACTCGTTCGAAAAAAATGAAAATGCAAGCATTTTCGCTTTTTTCTCACTCGTGCCCGTAGCTCAGTTGGATAGAGCGTCAGCTTGCGGAGCTGAAGGTCACACGTTCGAATCGTGCCGGGCATACCATA
>JAEEGL012141891.1_pt1 | contig 12142 bp, 9 predicted proteins | sample 9134231 | NCBI WGS metagenome assembly JAEEGL01 (sample SAMN16246548, study PRJNA631951) | gut metagenome | biome: gut microbiome; feature: rumen; material: fiber-attached | host: Bos | place: Iran: Karaj | collected 2018-10
ATTTTTATTTTTTTTTTAAATATTTTTTTATTGTTTCTATTTTCTTTAATTTTTTTTCTTTTTTTGGGGGTTGGGGGTTGGGGGATGGGGAATGGGGGATTGGGGATGGGGGATGGGGGATTGGGCCCAATCCCCAATCCCCAATCCCCAAAAGAATAATAATTAATGAAATTGGAGATATTAAATAATTATTTAAAAAAAATAATAAAATAAATAAAATTAAAAATTAAATTATTTTTTTTTTCAAATATAAAAAGAAAATATAAAAATAAATTTTAAATAAAAAAATTGACAATGAATCAAACTTCAAATTATGAAATATCTCTTAATAAAAATTTTAAAATAAATCCAAGAGAATATGATACAATTTCAATAAATAATTTATTTAAAAAAAGAAATTATTATCAAATGCTTGCTTCTCATAATTTTCAATTTGATAAAATAATCCCAAAGTCTCTTTTCAGTAAAAAAATGAAAACTACAAATTCAAATGGAAATGAAGTTAATAATTATGAAAATATTATTATAAAGAAATTTATTATTCCTGAAAATATTAAAAATGAAATTGAAAAATATAGACAAGAAAATTTTGCTTATGTTAAAAATGAAAATTCTTTTTGTCAATGTACTGATTTTTATAATTACCTTTAATAAAAGGAATTAATATATTCATCATTATTATTTTTTATTTAGTTTTTATTCATTCTTTTAATATTCCTCATAATATAAATTTAATTTAAAAAAAAGATCTTTTTATTATTTAGCAATCATAAAATAAAAAGGGGGTAAAAATGAACAAAAAATTAATTTTTCATAATTTAAATGAATAAATATATTAAACAAAAAAAAAATTAATTAAAAAAAAAAATAAAATCTTTTTCTTAAAAAAAAATGATAGGTCCAAAATATAAAAACGATAAAAAAGTATCAGATGACTTTTATGATAGAATAAGTTATTATGAAGCAAGAAATATTTTTAGTTCAAATGAGCCAGTGAATCCAAATAATAGATTATATACAAATTATGCAAATAATACTCATTCAGTATGGGAATCAATTAAACAACCAAATTATCTTTCTTCAAATTCAAATAATAATATTAATGATGATAATGATATTGAAAAAATAAATGGAATTGGAAGTGTTGTTTGTCCTATTTGTAATTATACTGGTCATTTACCTTATCAATGTAGAAATAAATTTATTCTAAAAAAAAAGAAAAAAGGTAATTTTATTTTTTTTTAATTTAGATTTTTAGAAAGTGATGTGGAAAAAGAAATTAATAAAAAAAATACTGAAGAATATATTAAAAATTATAATAAAGATATTTATAAGGATAATGATAAAGAAAGTAATAAAGATTATGGAAAGGAATATATTAAAAAATATATTAAAAGTAATATTAAAGAGTCAAAAGATTTTTATTATAAAGATAATTATAAAAGTAATAAAGATTATTATAAAGAATATGAAAATAATAATTATAGAGAATTTGATAGAGATTATTATAGAGAATATTATAAAAATAATTATCGAGAATATTATAAAGAGTATTATAAAAATGATAAAAAATATGAAGATGATTATCCTAAAAATTTAAATAATAAAAGAGAAAATTCATCTGATGAAAGTTCATATGAAAAATTAAAAAAATATTATTTTAAAAAGAGAAGTAGAAGTAGAAATAAAAGAAATCATAGTGAAAGTAAAAGTAGAAGTAGAAGTAGAAATAAAGAGAGAAATTATTATAAAAAAAAACATCGTCATCATGAATAAGAAACTATGATTTAAAAATGTTTTAAATATAATATAAAAAAAACTTAAAAAAAAAAATATATAAAATATTTAAATTTCAAAAAATCCTTTATTTAAAATTTGAAAATTTTTTTTAATATAATTCCTAAATCTTTATCTTTTGATAGAAAAATATATCTTTCATTTAATTAATATACTAATTAATTGATTTTATTATTTTTTCTTTTTCTAAATCAAAAGTTCCTTAAAAAATTAAAATAATATTTTAAAAAAGAGAATAATGCTTAAATATATTTTATTAAATTAAATTAATAAATTTTTTTTGATTTATTAAACCACAGGACAATAATTTCAAATTAAATTTATAAAAAATAAAATTTAAATTTTTGATTTTATTGATTTTCTTTTATATTTTTTTCTTTAGATTTAATTTAGTTTCATATAACTTAGCAATAATAATATCTCCATTATTAGCACCGAAAACAAATAGATTATAAAATTGAGAAAATCCAATAGCTCTAACAATAGATTCTTGTTTTAAATCAAAAATAGAATTAGGTTCAACATATTCTTTATCATTGATATCATTTTCACTTTCAGTTTTATAAATAAAAATACGCCCTAAATCATTTCCAACAACAATAATTTTTTTCTCTTCTTCAAAAAGGAATTTAACATACCAAATTTTATCTTTAATTTGATAACAATAAGTATTAATAATATAGAAAGAATCTCCTTCAGGATTAAATATAGGAATCCATTCTCTAATAACACCAGTAACACTTTTAGAAATAATAAAATTTCCATTAAATTTAACACAATCAATATAATTATCATGAATAGAATTACAAGAAAAAATACTTCTGGTTTTGATTAAAGTTTTAAAATTTTCATTTTTTAAAGATTTATCAATTCGACTTCTAATTTTTGGAATTGATAAATCCCAAATTTTAATTGAATTATCAATTCCACTTGAAACAATATAATTTCCACTTATATGCCAATCAATTGATAATATTTCTGCTTTATGACTTTGAGGTCCTCCAAAAATACAAATTTGCTTTCCTGAGATTATATTCCATAATCTTATTGTTATATCTTTACTTCCACTTAATAATATATTTTTATCTTTATTTGAAAATTTCAAACAATAAATTTCATTTTTATTTCCTATTAATTGATTTATTTCCTTATTTTCTATTATATCTATTATTCTTATTATACAATTTTTTCCTCCTATTGATGCTATTAAATTATTATTATCTGATTGAGTTGATAAACAATATAATATTTCTGTTTTTATTAAATTTGAAGATATTAATTTATAATTTTCTTCTATATTATATATTTTTAAATATTCACCGCCAACCACTAAAAGTAAATTTCCTTCTATTGATAAATCATATATTATTGTATTCCCAAAATCTAATTTTGAAATATAATCTAAATTATATTTTATTTTTTCATTATTTTTATTATTTATATTTTCTTTTGTATTTTTTTCAAAATTTTTTTGATTTGGATATTCTATTGTCTTTGGAAAAGCATTTTTAGGATCGTAGTTACATAAATATTTTGTATATTTTTCATCGTCTGAATCATAATATTCTACAAATTCTTTTCCATTTTCATCTATTGGTTGAAGAATTATCTGATTTGGATTTATATTTTCTTCTTTTGGTTTTTCTTCTTCTTTTTTACTCATTTAATTTAAATTATTTAAATTATTATTTATTTTTTTAAAATAATATTTTCAAAAAAAATAATTGAATTATTGTTTATTTATAAATTCAAATATTATTATTAATCATTTTTTTGCTTTTTAAAAATTTTCATACTATAAAATTAAATAAATATATTTTACATTTTTGGTTTTTCATTTTCTTCATCTTCTTTAATAATTTTTTCTTCAAAAGGTGAATTAACAATTTCATCTTTTCCATCTTCGAATTTTTTTTTAAAGTTAGGAATTTTAGGTAAACCTTTATCTTGTTCTTCTTGAATAGAATTATTATAATCACTAATATTAATATTAATATTAGCATTAAAATCTTTAATATTTTTATTTTTATTAAAATTAATATTATTAGTACTATAACTATGATTTAAATTATCTTTATTATTATTATCAACAGAAACTATAGATAACATTTTAGAAAAGCCAGCTCCAATTCTATATAATTTATCATTAGGATCTTTAATAGGATATTTATTCCAAGGAATATATTGAATATTTTCTTTTAAATCTCCTAAATATGATTCACATGATGCACATAAATGACCATAAGGTTTTTTAGATAATAACCAATTATTTTCATTTTTTTCATTTTTTTTATTCATTTCTATTATTTGTTTAATTTGCTGTTCTATATTTTTCATATTTTTATTCATTTCTTTTTTATCTATGTATTTCTGGGAAAATATTATTTTTAAATCTTCTAATTTGATTAATAAAGAATCTTCTAATTCTTTTAATTCACGAAATGATATTTTATTCTTTAATTCTTTATCATTTATTTCTGAAATTTGATTCTTTGTTTCTTCAAATAAATTTTTTGTTTTATCTAATTGTTTTATTATTCCTATCTTATAATCATTAAATTGATTTATATTTAAAAATTTAGAAGGATCAAAAATTGGTTTTTCTTTTTCTTTTTGATAATATTCTTTTGTAAAATCTTGTAATAAATATATTGTTGACATTATTGATTCGAATTTTTTTCTTAAATTTTGAATTTCATCATGATCCGTTTGATCGTTTAAAAATTCTAAAACTTGGATTTTTAATTTTTCTAAAGATTTTTTTTGTACTGAATTTTCTATTTTAATATTTGTTATTTCATTTTCTAAATTTTGTTTCATTTCTTCTTTTGTTTTCTCAAGTTCTGATAATGAAGAATAATAATTGAATTTTTCATTAATATCTTTTATTTTATTTACTATATTTGATATTTTATTTTTTAATTCTTGTACACTTCTTTCTAATTGAGAATTTTTTGCATTTAAATCATTTTCAAGATTTATTATATCTGTTTTTACATTATCAATATTTTCATTTATTGGTTTTATTTTTTGATTAATTGTTAAAGGAAATGATTCTGAAATTTCTTTTATTTGATTATTTATTTTTTCATTTTTTTCTTCTCTTTCTTTCATGTTTTCAATTTTAAAATTATCTATAGATTCATTTATTTTTTCATAAAGTTTATCTTCTACTTTTTGAGTTGAATTGTTAATGGATATATTTATATTATTTTTTATATCTTCAATTTCTTTTTCAAATAAATTCATTTTCTCTTTTATATTTTTTATTTCTTGATTGCTATTATTTATATTAAAAGTTTGATTTAAAAAATCTTGTTTTGAAAAATTACTATTGTTTGTATTATTACTACTTTCTTTAGATTTATTTTGACTTGCTGAAGGAGAAATAATATTTTTAGGATTTATATTTAAAGGAGATAAATTTTCATTTATTTGAATAATTGGTTTAAATTTTTTATTTTTTACTTTTTCTCTTCTTTCTAATAATAATTTAATTTTTGTAGGTTCTTTTTCCATAAATAATTTAGTTTCAATTAATTCTTTTTCAATAGAAGAAATATATTTTCCTTTATCAACATTATCATTAATTAAAATATTTATTTGTTCTTCTAAAGTTTTCTGTGATTTTAACAAGCTTTGAAGAACAAATTTTAATATATCAAAATTATAATTGAAATTAAATAAAGAATTCATATCAATTTCAACTCCATTAACTTGAGTTTGTACTTCACTATTAGACATTATTTTTATAATTTGAAAAAAAAATAAATTTAAATTATATTAAGAAATGTATGGAGAACCTTTAAGTAATGATGAAGAAAAATGTATAGATGATATTTTATCAAGTGGATTAAATGAAATTGAAAAAATAACTTTTAATGAAAAGAAAATAAATAATAATATTAATGAAATTAATAAAAATTATCAATATTCAGATAATAAAAATTTAAAAAATGAATATTTAAATACTAATAATTCTAATAATAATAGTTATAGACCTAAAAGTTCTGCTTTGAAAAATTTAATTGAGCAGTTAAAAAAAAATGAAGAATATTCTTTTATGAATAATACTAGTAAAAATATTAATGAGAAACAAATTAAAAAAGATAATATAAAGAATAATATAATGAATAATATTATAAAAAAAAAAGAAAAAATTCCTGAAAAAAATATGATTAAAATGGATATTAATAATATTGAAAAAAATAATATGAAATATTTAGAATTAAAAAATGAAATGGAACAAGTTCAAAAACAATTATATCAGTTTAATAGTAAAATAAAAAGAAGTGTAAGTGAAACAAATAAAGAAATAATATTTCCAAAAAGTTATTCTAATAAAAAAAAAAATTATTCCAAAAAAAGAAAAAAAATAAATATTGATAATTCTTTTTCTTCATTAAACGATTCTTATAATTCAAATTTAAGTTCTAAAAAAAAAAATTACATTAGAAACAATTCTTCTTCTTCAAAAAAAAAATCTGTTTATAAAGAAAAATATTTAGAACTTAAAAATAAATATGATTTACAAAGGGAAAAAATTGCTTCTGAAAATCAAAATATTATTTCTTTAGAAAATAAAATTAAAATTATTTCAAAAAAAAATGAAAATTATAATCAATTAGTTGAATATAATAAAAAATTATTTTCTCAAAGTGAATTATTAAAAAAACAAATTTATGAATCTGAAAATATTAGAAATGAACAATCTAAATTAATAAGATCTCTTCAGAAAGAAATTGAAATTTTAAGAATGAGAATAGATAATTCAGAAGAAAATAATATAGAAAATTTAACTGAATTATATGAAGAAATGAAAAATTCTCTTTTGAAGTCAAAAATAAAAAAAAACAAAAAAAAAACCAAAAAATAAATAAACGAATAAACATTAATAATTAAACAAAAAGTAAACTAGTATCATACATAATATTAACAAAAAATCAATATTTCAATGCTTTAATAATTTAATTAAAAATCATTAATATTTTTAAAATTTAAACATATAATTTTATTTCTTAATGAGCTATCTTAACATAATAATAATATTAAAAAAAAATAAATTAATAAATGATTTATTTTATATTTTTTATCATATTATTGAAACATTAAAATATAATATTTAATTAATATAACATATTTATATTTTTTATTTTTTTAGCATAATAACAACATCTTTATCAGGATCTTTCATTAAAATATTAATTTTATTATTTATTTGTTCTAAAATATCTTTGTTATTAGTTATTTTTTTCATATTTACTAAAGAACTCGCACAATTAATTCTAACATTAGAAATTTTATCATTACATAATTTAAATAATAATTTTGATAAATGATTTTCAATGAAAACAATATAATCTTCAATTTTATCATTATTATCCATAAAGCAGAAATTATCAATAAATAAAGCAACAGTATTTCTAATTAAATAACTAGTACTTTGAGTCATATCAATTAATTTTTCAATTAATCTTTTTTCAAAATCATTAGATTTTAATTTAACATATAATTTCTTCATTAATTTTAAATTTTGTTCTCTTATTGCAAAAACAGGATCAGTTAATAATGTAATACAAATACCAAAAATATTATCCATAAATATATTTTTATCAAAAATTTTTGCTAAAATAGGAATAAGTTCAATTATTTGAATTCTTATTCTCCAAGATTTATTTGAACTTATTTCTATTATTGAGGTTATTATCCCTTGAATTATCATATCTATATTTATTATTCCTGTTAATAATTCTAATGATTTTATTAATATCATTCTTATATCATTATTTTCATCTTTTATTAAATTTAAAAATATTGGAAATATATATTCATTTGTTTTCTTTGTTCCTATTAAAGGAGATATTTTTAATATATTATTTGATAATGATGTTCTTATATATGGTGTTGTTTCTTTTTCTAATTTTTTTAAACTAATTAAAATTTTATCAAAGTTTTCTTCTTGATATAATATTTTTGTTATTTCTTCTATTCTTTGACAACATACATTTCTTATTTCTGGTTCTTGAGATTCTAACAATTTAGAATAAATATCTATTGAATTTTGTTTAATATTATTTGGACAATTTTTAAATTTTAAAATTAAATATATTTTATCTGCAACTGCCATTTTAACTTTATAATTTTGATCATTTGATAATTTGATAATTATGTTATTAATAAAATCCATCATTTGCATTAAATTAGAATGATTTTCTAAAGATATTAAAATATCCATTATTCCAATTTTTGAAATTTCATTTTTATCAATGTAACTAATATTTATTATTTTTTCAATATATACTTGAGATAAATATTGAGAAATTAAAGGAATTGAATTCATTAATTCTCTTTTTAAATTTATTGAATCATTTAATAAATATTGAATTATTAATTCAAAACATTTAATTTTATTTTCTTTATTAAATTCAGAATAAAAAGCAACAATAATTCCTAAACAACTAATTTCACTATTAAAAGTTTTTTTTTCATTTAAATTATTTAAAATTTCCATTATATCATTTTCAATTTCATTAATATTTCCAATTTGTTTAATAATATTTTTAAGAGAATTAATTGATTCTTTTCTTACATTATTTTCATCAATTGATAATAAGTTTTCAATAATATTAAATAATTCTTTTGAATATTGTTTTCCTCCTATATAATCTAAAAAATTTGAACAAATTTTAGCTAATTCTATTAAAGTTTCATCCTCTTCTTCTTCTATACAACTTATTAAATATGGTAATAATTCTTTTCTTGTTCTTTCTCTTCCTAATGCAAAAGATATTCCTCTTAAATTATGGACTGCATTTATTTTTATTTTTGTTTCTGAATTTTTTAAATCTTCTAATAAACTTGTTGCTGTTATTTGATCTAGTTCTTCTAGTTTAGATGACATTTTTAATTTTTTTTTAAATGGAATTTTGCAAAAATAAATTAAAAAATTTGTTATAATTTAAAGGAAAAAAATAATATATTAGAAATATTATTAGAGTTATTATAATTTAATTAGAAATTTTCTAATGGAATAATTATATTATAAAACTTCAAAAAAAAAGTAAATTATATAATTATAATAAAATATTAAAAAAAAATTAAAGATGATATTACTTATTGACTTTTCAAACCATTATCTAAATTATTTTTACTAGAATTTTTATTATGTTCATTCCTTAAATTATTATATTTATGATTAATTTTCTTATTTTTTTTTATTCCAAAGTAATTTAACAAACAAAACAAGTGTAAAAACAATAATAATAAAACAGATAATGACTAAAATTATTTTTTTTTTCTTCTTCAATAATAATAGTTTCATCATATTGAATCTCATTAATAAGTTTATAATTTATTAAATCATAAGCAATAATTACATCATCACTAATTACAAAAGCTTCAATAAAATAATATCTAGAAGAAAAATCATTTCCAAATATATTAAAAGTAATATATTATTTAAATCAATTCTTCTTTAATTTAAAAATAAAGAAGATGATAGTTGATATATTTTATATGATTTTGGTTTATTTAATGTAGCAATTAAATTTTCAATATCAATTTACTTATTATAAAATTTAACAATAAATCATAAAAAACCCTTTGTTGATGTTAATTGATTTAATAATTTATAATTTTTATATTTATTTCCATTATTTTCACATTCTATTTGTTTCTATATATAATTGAGATGAAATTTAAAATATAAATTAGGAAATTATTTATTGATTCTGATATTTCATATTTTATTTCTATTAATATTTAAAATTCATCAAGATTTTTTTATTTAGAAATCTTAATTTTTTAAATTCAATAGTATATAATATACTCTTAATATATTTATTGTTGAAATATTAAAAATTAAGTTTTTCAAAAACTATATGAATGTATTGTATTTATTTCTATTTACCTTGTTTTTGACACTTAAGTAAAATCTTTTTCATTTTTATAATTGTTATAATATATTTATTTTATAAGAAACTTATTAATATTACATTTTGATTATTATTATTATTTGTTTTTGAAACTAAAGCCTGTTACTTTATTCACATATAATAATCTTATTGGATAATATAATGAATGTTTTTTTGATTCTTTTGATAATGTTTCATGAATATTATATATTATTTCAAAATTTGATCTTTCTATTATTTAACCATCTTTTTTTCTTTCTTCTTCATTTTATATATTATTCTCTTCTTCATGTTTATTTTCCTCTTCTTCATATTTTTGTTCTTCTTCTTTATCTTCAAATTTTGTGTTTAAAAAATTTCCACATCATCAAAATTAGATTTATCATCTAATATTTATATAAATATATTTTTCTTTGATAAATTTCGAATTTGAAATTGTTAAATTATATATATTATTTTCAGTAAAAACATTATAATCTCATTCATTTAAATTATAAAATTAGATAATTTTTGATATAAATAATTTTTGAGTCACTTCCAATACATTAAATGAAGTTTTTATTTCATTATTATAAATTGTAATACAATTATTAAAATCATTATTTAAATCTTTAGAAACTATAAATAAACTAAAATAGGGAAAATAAATCATTCATTAAGTTTATTATATCTTAAAACATTTTTTCTTGAAATATCAAAATAATGAATATTTAAATGTTCATTTGTAGATATTTTATATTTTAATAAATTTTTCGATTATTAGAATTATAATAAATATATATTTTTTTCATTTTAATCTTTAATATTATGTCCAATACATATATTATTAATTGATTCAATATTATAATTAGGATAATTGATATTTTCTCCATTATTAATATGAATAAATTCATTAAATTATAAATTGATTTAGGAATTTTAAATTGTGTAACATTAAAATTATTTTTATATTGAATTATATAACCAGAATTATAACTTAAATTCTTGTTGAATATGATGAAATTTATTAATCAAAATTTTAATTTCTTCCGTTAATATTAAAAGTTAACTTTTTATAAATTATTTATTATTGGATTTCCTTTTTCAGTAGAATTAATTTTAGTTCCTTTTATATTTAATTCTCAATAATTGATTTGTTCAAATGAAAAAATCGGTTTTTCAGTATTTAGATATTCTTCATTTATTGTATAAAAAGAAATATGAGTAATACTTTTGTATTCCATTATTGGAATTGCAAAGTAACATATATTTATAAAGATGTTATTGTACAATATTCATTATATTAAGATGTGATTTGTTGAATTAAAGTTGATAGGAATATTAACTTTAAATGCATAAAAATCATTGATTGAAGTTTTAGGAGTAATTTTAAATGTTATTTTTATATCCTTCAAAGAGGAAGAACTATACAAATTATATAATTCACCCTCTCCATTTTAAATTTCTAAATTTTTATCTTCATTTAAAATAGTTAAATCCCATAAAATACTATCAAAAACAAAAAATTAAATCATATGAAACTTTAATAATATAAGGAGAAAATTCATCACTTTGAGAAGTTGAATATTAAGTATTGAAAATATATTTCTTATGTAAAATATTAATATATTAGTTTTATAAATATTATCAATTGAAGTATCATCACCTGATTATATTCCTATATTATGTTAAAACCAATTGAATTTGAAGAAGTAAAACTTTTAATTATTTTATAACAACATTCATATTCTAAATCAAATTTGTTTTCTCATTTTATTTTTCCATTTGAATTAACAGATTCTCTTATTGAAATTGAACTTCCTTATCTTTAATTAATATATATATCTCCAACACTTTCATTTGGAATTTCTATATAAAAATATATTGGATTAACAGTTTCTCCAATTCCTAAAATCATTTCATTTTTAATCAAATATATAGGAATATTATGATTTGCATTTTCAATTAATATTTTAAATGAAAATTTATGATTTCCATTTACAATAAAATTGCATAATTTTCTTTATTTGAATATATCATAAATAAATGTTTTTTATTAATATATATTTCTCTGAAATAATTATCATTTGATAATAAAAATACCTTATGTAATTTCAATTATAATTTTTAATTCTCTATTTCCATATTTATTTAAATAAAAATAATAAGAAGGATTTGTATTTCCAGAAATATTAAATTGGAATTTAGAATTTGAATTAGTCATTTTAAAACCATAATATTTTCCTTGTGGAAGTTTTTAATAATGATATGAATTAGGATTATAAACAACAGAAGAAAATCTACAATTATTAGATTTAATATTATCATCATGTTTTCGTTTAAAATTGGAATTTCATATTTAAAAGAATTTGAAACTTGAATTTGAATATATCTATTATTTATATATGCTACTCTATTATATTTTGTTTCAAATATATAATTTTTAGGCAAAA